>Ga0209517_10007215_pt1 | contig 13420 bp, 12 predicted proteins | sample PeaSoiMetSII2010_FD_187695 | JGI IMG/M metagenome (GOLD analysis project Ga0209517, IMG submission 187695) | Peat soil microbial communities from Weissenstadt, Germany - SII-2010 (SPAdes) (version 2) | ecosystem: Environmental > Terrestrial > Soil > Wetlands > Peat | place: Germany...
CGTCCATGTCCAGACCCTGCGCGCTTATGTGCGGTCGGGCAAACTGCCGGCGCATCGGCTGGCGGGAGAGCGGGCCATCCGCATCCGGCGCAAAGATCTGGAGGCGGTGCTGGAACGTGTCGAACCCGGCGGAGTTGGAAAATCAGAGTCGCCGGAGAGACCCTGAGACCAAGGGGCGTGTCCCGAACCAAACGTAGGCGAAGTCATGCAGGCTTGCCGAACGGCTGGGCTCAGGAAACCATGACAATCTCGCCCGGGGCCTCCCCGAATCGGTCGAGCCGCCATACGTCTTCACCGGTCTCACGATCCAGACAGAATACGGTGCGGGAATAGGGATTCACACCAGCCAACTGCTTGCCATCCGGCGTGACCACAAAACTCATGACGGGGTGCGGCAGCAGACGCCGCCCCAGAAACTCGCCGGTGTCGGCCGCCACCGACCAGATCTCCCTGACCATCCCGAGGCCTACGTCCTGATTGTCTTCCGCGACCCCGATATGAATCTCGCCGGCGGCGCCCCAGATCTGATGGACCGGCACGCCCCAATCCTTTCTGAGCCGCAGACTCGCAAACACCCGCGAGGTCTTTTCCGCCAGCCGGATCTCATAAATCGTCCCAATCCGGTTTACGCAGTAAAGCAGGCCGCGTGCCTTATCCAGCCACGAACCATTGGTCTCCAGCGGGCCGTGTTCGCGTCGCGGCAGGTCCTCCATTCGGACATACTCGCAGCCGTCGGAGCCGAACGAGCCGAACGCCACGGTGCTGGCGCATTCGCAACTCAAGTGAACGAACAGGTTGTCTTCGCCGCTGCCCGCAAGTCCATAAGCGACGTGGCAGGAGTCCACGTAAAACCGGCCGGTTTCGATACTATCCTCTTGGCGATCCCAACGCATGGAGATCAGCCGGAAAGTCAAGTCGAACCCATGCCGAATCACCGGCCCCGTCTGCAAAAAATACACATACCTGCCGGAAGGGGACACGGCGCACCCCGACGAACGTCCGGGAAAACCGGCATACATCGGCCGCACCGGGATCTCCCGACGGACCCCCTCCGTCATGTGGTCGGCATCCAGGGTGCGCAGAAAGTACTTCATCGGCTTCACTTCAGCATCCGATTCCAGCAGCAGCAATTCGCGGGTTGCCGGATGGAATGTCACCTCCGTTGAGTAGCCCACCGGGAATTCGCCCTCTGGCGATCCGTCGGAAGCGATGCGGTAGAGCATTCCCGCCGGCCTTCCCCTCCCCGGATCCACTACCAGGAAATGCATCGCTATCTCAGACTCCTTTCAGCGGCGGTCAGCAAGGCGGCGTACAACAGAAGCAGAGCCCCGGAAAACTTGTGAATGCGCGGCTCCCACTCTCCCATCCGAAAGGCCAGGGAGAAGGAGCGCTGCGGCGAGTGTGCCACCGGTCCCGTGAAAACCGCCGGCAGCGCTCTGGCAAATGCAAACATCATCATCGTCATCGCGCCGTGAGCGGGGCTGCGAGTCAGGAATGAAGCGGCCAGCGCGGCGTAGGTCGCAAAGTTGGTAATGCGGGTCGACACCGCGGATCCTAGCTGCACACCGTACCCCACGGCCGTCCATGCCAGCGGCCACTTCATCCAGTGCCGCGCCACCTGCCGATGGAGTTGCGGCATGGGCAGGCGCACGAGGCCGAGATGGTGCAGGCCGCCCAACGCCAGGACCAGCGCCAGGATCCAGGGCGACACGCCGGGAGAGAGCGGCACGCGACTCCCCACGGCGCCCAGGACGCTCCCCAGCGCGGCGCCGCCGGCCAGGTGCGCGGCAATCCATATTGCCGACCACCCGACGTAGCCGACGGCGATTCCCAGCCGGGAAGCGCCAGCGCGGCGCAATTGGTCGATGCGTAGTCCGGACACGCCGAACATACTTGCGCCTCAGGCACTGCCCGTCGCCAATATGCCCGCCAGGGCCGCCAGGGCCAGGCAGAACGAATAGAAGTGATACATGGGAATCGCCCCCCAGGCGTTCTACTGCGAGGGAGGCCCTATTGGAACGTAATAATTCGGGTCGGCGAAACCGTCCGCCCCTACGTGCATGTCCTTCTGGAGAATGGTCAGCGTGCAACTGTACTGGTTGTTGCCCTTCCCCCCGCACCAGTTTGGCTCTTTCGCCCAACGGCACCACACCGTCCAGTTAACGTTGACGCCGCAGCAGTCGATATAGTAGACATTACCGAGTCCCGGTATGTTGAAGCGCCACCACAAGCCGGCCTCGGCTCCATACGGACACATGGTGTCGTCGTCGGTGCCGCCCAGGTTTAGCCCACAGGGCGCCCCGTGCATGCCGTGATATTGCATGGGAGCGCACTTGGCCGAATGCGGCGGATCGCCCGCTTCGCCGCCGTCCGCCCGCGGGGAGGGGGCTGGCCCGGGGTTGGTGTCCCAAACGATGGGCTGGCCGTGCACCTTGCTCGTAAACATGGGCCGCGACAGCGGGCTATGCTCGCCTGCCGCGGCCGGCAGCAGCAACGGATTCACGAAGGCCGGGCAGATGGCGCCCGCAATTTCATCCAGGAATTTCGACCATCTCCCGTAGCGTCCCAGCCATTTACAGAACCGCTCGATGCGGCGGTCCGTTTCAACACGTATGTTCATGCGATTACGTCCTCCTCCTGAACGTCTCTATCCCGCGCCGCCGAATCCACGCGATCGGATTCGGTGACGTTCCACAGACTGGCTAAGTGTTCGAAATGATTGACCACGCCTTTAGCGAGGATCACCCCATTCTTATCTAATTTGAATCCGTATGGCGTCGCCAGGATCTGGATCTGCCTTGCAAAGCGGTCCGCGATCAGATAGGGGGCGCCGTGCAGCCTGGCGTACTCTACATAGGCGCGATTCATGGCCGGGTCTCCCATAACGCTCAGCAAATGCAGATCCGCCTGCGAGCCGAGACGATCCAGAAAGTCCTTCACATGCGGCGTCAACTCGTTGCACGCCTGGCACTGCGGCGAAATGAAGATCAGCATGGACTCGTTTTCGATCGGGAACCTTCGGCTCCAGGGTTGGCCCTCGAGCGTGATGGCCTGGATTTCCTCAATCCGCGTTCCCACCTCCGGCCCTTCCGGCAGGGGGCGCGCAACGCCGGGGCCGATGCGCTGGTACATCAACCCGAGCAGCCGGCTGTGGGATAGCGCCAGCAGTCCGAGAGCCACCACCACAATCCACAATGCTATGTAAGATCCGAGCCAAGCCCCTTCCAACTTCGAACCCTTCCTTCCTGAATCAGCGCGGTCTCTAACAGGTCGTGGGCCAGCAAGAATGCCAGGCCCACCGCATAATCCACCGGTGCGGTGTGACCGGAAGAGGCCAGCAAGGCGACGGCCGAAACGCACAACAGCGCCGTGTTTCTGACCAGCATGCCCCAGACCGGCGTTTCCTCTTCCAAATTCCCGGAGCAGCCGCATGCGAACCGCTCTTCGCCCTTGCGATAACGCCTGTAAATGGCCGCCGATGCCGCCACGAGAAAAGCGAGCATCCCCCAACATCCCCACAGCCGCGCCAGCCGGACGGGAGCCAGCAGCGCGCAGGCCAAAATCAGTTCCGCGGCGGGGACCAACTTTGCCGCCCCGGCCGCTCCCAGCCATGAACCCAATGGGTACCGTCGCAGAATCGACTGGAACACCGCTGGCCTTCGGAATTTGGCCCACGCTGCGCGCACCTGCAGCAGGCCGAGGAAAACGCACAGGGAAGCCGAATCCATCACCGGTTTCCCCCGGTCAAGAGAGCGAATCGCGAAACGACGGGCGTGAGCGGCAGGTTGTCGAGCAGGATCGACTCTTTGGGAACCCCGCTCTCCACGCCGGTACGGCCCAGCAGCATGGCGTGTTTGGTGTCGTCCCGCTGCAGGGTGTAGAGCACGCTCCCATCTCTGGAGAACTGCGCCGCCGCGAGGACGCCGGACATGCGCAAGGCCAGCTTCAATCGCATGGCGGGTGCGTTCACCAGCCAGGCACGCGGGCCATAGCCGATCGCGAGCGTGGCTCCCCGATCGTCCGACGCCAGCAGCGAGGGCTGTGGCTCCTCCTCGGTTCTGGCGGATGGGCCGAGGATGTTCTGCAGGTTCCAGGATTCAGCCCGCGGTTCAGGCCGCAGCGCTACGCGCTCCAATTCCCAGGGCGCGTCCGTCGTCCGAGCCCCTAAGACAAAGGCTGCCTCGCCGTCGTGCGCCATGACGGTGGCGGCCGGCTGCTGGATGCCAATCGGTAATTCCCGCGCCGGTGATAGCTCTTCGCCCGCCTTGGCGCCAAGCAATTCCAGGAATCCTGGACACACGGCGGCCAATGCGCCATCTCGCGCACTGGCAAACAGAGGTTGCGAGCAATGACGAACGGCCAGACTCGCGGCGGCGAATTGGCGCTTTTGCACATCGAAGACGCGGACCGCGGAGGAGCCCGCAGCGCCTACCGGCTGCGTTCTAATCAAGGCCCAGCGGTTGTCTTCGGTCACATGGAGAACCTGGGTCGCCCCGAGTGCCAGCAACCGGTCTGGAAACTCCCGGCTCCAATCCTCTTTCCATGTCTTGGTGTCGAAGCGGCGCAAACGGCTGCGCACATTCCCGTCCACCAGGTAGAGAGATGTGCCGTCCGTGCTGACCGCAAGGCCCACAACACCGGCGCCATCCTCGACTCGAATGGCGGCGATCCGCGACCGCGTCTCCACATCGTAAACATAGACGGAGCCACTCTGGAACGGCGCCAGGAAAACCACGTTCGTGGGCGCGGAGAACGCCATCGTGGCAAGCCAGAGAAGAGCCTGGCCCACACAAAAAGCGCTGCGCGGCCCCGGCCATGGAAGTAGGCGCCTCACGAGAGTAAGATTTGCCAAGAATATCACCGGAATGCCGGGCAGTCGGTAATGATCAGTACACTTCGTAGCCTCCGCCATCGGCCGGGATCGAAGTCGCGGTTTGCTGCGGCCGAAAAGGTGGCGGCGCTAGTCGCCTTTGTGGCGAGCCCTATCCCGGCGGGGAACCGCGCCGTGCTACGGGTGGAGAGTAGCATAGTATGGCCGATTCTCGAAGGGTGCGCTGACGCCCAAGAGCTGGAATCCTTTACTGAGAGGAGGCATCTAACAAGATCGGCAAGGAGCGACAAAATATGAAGCGGACGGCAGTTGCAGAGTGGAGCGGCGACCTCAAGGCGGGGAGCGGCACGCTATCGACGACCAGCGGGGTACTCGCGAACTCGCCTTACTCTTTCCACACCCGGTTCGAAGAGGGTGCGGGAACCAATCCCGAGGAGCTACTTGCAGCCGCTCATGCCGGCTGCTTCTCGATGGCCCTCTCGGCGCAACTTGCCGGGGCAAATCTCACGGCCGAGAGCATCACTACGGTGTGCACGATCTCGCTGGAGAAGCAGCCCGACGGGTTTGCCATTACCGAGAGCCACCTCGATTTACAGGCAAAGGTTCCAGGCGCCAGCCAGGAGGCATTCGACCGAGCCGTACAGGCGGCTAAGACTGGGTGCCCGGTTTCCAAGCTGTTCAAGGCCAATATCACGCTTACGGCGAAGTTGTTGTTGGGCGGTGCTCTTACCTCATAGCGACTCGGCGGGCGTCGGTGACTAATCGCGACTTGTAACGTTGCCGCACGCGGCGAAGCCTTAGCCCTGTGGGTTGCCTATGCCGCTTAATCCAGGGTTCTGGCCGCGCGGTGAAAAGGCGTCGATATCCGAAACAATACCTTCCGCGGGCGCCCGGGCTTAAACTTGTACTCGGACGGCAGCTCCTTCTGGGTGCGCCAATGCCTGCGTCAAACGCTCCTTTTTCTGGGCCCGCGATGCGCAAACTCGCCGTCCTGGAACCGCTGCTGATATTCCTCATCGTCGCGTACATCTGGAAGCTGCGTTTCACCCACCCCAGTTGCTGGATCGCCATCCTGGCCCTGATATTGTTGTCGCACTGGCTGCGCCGGGAAAGCCCTCGCGCGCTCGGCTTCGAACTGCACAGCCTGCGCAACTGCCTGAACGAACTGGCGCCGGAACTGATCCTGATCGCATTCCTGCTGCTGTCGGTGGGCATTCTGTTGCGCACGCTCCGCCGGATCAGTTTCGAGGCTGCCCTCGCTGCTCTGGCCGATTGATCTGCCCTGGGCTCTCGTCCAGCAATACGCGCTGAACGGCTATTTTCTGAATCGCCTCGACGCAGCGTTTTCAAGCCGTGCCGCGTCCTCTTTCGCCGCGCTGCTCTTCTTCGCCGCGCACGCGCCCAACCCGTTCCTCATGGCCATCACACTCCCGCTGGGCTGGTACGCGACGCTCCTGTACCGGCGAACGCGCAACCTGTACCTCTTGGGAATCGCGCACGCCGCCGTCGGGCTGCTGCTGTTCGTCATGGTGCCGGACTCCCTCAGCCGCCATCTGCGAGTAGGTCCAGGCTGGTTTCGGCCCTAGCGGCTATACAATGGACCACCGGTCGGTGTGCCCTCGCCCTTGAGCCTCGCGCACCATGGACGCGGCGGATGCGGATTTCGGCCCCTTGCGCCGCTCTTCGCAGGCGAATGATCAACTCTTTCCACGGGAGCCGCCGAGAACGCGCACGCCGGCGCGTCCATCCGTGCCGTCGTCGATTCAGAGTTCTCCGCGGCATCGCATGGCGCTACTGGAAGGCCGGCGCGGGCGCGCTCGGGCCCTCGTCCGCGATCTGCGCGCGCTGGCGCGCCCTACAACGAGTACCGCTTGGCGGCCTTCCCGTTATCTGGTATTCCGAGGCGCGTTCGCGCCCCTGTCAACCGATACCAGCGCGAGTTTAGAAATTCGCGGTTTTGTTGGCCAGGTTCGACGGTCTTCCCGAACGCCCATGCGAATAGTTCGAGAAGGCGGGTTAATAAGGATACGCAGCGCTCCAGCCCCCGTGCGGAAATTTTCTTGACTGCCCCCACGAAACTGGTCCGAACTCGTCTTTCGCCAGATCCCGTTCTTCCGCCGTGCCGCTTGGCACTCCGGGTTGCTGCACGCACGTTGGCGCGGTCCGACTCGCGCGTTGGGGCGGAACCAATGTCGGCAGAAGGAACACGGTCTTTTCCGGGGCGCGGGCATCGCGATCGTCACAATCGTGTTTCGGTATGCTGCCGCGAAATCAGTTCAAGCGGCCTGGGTCATTTTGGGTAAGCAGAAGTGGGTAAGTTCTCGCGAGCGCCGAAGAACCCGCCGGTCCAACGGGAAAAAATACAAATGATGTCATTAATACACGCTCTGGAATTAATACACTCTCTGGAATTCCGAGGAATCTTTAAGGAATTGCCCGAGTACCCTGAAGAACCTTTGGAATCAATGGGCGATCAATGGCAGCCGAATTGCCACTCAGTGGGCCAATTTCAAAACTATTACCCGGCGTTTTTTGGCGTAATGGGGAAAGGAGCCGATCCTCGTACAAGTAATTAAAACCCGATAAAGTGCTGTAATGCTGTATATTTATCGTAGAAATTCCAGGGAAAATCGGCCCCCGCCGTGGGAGAGGGCCGATCTCTTGGACCGCCCGAAGGCAAGATCCAAGCGTGTGGTTACACTTGGCGATTCTAGCACGGGCGGCATCCAGTCCGCGAGGCAACCCACACCACCGGCACTTGCTCTCGCTATGACGGCAGTGCCTGACTTAGTGCGCCGCTTCACTGACTAACCAATTGTCTTTGCGCCCGACTGCGATCGGAACCCCGACCGTGGGGGTGACATTCGAGAATCGACCGGATCTCTGACGCGGCGTGCTTCAGCATTCGAGATAGAGGAGTCCGAATCATGATGTCGCTAACAAAGGTCAGGATGAGTGTGTTCTTCGCCCTGTGGACAGGCGCGGCATGCGCGCAGACTACCGCCGCGCCGGCGTCTTCGTCCGTGACGGACCCGGGACCTCGCAGCGGCCCGGCCGGAGCAGGCAGCCCGCTCGCCGGATTGTCCGCCGATCAACTGGCCGCCTTTACCGATGGCCAAAACCGATTTCAAGAAGTGGAAACTGTCACGCCCAACGGCCTGGGTCCGCGCTTCAACTCCAATTCATGTTCCTCCTGCCATGCTCAGCCAGCCATTGGTGGAACCAGCCCGCAGAGTAACCCACAGGTAAATTTCGCCAACTTGCAAAATCAGCTCCCTTCGTTCATTCAGGCCCGCGGACCGGTGCGCGAAGCCCGCTTCATCAAGGACGCGAACGGCAATCCCGACGGAGGCGTACACGACATTTTCGTGATTGCCGGCCGCTCGGATGTGCCGCCCGGCTGCAGCATCACCCAGGAGAATTTCTCGATCACCTCCAATATTTCGCTGCGGATACCGACGCCGGTGTTCGGTCTGGGGCTGATCGAAGCGATTCCCGACGCCACGTTGGTAGCGAACCTGGCGGCCAACTCCGCAGCCAAGTCCCAAATGGGGATCTCCGGCAAATTGAATCGCAGCGGGAACGACGGGACGGTCACCCGTTTCGGCTGGAAAGCCCAGAACAAATCGCTCACCATCTTCGCGGGCGAGGCTTACAACGTGGAGATGGGGATTACCAACCTGCTGTTTCCCAACGAGCGCGACGATACTCCGAACTGCTCGCCCGTGGCCGGCCCGCAAGACAGCTTTAACCTGGGCTCGGCCGGTCCGGCCGAATTCGACGATGTCACCGGTTTTGCGACCTTCATGCGCTTCCTGGCGCCGGCCGCCCCTGCAACCTCCGCCACCGCGGCAACTGTGGACAGCACGGTGCCGGCCGGTGCGGGTTTGTTTGTCAGCGTAGGCTGCGCTCTGTGTCATACCGCGACCCTCCAGACCGGGCCGAGTTCGTTCGGACTGGCGCTCGGTAATCAGACCATTCACCCCTTCTCCGATTTCGCGCTGCACGGGATGGGGCCGGGCCTGGCGGATCAGATCAGCCAGGGATCGGCGGCCGGGGACGAATTCCGCACGGCGCCGCTGTGGGGCTTGGGACAGCGACTGTTCTTCCTGCACGACGGCCGCACCAGCGACCTGATGCAGGCCATCGCCGCGCATTCCAGCCAGGCGAATGGCCAGTTCCCGGCATCCGAGGCAAACGCTGTTATCCGGAACTTCAACGCTCTCGGCAACGCCGGCAAGCAGGCCCTGCTGAATTTCCTGCGGTCGCTATAGAACGTGCTCTTCCGGGACTCCGCTCCGGTCGTGGGCGCCCTGCGCGGCGCCCACTCACCCGCGAGTTTCACTACCCCTCCCTGTTTCGCCGAGGGAGTGATCCCAGGTGCGGCCGGTCCGCTCCGATGCCTCGGGCTTCTTCCACGTCCCGATCTCCTGGCGGATGCGCCGCGGCCCGCGAGTTACCACTTCCGCCATCCCGACTATCAGCCCTTCGATCTTGCCGGGGTTGCCGGAGAAAGCAACGGGGCGCCCTCCGGGTCTGGTCTCAGGTTTTGACTTTGGTTTTCTCTCTGGAAACTTGCTCTCCGGTGAACTCCCACTGCTTCTCGCCACCGAAACCCCTCGGCGCCCTCTGCTTCCGGGGTACCCTCCCGGTCGGCTCTCGGGTTTGATTTTGCCTTTCTCGGCGACTCGGCGTCGAGGTGCCCTCCGGGCCTGGTGAACAAGTTTCCCTTTACATTCCGCCACGGGCATCGTGGCTTACTGTAAGCCCCGCGGCTTCCTCAGCGCGCTCCGCGTCTCCGCGTCAAGTACACAGTTTCCCGGCGTTCCGGCTTCGCCTCGGAGAACGGCAACTTCCGCCAGTTTCGGCACGAATTTGACCTGGCAGGCACTGACAATCGCGGCTCTGAACGGCCATCGTTGGCATGTTTCGACACGAGCGCTCAGGCGCAGCCTGACTCGCGCGGCTAATACCCCATCACCTGCATTCCGGAATCGACGAAGAGGACATTGGCGGTAACCCCGCGTGAGAGATCGCTGGCCAGGAAGACCGCGGCGTCGGCGACCTCGGCGGGGTCGGTGTTCCGGCGCAGAGGAGAACGATTCGGGACAACCTCGAGAATGCTCGAGAAATCCTTGACGGCGCGGGCCGCGGCGGTCTTGACGGGTCCGGCGGAGATGGCGTTGACGCGGATCTTGCGGGGACCCAGGTCGCTGGCCAGGTAGCGCACGGCGGCCTCCAGCGAAGCCTTGGCCACGCCCATTACGTTGTAGTTGGGAACCACGCGCGTGGACCCCACGTAGGTCAGAGTGCTCAGGGATCCGCCTTCGGTCATGAGAGGGGCAGCGGCGCGAGCTACGGCGATCAACGAGTAGGCACTGACGTCCTGCGCCAGCAGAAAGCCCGCGCGGCCGGTCTCCACGAACGGCCGCATCAGGTCTTCGCGGTTGGCGAATGCCAGGCTGTGAACCACGGCGTGAAGCGGGCCTCCCAGAGCGGCGAGCGATTGGGTGAGGGCGGCCAGTTCGTCGTCCTTGGTGACGTCGCAGGGAAGAACCGCGGCCACGTTGAGATCCCGGGAGAGATCCTCGATGGATTCCTTTTGGCGCTCGCCGAGATAGGTGAGCGCGAGCCTGGCGCCCTCACGCGAAAAGGCCTGGGCGATGGCGTAGGCGAGGCTCCAGCGATTGGCGATACCCAGAATGAGGGCCAGTTTGCCCTCCAGCAGTTTGCACATGAATCTCCCAGTGTAAACCAGGCGCGCGTCGCGCAGCGCCGACGGGCAGGAGACCCGGTTCGCCATGCTATTCTGGAGGCTAACTCCAGGCGATATCTGCATGCGTGAATACCGCTACACGACTCCTCACGGTATCGAGGTCACGCGCACGGCCTCGAAGGCCAATTACCGGCGAGGTCTGAAACACCTCCTGGGCGATCTCGACCAGCACCGCGGAATCTATCTCTCCTCGGGATACGAGTATCCCGGGAGGTACTCGCGCTGGGATATCGCCGCCACCCGGCCGCCGCTCGAGATCGTCGCGCGCGATCGCCACATGGAGTTTCGTCCGCTGAACATGCGCGGCCACAAGATCGTGGAACTGTTGGCTCCCATCCTCGCGGGGCATCCGCATTGGGAGGAGTTCGCGCTGGTCGAGGGCGCCATCGCGGGACGGCTCAAGCCGCTGCCCCGCCTGTTTCCGGAGGAGCAGCGCAGCAAACAGCCCTCGGCGTTTTCGATCCTGCGGGCGCTGATCGAAGAGTTCCGCGGCGAGGAGGATTCCAAGCTCGGCCTGGTGGGCGCGTTCGGCTACGACCTGCTGTTCCAGTTCGAGCCGATTACCAAAAAACTGCCGCGCAGCGGGCACAAGGACCTGCACCTGTTCCTGTGCGACGACATCTGGCTGATGGACCGTAAGCGCGAACAGATCGAGCGCTACCAGTACGAGTTCGCGCACGGCGCGGCTTCCACCTGGGGACACGCGCGGGAGGCCGAGGCCATCCGGCCGCCCGAAGCGCGCCCGGCGGGGCCGATCGAATCCGACCACGCGCCCGAAGAGTACATGGCGAAGGTGGAGACGGTGCGCGAAGGCATGCGCCGCGGCGATTACTACGAGGTGGTGCTGCGGCAGACGTTCCGCACGCCGTATTCGGGCAAAGCTTCGGCACTGTTCGAGCGGGTGCAGCGGGCCAGCCCCAGCCCTTACGAATTCCTGCTGCAATTCGGCGAGGAGCAACTGGTGGGCGCTTCGCCCGAGATGTTCGTGCGGGTGGAGGGGCAGCGCGTGGAAACCTGCCCGATCTCCGGAACGGCCCAAAGAACCGGCGACCCGCTGCGCGACGCCGACAACATCCGCGAGTTGCTGAACTCGACCAAGGAAGAGTCGGAGCTCACGATGTGCACGGACGTGGACCGCAACGACAAATCGCGGGTCTGCGACCCGGGCACCGTCAAGGTGATCGGGCGGCGCCTGATCGAGTCGTACGCCGGCGTCTTTCACACGGTGGACCACGTGGAAGGATTCCTGCAGGAAGGGTTCGACTCGCTGGACGCCTTCCTCAGCCACATGTGGGCGGTGACGGTGATCGGTGCGCCCAAGAAGGCGGCCGCCGCGGCAGTGGAGGCGCTCGAGAAGGACGCGCGCGGATGGTACGGCGGCGCGGTGGGGATGATCGCGCTCAACGGCGACATCAACACCGGCATCCTGATCCGCACCACGTATCTGCGGGATGGCATGGCGTCCTACCCCGTGGGCGCGACGCTGCTCTACGATTCGGCGCCGGCCATGGAAGAGCGCGAAACGCGGCTCAAGGCGACCGGCTTCTTTCGCACGCTGGGGACAGGTGAAAGCGCGCCTGCCGCGCCGGCGGTGGAACGGAATGCCGCCGGGGCGGGGGTGCGGCTGCTGCTGGTGGACAACGACGATTGCTTCATCCACACGCTGGCCAACTACGCGCGGCAGACCGGCGCCGAAGTGGTGACTTACCGCGCGGGCTTTCCGCTGGAGATGATCCGGCAGGTGGCGCCGCACCTCATCCTGATTTCGCCCGGGCCGGGGCGGCCGGCGGATTTCGACGTGGCCGGCGTGGTGAAGGCGGCGGTGGAGTGGGGCGTCCCGGTCTTTGGTGTGTGCCTGGGGTTGCAGGGGATCGTGGAGGCCTTTGGCGGCGAGTTGGGCGTGCTGGATTACCCCATGCACGGCAAGCCCTCGACGGTGCGGCATCGCGGCATCGGCATCTTCGAAGGTCTGCCGGCGGAGTTTCAGGTGGGCCGCTATCATTCCCTGTTCGCCCGCCGGGAAACGTTTCCGGCATGCCTGGAGGTAACCGCGGAGACTCCCGACGGCGTGATCATGGGGGTGCGGCACCGCGAACTGCCGATCGAGGCGGTGCAGTTCCATCCGGAGTCGATTCTGACCGCGGAAGGCGATCACGGCCTGAAGCTGATGGAGAACGCGGTAAAGCTGGGGAAGACGGCCAAGGTGGGGTAGGGGTAAGGCCCACTCAGGGGAGCGATGACCCAGGGGCGGCGTCCGACGCAGACCTGCAAGGATTCTCCGCTGACCGTGGCTGACATCGACGGCAGTGTCTCGCCGAAGATCCCGCCCCAGCACGGTTCCGTCCAGAAGGTTTTGATTTCCGTGCATCTGCCCAAGGGGCAGTTCGGGCTGTTTGGCGATGCCCCAGGCGCCGCGACCACTGCTCGCCACACCCAACGCCTTACCGCGCAATCCCAATGCCTCAGTCTCCGCAATCGTCCCGGGCGTCCGCAGCCCTTGGCTATGTCTTGGCCCGGTGAAGAACCAGCGGCGGGGGCGTCTGCGGACCCCGTCCCGCTCCGCCGCGTCCCAGACCGAAGAAAGCTCCGCTCGACGGGTCGGAGCCATCCGGCGGCGGACCGATGGCCGGCCGCGATCCGGCAGGCTCGGCTGTGGCGCCGCGTCCTCCGCGGCCGCCCATGCCGAAACCGCCCGTGCGCTGAAGCTCGATCGCGTCCCCCTTCACGGTTCCCGTGTAAGTGACGTTGGCGGCGGTGAAGGCAATGCTGCCGCCATCCACTTTTCCGTTTTCGATGGCCGCGGGAGCTTCGCC
>Ga0209517_10007217_pt1 | contig 13414 bp, 15 predicted proteins | sample PeaSoiMetSII2010_FD_187695 | JGI IMG/M metagenome (GOLD analysis project Ga0209517, IMG submission 187695) | Peat soil microbial communities from Weissenstadt, Germany - SII-2010 (SPAdes) (version 2) | ecosystem: Environmental > Terrestrial > Soil > Wetlands > Peat | place: Germany...
AACTGGTTGTCCCTGACGGTCTTTGTCGGGCTAATTCGGGCTGATTCGGGATTACCGGGGTGGGGACTCGAACCCCAGACCTGCGGATTATGAGACCGCAAGCCGGTTCTCCCAAGAGTCCATCACCAAAGGACTTGCGCGAACCCGCCCTGAGCGTTGCCCACCATTTGCCCACCGACACCCGTAAAACCGACCCTGAGTTGGCCGTCGTGGTGGATGCATGGCCCCATCTGTCCGAGGCCCTGAAGGCTGGCATCGTGGCGATGGTCAAGGCAGCGAGAAATTGAGGCTGGTCGTGCGGACGGACCGGCGAACCGTGGCTGGTCGCGACGCCCAGACCCAGGCCGATGTCCGCCAGCGGCGTCACCAGCGGACGGTCAGGGCATGGGGGCGTGTATGCCTGATCGGGATGCATGCCAACGTTGGCGCGGGCTGTCATGGCTCGACGCGCGCCATCGTGGGTAAGCCCTACGACCCGTTGCGGCGGTCTTAGGGGTTCTGCACGACTGCAATGCCACGGCCCTTTGAGCTTGCTAGGTTGGAATTGCCCCTGAGCCTGCATCCATGCTTTCCAGAAAGCTGGATCATCCGCCCTGAGCTACACTTCTTGTGATACACAAAGACTTTTTGCAGGAGAGATAGTCATGACCGTGTGGGTAGAGTGTCCGAATTGCGGTGGCAAAGTCGAGATTCCCGATGAAGCCCCCTCGGATTTCACATGCCCGATGTGCAAGTACGCCCTCCTGACGAGCCGTCCACTGGAGCGGACGAGGCGGTTACCGAGCGACTCTGCACCGTCTTGGATGCGGCCGTGGGGTTACGCCTTCACGATCATTGGCGGCTTGGCTTTCGCCTCAGGGGTCATCGGTGAATGTTTCCGCGAGCCCGATCCCCCGATGGTAGCTGTCATCGTTGCCGGGATGCTTAATCCAGTATTCCTTATCGGCTTTCCTCTGGGTGTCTACTGGGTTCGCCGGAGCAAGAGATCTCATCCCCTTGCCGCCATCGATAGTGGCAAACCAGGCAGTACCGTACCGTGTGAAGAGCAGGAGCAACCATGAACGCCAACAGAACAGATGATGCAATGCATTGGTATCACACAACAGGTGGATTATTGATAATCTGTATATGCGTGTGTATCATCACTGGTGTTATCGCAGGTATTTATTTTGGTGGCCCTTCCCTGCCTTCGGGCAACGCTTCCACTTCAAGCGCAGTGGCTCGACCGGCCGCGCAGCAGCAAACCCAATGGCAGTCCATCCGGGATGCCGCCCGGGATGCCGGTTTCCAGTTCGGCGCGGATGTCACCGATGACCGCCAAGCTCTCAACTTCCTTCTCCAGCGGGCCAACAACTCTGTGAGCGACGAAGAGCATCGGTTTGTTGATGCGTACAGAACAGCCAAGCATTGTCAGTCGTTCAAAGGAAACCTTCCGGGAATCAGATCTGTGAGCATGTTGATCCGGATTAACGACGCTCTGGCTAAAGACAAGGACGCATTTCTTCGCACTGTGCAACCGGACATTGAGTTGAGACTCAGGCAAGCTGGTATAAAAGTCGTGGAAGCTCCGGCACCAGCAGATGCGTTGTTACAAGTTGACGTCGACGGGTTCTGGTCATCAGACGGCGTTACATGTACCTGGCTCACATCAACCAGCGTAAATGAACGGACACATGTCATCCGGCATGACCAGCATTACGAGTTGACGTCGACAATTTGGCACGATGGTGACATACAAACGGCTGGAAGTAATCGCTTTAATGGCTTCACAAAAACGATTACAGAGCAAATAACCAGCTTCTTGAATGATTATCTGGCAGCAAACCAGCCATGACACCAGTGCTACAGCGTTTTACCCTCGGATTGCGCATATCCCATGCTGACGGAGCCAGGCAGTTCGAGCCAAGATCCGAGATCCGCATGCGACCCGAGGGGTTTCGCGTGGTCAGGGCCCGTGTCCGGTTTTAGCGACGAGCCCCGTGTGATAGTCTCGGGTCATGACCAGACTCCTGCGGATAGAGTACCCCGGCGCGATCGATCAAGGGATGCCCCGTGGCGGCCTCGGGCGGTCCTTTCTTGCTCGTTCGCATGTCAAACCGTGATGGCCCTCGTCCCCAGATATGCTCTCAACAGCGCCTTGAACAGCTTCCCAAGATTCGGCACTCTCAGGTGCAGCAGCTCATGGACGATGACCTGCTTGCGGAAGTCGGCGGGCTGGGTCAGGAGGCCGGTGTCGAGGGTGACCCGGCCGGCGGTGGAGCAGCTTCCCCACTTGCGGGACATGGGATCGCTCTGCGCTCCGGGTGTGGATCTTACCGACTTGCTTGAAACCGCTTGTCTAGTTTCGAGGTCTATTGACATAACAGCGTGAGAAACCTGGACTTACAATTGTACGGCAATCGCCCGTTGCTTGCTGGGCAGAACGGTCGATTGATTTCTCGTTCTCGGAGCAGCATAGTCTGTGCTGCGAGCAGCATAGTCTGTGCTGCGATTACCGTAGCCGGTCCGCCTGACGAGGACACTGCGGTCACTGCGGTCGAAACCGAAAGGGCCAACGCGACGAGGGACGGGTCCGCCGATTCATGCGGATATCTTGACAAAAGCGAGTTTGCACCGTTTCGGATGGCGGTGATCGCCGCAATGCTGACCACAACGGCGAGGACAGTGCTCGAAATGTGTATGACCATCGAATCACTCTTCATCGAATCACTCTTCTGAGTAGTGTCGCCTGGTGGGCTTGCCCCGTCTATGCAAACTGTAGCTCGTAAAGGCCGGTGGCGTTCTTACCACACCGCCTGGGACTCCAGGCAAGTCTTGCGAGTGGGGCTGCTGATTCCCAACAGCAACGCTCGCGCGTGGCGATGCGGGAACACGAACGGTCCGCGAACACGACGGACCAGCTCTGGAAGTAATGCAGGGTGCGAACCGAGGAAGAATCGCCTTGATGGACCTGGCAAGCGACCCGACATCGACCACTTTCGGCCTGGTGCTGATAATCGGCCTGGTGCTGGCCAGCTTCGTTCTGCCAGAGCCTCCCGACCACGAACCAGGACGACCAGGGCGGCGCAGATCCGGGCGGCGGGGGGGCATTGCTTTCAATGCCATGAATCCACTGCGGACCGAGCAAGGTAGGCACGATGACGAGGAGACGAACCCGTGAAGGCGGTTGAGCCTCTGCCCCCCTGAGCTTTGAACAAGCCTGGTCACGGATTCCGTTGAGTCACTGCCTTCCAGTCTTGGGGGCTAGACGATCGGCCACGGCGGAGTCGGCCTTTGCCTTGTCGTAGTCTCCCTTGGCACTCCAGGCGTTGCCACGGTTGCGGTAGGCGGCGACGTAACGCGGATCGAGCCGGATGGCTTCGTTGAAATCGGCGATGGCCTTGTCGTAGTCTCCCTTGGCACTCCAGGCGTTGCCACGGTTGCGGTAGGCGGCGACGTAACGCGGATCGATCCGGTTGGCTTCGTTGTAGTCGTCAATCGCCTTGTCGTACTCCTTCTTGGCGAACCAGGCGTTGCCCCGGCCGTTGAATGGGTAAGCATGACCCGGTTCGAGTCGGATGGCCTCGTTGAAGTCGGCGATGGCCTTGTCGTACTCCTTCTTGGCGAACCAGGCGTTGCCCCGGCCGTCGTAGGCGATAGTGAAACCGGGTTCGATTCGGATGGCCTCGTCGTAGTCGTCAATGGCCTTGTCGTACTCCTTCTTGGCCGACCAGGCGTTGCCCCGGCCTTTGAATGGGTAAGCATGACCCGGTTCGAGTCGGATGGCTTCGTTGAAGTCGTCGATCGCCTTGTCGTATTCCTTCTTAGCATTCCAGGCATTGCCCCGGCTGTTGAATGGGTAGGCATGACCCGGTTCGAGCCAGACGGCCACGTTGAAGTCGTCGATCGCCTTGTCGTATTCCTTCTTAGCATTCCAGGCATTGCCCCGGCCGATGTACGCCTCGGCGAACAAAGGGTAAAGTCGGATGGCCTCATCAAAATCGGCGATGGCCTGGTCGTACTCACGCTGTCGCCGTCGCTCGATGCCTCGTCTGTAATAGGACAGCGCATCCCCGCTTTCGTGCTGCCCGGAGGCATTATATGGGGAAGCAAGGATTGCCGCCGCGATCAACAGCCACAGTTTCAAGTACCTCGAGCCGGATGGCTGCATGGGAGTGGCCACCACGATGCCGAAGCGACAAATCTGGTCTCTCGTTCAGACCTTACAACGCGGATTTGACTTAGGCGACCGGCAGGATCGAATTCACCTGCGACACGGTTCTCTGCGGGCTTCGCCATGTTGACAAGGTGAATCGGTCCGGACAGTCAGGAAGGTGATGCGAGACAGCGGCTTACGAAAAGCGCCGATAACTCGGCGCCGATTTGCTTTCACGACTGTGAGTAGACCTGTTTGGGCCCTTGGGTAAGTTTTGACGTGCCGCTCGCCCAAGGGAGTGTCTGAGGCGACTCTGGAAGATTCTTCGAGACTTCTTGCCGGTTTTTCGCCGGGACTGCAACTAGAGATATGGGAACGATGAAGTTCGCACCGCTCACGGGGTCGAACACAACGGCGTGTTCGGTCCCTTTTCATTGCGCCGGCTTGAACTCACGATCGATGATGACCCAGCGCCCAGGGACCTCTTGCTTGCCGATCCGGAGCGTCCACACCGCGAGCCCGTTCTCGTCATGCGTGCGGCATGATGCTTCCCCGATCGGCATGAACTTGTCGAGCGCCTCGAGAACACCGATCGAGCCGGGTACCTGCCCGTAACGGATCGGACCGGCGGCGCTGATGTGGGCGAAGTAGGTTGACATTGAGGGCAAGCCTCCCTGTTCCTGCTACCCGGCCCGAAGCGGAGTCTTGGGGTCAATCGTGTTTCGACCCTATCGACTCCTCCGCCTTGAGGTCCTTGAGCAACCGGGCGAAGGCCGCCTCGAAGGAATCGTGGCCCTTCCAGTTCGAGAAGTCGGGGATGAAGAACTCGCGGATCTCAACCCCCAGGTCTTTCCCGCTATCTGCGTCGAAGCACTCCCACTCTCGGATCTTGTTGAAGTCAACCAGCCGGATCGGGAACAGCTTCCGCTTGCCCTCCTTGATCTCGGCCTTCCTCGCCTTGCGAATCTCGGTCCTCACCCACTCGCTATTCATGCTCTCGGGTGATAGCACCAATAGGAGCTTGTCATAGACCCGGATCGCCTCGTCAATCTGCTCGTGGAGCTTCTTGCCCCCCTGGACATCTTCGGGTGCGAACCAGACCCGAAGTCCCATGTCTCGCATCTTCGAGTGCAGGCGCTCTGCGAAATCCTGATTCTTCGTGCTGTAGCTGATGAAGCACGAGTAGAACTGGATCGGCTCTATCGCCCCCACGAGAGCCCGCTGCTGCACGATGAAAGCGTCAGGCACGCCACACCCGCGAAGGAACGGTTCTGGGATCTTCCCTCGCGAGCGGAAGAGAGTGTCAATGCCGATTGAGCTGGGTCCCACGTGCTTGATTGACTCCAGCCCCTTTACCTCGGACAGATCGACATCAGCGAAAGTTGTCCCCCTGCATTCGGCTTCTCTGAGGTCGGCACCGGTCAGGTCGGCACTTGTGAGGTTGGCAGACTCGAGGCCGGCATCGATGAGGTTGGCACCGCTGAGGTCGGCATCGATGAGGCCGGCACCGCGGAGGTAGGCATGGCTGAGGTAGGCACCGATGAGGCCGGCACCGCGGAGGTAGGCATGGCTGAGGTAGGCACCGATGAGGTCGGCACCGCGGAGGTTGGCACCGCGGAGGTAGGCATGGCTGAGGTAGGCACCGATGAGGTCGGCACCGTTGAGGCGGGCATGGCTGAGGTCGGCATGCCGGAGGTCAGGAATCTCTACACCCGAATCACGGCGCTGATTCCATTCGCGGATTCCCTCTTCTCCACCCTTGAGAAGCTTGAGAGCCTCGTCGCGGTCCATGTCTTCGTCCCGTAAAATGTCATTCACTTAGCCAGTGAGCACCCGTGAGATTACACGCCGCCGCCCCGTGGGGCTAGAACCTGGTGAGCGTTGTTTTGAGCCGGAGCGCACCGTGTGGATCACCGGACTGGAGCCCAACCGATGAGCGTGTTCAGGATTGTCGACAGAGACGGCGAGATAGTGGCCGACGTCGATGGCCTCGCTGGGGTGAATGAGATCGTTCGCCGAACTCCTACCGGTCGCTACCATGTCGACGAGATTTCCGCAGACCCGCTCCCATCGGGACAGACGTCCCGGCGCTGGGGCTTCGCCATACGCCATGACGACGGTCGTGTAATTCTCGACCCGGACCCGTGGGAAGCCTGAATGTCGCCGCTGTAGAGCTATCGTGGCCTGCCCCGAACTGCCCCAGGCGATCCGCGCCGGCATCCTGGCGATGGTCAAGGCCGTCGTGGATCAAGCTAATGGCGCCTGCCCCCCGACTGTCTCTTCCGCGACATCTGTTCCCTTCCTGGAACCGATTGTGGACAAACGGCCACGTTACTTGGCTCCATCGATCGACTCAACGAACTTCGCCCTGACGTGTTAGAATTCGCCTGACTGACAAGAGAGTATGCCCCGCCAGGGGATCGGGGCTCTCGGTGCCCATCTGATTTATGACGCATTAGGCATCGAGATTAAGGACCTGCGCGTGCGTCTAAATTATCGGGCCGATCCGGTCACCTATCTCCAGGAGGTGAACTCATGACAACCGAGATCGCGATCATCAAAGACCGCAAGGTGTTCCGAATCGAAGCGCCCCACTCCGTGAAGGTCTTCAATGGGGACCGGGCGATGAACGTGGACTTCGACATCGTCAGTCTGGACGGAGAGATGTATCTCGCCAAGCACGTGCTGGAGATGGCGCGGACTGGCGAGAAGGGGTTCAGGCTGATCGGCTTTGAGCCCCTACCAGACCATTAGAGCCTCGTTCACGCGGGATGGTCTAGAAGTCAGGCAAAGAGAAAGCGGCCCCAGGAACAAAGCCTGAGGCCGCTACGTCGAACGATGGAAGGGCATCCTTGCCCAAGACGTTTTCCGATCAGCGGTTCATGAATCGTTCGTAGCTTTCGTTGAGCTGGCGACGATAGAGCGACACGGCCGGTGCCGAGACATTCCATCGCTTGGCTAGTTCACTCGTGCTGGTTCCGTCGGCCAAGTCCATTGCACGTTGACGCTGATTCTCTGTCAGGGAATCAAGCCATGCTTCGGTATCTATGCGGAAAGCGACGATGTCCAAGACGGCATTCTTCTTGCCGACGAATGCGTCAAGATCGATGCCGGTCAGAACGGCGTGTCCACCCTTCCGGACATGGTCCCAGAGTTCCCGGGACTTGCTTGCCTTAACCGCTCGCATCATCCGTCCGGACCGGGTTTGACGGCAGGCGAAGTAGAACGTCGAAGTCAGCATGGCATCGTCGGCCTTGCCGTTCTCGACCAGCGATACGAATTCATGCCAAGTCAGGAAGAGCGAATTCGCCACTGCCTCATCCTTGGCTTCCGGCTTGAAGTCGTGAAAGTAGGCTTTCGCCTTGCTCTGGAGTTCCGGAAATCGGGCTTCAAACCGCTCACGGGCTTCTGTCATGGTCATAGTCAACATGGACAAATCTCCTGAGGAAAGCCCGGTAGGTTTGGTCCCTACCGGGATTGTGTGTGAAGTGATGGGAAGTCAGTCCAAGGGGAAACCGTGCCGTAAGCCATACTCGCGGCGTGCGGCGGAGATGCCGTCTTCATAACCGCGATCGTATGTGCGTGCACTGATCTCACCGTCCCAAACTTCCATCCGGGAATCGTGATCCTCAGGAGTGCTGGCATCCGTCCAGCGAACCAGTTGAGCAAGCCGGTCGAGATGATCGGCGATGAACTGGCCGATGGAATCGCCACGCATGCGGAATGCGAGAGATTCGTGGTCGACTTGCTCCGCCAAGGTCAGTGGTTGACCATTGGCCGGAAGCATGGCCGGAGATGAGTGGTGGGAAGCGCGAGCGTTCGCTAAGCTAGACATTGCAGTCCCTTTCCTATGAAGGGGTTGCCACGCGGGGCGGAGTGTTACCAGCACTCGCGCCCTGCCTTTCGTTTGGCCGATCCCGGAAACAAAGGTCCGATGGATCGACGTTCGGACAACATGCCGAACATTCCCAAGTATGAAGGACGATTGCTAAATTGTCAAACGTGTTGACAAAAACATACACTCTTGGTGTTGTTAGTTCAACGTGTGGTCCTATTATGTTGCGGGTGCATGTGCATGTTCAATGAGTGGTCCTCAGTTGCTATGTGTATATATATTTTCATCACCCCATGATGCACGAGCCATCGTCCCACCACGCTTGCACCCAAAAACCCAAGGCCCCCCAAGCGCGTTGCTATCTATCAGTACCCTCTTGCCGCAGTTTCTTGCGCGCCTGGGGTAAAGGTCCTACGTTTGTAGTACGTGATCCGAAAATTACGCGAAAGTTCGGTGTTTTCCACGGAAAGGTGGCGTAGCGAAGTATCTCAGGCGGACCGGCGGCTCGTCTCGGAAGGGCCAATGCCGACAACACTGTCGCTATTTATACTCCCAGCGCCCCATACTGCCTCATCCAAGCGCGGTGGGGCCGATCGGGTTGTGCAGCGTGCGCAGCGTGTTCCGCCTGGTGCACGGGTTGGCTCAAACGACAACACTGACGCTATGACGCTATGACGCAGGCTTTCTAGCCTGGAGACGACGATCGAGATTAGGCTGGTGCGTATGACGCTATGACGCAAGCCATGTGCCTTGGTATATGCAACGAGCGTGTATGTGTGCTTACATTAGTATTATTATGTGGTGAATAGAAGCAAATATTACGGATCAACGCCCCATACTGTACAGTAGTCACCCACATGGCACCATTGGACTTAAAGACCCAGGAAGGCCCCCAATCGTTCATGTAGTCATAGGTTACGTTATGAACTTGGAATTTTTGATGGTCCAGACATCGTCCTACCTTTCTCGCATATCGCACCTAAACGCCCGGGAAGGGCCTGGCAGGCCCGTGGCGAGGCGTTCAGCATAGGGCCTGGGTTGATTTACGTTCTCGCTCTGCGAGAGCGCCTAGGGCCTCTGGACACGTCCCCCACGTCGATCACGACCACGACCCACGTCCCACTGAAGCAGCCGATCGGCTTGAAAGGTCTGGGGCGACATTATTGGCGGAGCAACCGGAGTCGCTGGCAGCAATCCACGCCAATATTGACGCAATCGAAAATTCCGTGAAAATCGATTTCGCGTTACAGTTGTAGGACAGATACTTAGTTAGTGAAGAGAGCGTCGTTCGCTCGCAGAGCGGGATCGCCACTGAACCACCGACACCGAGACCCACGACGGGGATTCACGCGCCGCTGACCGACGACGAGAAGGCGCGGCTGGCACTTCCCCCGGGTTCAGGGTGGTAGCCGTCGTCGCCGTGAATAACCCCGTGGTTCGAGGTGCAACCAGGTAACCGGTTCGCCTCTCTGCCCTACGCGGGCTGTCCGGCTCATGAATCGGCTGTGCCCCTGGTCGCTGTCGCTGGGGGCTACGCCGAACCGCTGCCGCGAGCAAGGATGTTTTCGTTTACGTTTCGTGTTTCACGGTTTCCCGGTTTCCCGGTTCGTGCACTGCACATGAACATCAAAAACTCAAGTTTTCGGTTTTCGCGTTCCACCCAGGCACCACCCAGGCACCACCCAGGCACCACCCAAACACCACCCAGATCACTCCTAGACCATAATGATGTAACTTTTGGGGAATGACTCCGTTTATTTCACCGTGTCGTGAAACATTTTTGACTTGCTGTGGGAGATACTCCAGGATGTTTGGAACACTTTATATATGGGGAAGCAAAAAGCTTTCTGTCAGCCAGCCGTGCAATAACCAGCGCCACGCCCAACCCGAAGGGAAGTGTTTCAAATGCGACCACTGAGTTCAACAAAGACGACCCAGATCTCGGTCAATGTCCCGCTGTGGATCGCCACGGCGATCGACGCGGTTGCCAAGCGTGACTTCGCCTCGCGCTCCCAGGTTGTTACAAGAGTGCTCATGAACGCCGCGAGGGATTTTGCCCCCGAGGACGCGGACATCCCGGACCCTGTGGACTTCGAGAACGTTTAGGAGGACTGAGAAATGAACAAAGAGCCGCCAGCGGCAACTGGCGGCTCTTGCACCAAACCTACTGACCTACAAGAAGTGTACCACAGATGGCCACCAAACCAAAGGCTTATGTACCACTGAAGATCGTCGCCTATCAAGGACAGCACGAATTAGTCCAATTCGCCTTTAAGGCCGCTGGCCTTGAACACCTCACTGATCATGCCATGTACTGGCTTTACTTGCTTGCTGGCAGGAGCAACGACTACTGGAAGCAGGACGTGGGCATTCCGGTTCCGGTTCACGCGAAGCTATCTCGTCTCCTGCTTGGGAGGAACCGAGGGTGCACGGCCATGGTCAATACACTTCTCGGCTCTGGGATCATCGAGACGGACGGCTATTTTCGTCCAGGAGCCGAGAGTCGCAAGTTCCGGATCAACCCAGCGATCACGCAGAGACCGACGGAGCGATACGAGATCGAGGGACGGCTCGCTGAAACCTTTCGGAAGGCAGCAGCAAAAATCAGAGCCAAGTGGCACAGGGGCGTGCTCGACAGCCTTAAGTGCCCCCGCTTCGTATTCGATTACCTGCTCAGCGTGCATCGTCAGATCAAGATCAGCCCGCAGGCCCGCATCGACCTTGACGCCGACGCCGCCGAAGCCGAGCGCCAACATTGTCGCATTATCGACTACTCCTACTGGTTCACGCTCGATTCCCTCGAACGAATGGGGTCGATGGATGACAGTGAGCTTCTGACCGAGTGCGACTACTCGAGACTGCATAGCCCAGTGTCTCGGGCTTGGAGTGGCTTCCGTCGTTACATGTCTCTCAACGGCGAACCACTTGCCTCATGCGACATCAAGAACTCCCAACCATTTCTCCTGGGTGTGCTCTTTGAGAAGGTGGCAGATATTCTCGACAAGGCATCCGAGATGCCCTCAGAGGTTCAGGGGAAAGACTACCTGTCCACGACCCTCACTGAGTTCCTGGACATGCTGGTGGCTCCGGCAGACGTTAACGTGGCCCTTGTGGGCTACATGATGAAGCGGTTCACTGACATGGGCTCCGAAGAGGCAAGCAACCTGAGACACGACCTCTTAGTGGACTCGCGAAAAACGGTGGACTGTACGAGCACATGATGGCCCTATCAGGATTCGAGGGAACAAGGTCTGATTTCAAGCAGGAGTTCTTTGCAGCTTTCTACGGCAAACCGGCAATCGCACAGCACATGCCGACCTGGAAGAGCTTCCAGAAAGCCTTCCCGGATCTTGCCAGGGAGATTGATCTGGCCAAGGCGGAGGATTACACGGTTTTGCCGGTCCTGATGCAGATGGTCGAGGGCCATTTCATGTTCCACCACGTCGCCAAGCGGCTCCTGGAACGCGGAGTCACCTTCATCACCCTGCATGACGCGATCATCACGCCGTCCAGCGAGATCACCGAAGCCAAGAAGATCATGGCGCAAGTGCTTGCCGAGTGCGGCCTACAACCGACACTCGCTGTGGAGGACAAGCAAGAGAAGCGATTACCAAGATCACGGCCGCGCGAATTCTCACACAAGAATATGACAAGACATCGAAAAGAAGCACAAAAGAAGGTGCACGTACAGCAAGCAGACGAAGCCATCCTGTCGTGGGAGGATGAGGAGTTATGTTGGGCTTAATCCAGATGTGGGTAGGTGATCATATAATGGAGAGAGGGAAACTGATCATGAGTAGCAGCGACGAGTTACGCAACCGTGCCGAGCAACTTCGCCAGGCGAACCTGCCATTTCGGAGCACCGCAACCGCGCCGGTAGAAAACGGCCCCAGGGTCGCCACCATCGCTCGGTCGGCCGACGAGGAGATGCGCGTGAATTGGTCGGAATTTGAATGCTGTTCATTTGTTCAAATCAGGATCTGGAAACACCGATCGGGTCAGTGGTGGCCCGACGTCAAGCGCGGGTTGTGCGTGCGCATCCGGGAGCTGCCCAGCTTTGCCGCCGCAATCGCCGACTGCCTCGACCTGATGGAAGCCCAACGGCGCGAACGGCAGGAGAATCAGGCGAACCGGCCCGTGCCGCCCCGGGAGACCACCCCGATAGCCGAGCGGAGAACGGACCCACTGCCGCTCCAGGCGCACGAGCCGGGCGAGTTCGACGAGTTCGCGACGGGGTGAGAGTGCAAGCTTTCCGCCAACGTTGGCTGAGACATGAAGATATGCGTGTAACTATGAGCAGCGCCCGGCATGTCTCGGTCGTCCCGATGGCGTGGCGATTCGAGTGCTGATATCACGACCACATTGTCATGCGTTCTGTACCGTTTAGAGTTGACATTCAGAGAGAAAACAACCATGAAACTGATGATACCCGCCGCCCGCCGCAAGCTCGCCGTGTACGATCCCGAACCTGCCGATGCCATCGACCACCAGCCCGAGGACGCCAAGCCCGGTCGAATATTGCCCGTCGACATGGAGCCGATGCTTGGCATGGGTGAACTGGCCGCGTTTTTGAGCTGCTCTCGCCGCCTCGTGGAGCGCATGCGCTCCGCCGGGAAGGTCCCCAAGCCTGACATGCACGTCGGCCGATGCCCGAGGTGGACGCCTGCCACGATTCGGACTTGGATCAAAAGTGGTGGCAAGCCATAGATGCCGCCCGCGTGGCGTAATCGAAACGACCCCCACGCTCTGGCGGATCGCCAAGCGATCCAGACCGAGACACGTATTGACCCGACGCCTGATTGACGATACTTTGGGGAGAGTCGGGGAACGGGATCGCTTGCAACGATCCCGCCCCCTTGATTCGACCCCTGACTTAGACAGGAGAGGAACCCATGGCAAGTCTACGAAAACGCGGCCGCATTTGGTACTACCGCTACGTCGATGCCGATGGCGTCAAGCATGAAGTGAAGGGATGCCCCGACCGCCGCGTCACGGAAGAGCTGGCCCGCGGCGCCGAATCCGAGGCCGCCAAGATCAAGGCCGGATTGATTGACCCGGGGGAACTCGCCCGGATCGTCCATTCCGGCCACCCCTTGGACGACCATTTCACGGAGTACCGGGCAAGCCTGATCGCCAAAGGGGCAACCGAAAAGCACGCGAACCTTGCCTCATTCAGAGCCCGCCGCGTGGCGTCTGTCGCCAAGATCGTCCGTCTGGCCGACCTTGACCCCGAACGCGCCCAAGAGGCTCTGAAGGCCCTTTGTGACGAGGGACTTTCTCTTCAGACCGTGAACCACCATCGTACCGCCATCCGATCGTTCTCCAAGTGGTGCTGGAAGAGCGGTCGAACCCGGACCGACTGCCTGGCTGGAGTGACGGGGTTCAACGCCAAGGAAGACCGGCGTCATGACCGGAGAACCCTGGGAGTCGATGAACTCCGCGTG
>Ga0209517_10007219_pt1 | contig 13407 bp, 13 predicted proteins | sample PeaSoiMetSII2010_FD_187695 | JGI IMG/M metagenome (GOLD analysis project Ga0209517, IMG submission 187695) | Peat soil microbial communities from Weissenstadt, Germany - SII-2010 (SPAdes) (version 2) | ecosystem: Environmental > Terrestrial > Soil > Wetlands > Peat | place: Germany...
TCCAGCCAGAGACTCTGGCCCGCCTCGTGCAGCGCCTGGGTCGGCTTCATGGTTCCACCGTGGCCCGCGGCCGCGGCGGTCCGCATCCCCCGCCCGGCTTCCTCCGGTGTTGCCTGCCTTGCGCAGCGGATCGGTGACCGTTTCCACCTCGCGCATCTCGGCCTGGTACATCTCCCAGACCGGGGCCGCCTCCCGGTTGACGACCAGGACGCACGCGCGGGGGTACTCGCCGAGCACTGCCAGCATGGGACGGGCCAGCGGGGTCTTGTCGACCATGACCTGCTCCCGCACCAGGCGCGGCAGCGGTATCTCCTTGTACAGGCCACGGCCGGAGCAGGAGAAGATGGCGATCATCCCCGGGGGCCAGCGCTCGCTGCCCAGCACGTCCTTGATGCGCTCGATGTCCGTGCGCACCGACAGCCGGTACCGGTGATCGAGGTCGCGGTCCTTGGCCAGCGGGCGGATCTGGTCCAGGAGGCTGTTCACCCGCGCACGCACCTCCCGCTGGCTCGCGCCGGGGTCGACGCGGCAGTAGAGGGACACCACCGGCAGGCCGTTGGCCTGGAACCTCACGATGCCGTTGACCGTCTCTGCGGTGATCATCGGCTCAGGGCCGCCAAGGTGATCGCCCTGATCTCCTCGTCGGTGAGCTCGATGCTGGCGGCCGCCACGTTCTGCTCGACGTGTTCCGGATTGCCGGAGCCGGGGATCGGCAGGACCTGCGGCGACCGGGTCAGCAGCCAGGCCAGTGCCACCTGCCGCTCGGTCACGCCGCGACGCCGGGCGGCGGCCATCAGCGCGGGGATGGTCCCGGTCTCCTCGATCGGCGCCCACGGGATGAACACCACCATCTCCAGGTCACACAGATGGAGCATCGGCTCCGAGGACCGGTCGACCACGTTGTACCGGTTCTGCACCGACACGATCGCGGTCACCCGCTCGGCCTCCCGGAACTGGTCCTCGGTGACGTTCGATACCCCGATGTGACGGATCTTGCCCTCGTCCTTCAGCTCGGCCAGCGCGCCGATCGACTCGGCGATCGGCACCCGCGGGTCGGGCCGGTGGAACTGGTACAGGTCGATCCGGTCCAGCCGCAGCCGGCGAAGGCTGCCCTCGCAGGCCCGGCGCAGGTGCTCCGGGCGGCCGTCGGGCACCCACCGCCCCGGGCCCGGCCGGACCAGCCCGCCCTTGGTCGCGATGACCAGCTCCTCCGGATAGGGGTACAGGGCCTCGGCGATCAGGCGCTCGCTGACCTCGGGCCCGTAGGAGTCGGCGGTATCGATGAAGTTGACGTCGAGCGCCACGGCCCGGCGCAGCGCTTGGATGGCGCGGTCCCGGTCGGGCGGTTCGCCCCAGATCCCGGGGCCGGTGATCCGCATAGCGCCGAATCCCAGCCGGTTCACCGTGAGGTCGCCGCCCACGTCGATCTTGCCCGCGGCTGCCGCCGTTGGCATTGCGTTCATGGCCGCTCCTTCCCTGACGGCTGCCCAGTCTTCCCGGCGGCCGGCCCGGGCACATCCGTCATCCTGGTGGTCTTACGCTCGTGTCATGGGGAGGCGGAGATGACCACGCCCGGGCAGGCGCCAGTTGCCTCAGTCGCCGAAGCGGCCGAGCGTTCACACTTCGCGCTCCGCCGCGCCGTGGTGGACGTCGCGATGGGCCTGCTGCGCGCCGGGGTGCTGTCTCACTCCGGGCACGCTGACCTCTCGGCCCGCGTCGGGCCCGACACCGTGCTGATCGCCACGCTGAACCGGACACGCGATCTCGTGCCCGATGACCTCGCCGTGGTCCGCCTCGACGGGACCGTGGCCGAAGGCGACCTGGGCGGGATGAGCACCGAGGTCGTGGCCATGCACACCGAGGTGTACCGGGCCAGGCCGCAGGCCGGCGCGGTGATCCACACGCATTCCCCGCACCTGCTGGCGTTCGCCCTGGCGGGCCGGCCGCTGCCGGCCCGGTACGAACCGCTGCCCCGCCTGGGCCAGGCGGAGGAGGTTCCGGTGGCCCCGCCCGCCCCGGTCGCCGCCTGCATCGAGCTGATCAAGGCGCGACCGGGTACGCAGGCCGTCCTGCTGGGCGGCCACGGGGTGCTCGCCTTCGGCCCGGACACCGAAACGACGATCTCGCTCCTGGTCGCGCTCGAGGAGGCGGCGGAGGCCGAACTGCGCACCGCCGTCCTCGGCCGGTTATCCGCGCCGCCCGGGACATTGCACATCTGGGGGATGGCCGCCGGGGAGCGGTGTGCCATGGTGGCCGGATCCCCGGTGCGGTACTTCGTCCTGGACTTCGTCTGGCGGTTCCTCACCGACCCGATCACGCATGCCTGCTGGGCCGGCCTGACCGGCTACTTCATCGGGCTGGCGGCCACCGGGCGGCACAAGTGGTACACGGTGAGCTGGATCGAGCTGGTCATCGCCGCGATCCTGCACGGACTGAACGACTGGAGCCGGGTCAACGGGCACTGGCTGTGGATCGTGGTCACCATCGTCAGCGGCATCCTGTTCCTGGGCTACGCGAAGGTCGGGTCCCGCGGCGACCTGGAGGTTCCCGACCCGAGGCCGCCCGCGTCGGGGCGGCACGGCCTGCCGCCCGAGCGCCCGCCCGCCACCGTGGCCGGGGCCACCCGGCCCTGGTGGGAGCACTGACCGGCCCGGCAGGCCCGGCCGGTAGCGCGGCCGACCCGCATTCCACCATGGTTAGCGGTATGGACAAGCGCCTTCGCTTCATGACCGACCTCATCGCGCCGCTCAAGGTGGCGCCCGGGAGCGAGGTCAGGCTGAGCCGCGACCACGACCCGGGCTACACGGGCGGGGTGGCCCGCCCGCAGGCCGCCGCGCTGCTCGCCGACGGCGTGGAGCTGCTGGCCGATTACCAGGACCGGCTGGCCGCCCAGGACACGTTCGGCGTGCTCCTGGTGCTGCAGGGTATCGACGCCGCAGGCAAGGACAGCACGATCAAGCACGTGATGAGCGAAGTCAACCCGCAGGCGGTGGAGGTCCGGGCCTTCAAGCAGCCCTCGGCCGACGAGCTGAACCACGACTTCCTGTGGCGCTACCAGCGCGCCCTGCCCGGGCGGGGCCGGATCGGCATCTTCAACCGGTCCCACTACGAGGAGGTGCTCGTCGTCCGGGTCCATGAGGAATTGCTGACCGCGGAGCGGATGCCCGCGGTCGCGGCTTCAGCTTCGGGGGGCCACAGCATCTGGGCCCGGCGCTACCAGGAGATCAACGACTGGGAGCGCTACCTGGTCGACAACGGGATCCATGTCGTCAAGGTCATGCTGAACCTGTCGAAACGGGAGCAGGCCAAGCGGTTTCTCAAGCGAATCGACTACCCGGAGAAGAACTGGAAGTTCTCCCCCAGCGACGTCAGGGAGCGGCGCTACTGGGAGGACTACCAGCGGGCCTTCGAGGCCATGCTGAGCCAGACCAGCACGAAGTGGGCGCCGTGGTATGTCGTGCCGGCCGATCACAAGTGGTTCAGCCGCCTGGCCACCGCCGCGGTCCTGGTGACCGCGCTCGACGCGATCAACCCGAGATACCCGGCCGCCGACCCCGCGGTGGCGGACCAGATGGCGCGGGTCAGGGAGGAGCTCGTGGCCGAACTCGCGCTCGGCAGCTGACCATCCGGGGGATGTGACCGATCGCGGCCGCGGCGAGTATCGGCAGAGGGGCCCTGGGTCGCCCGCCAGATGTGCCTTGTACGAGGAGGGCGCGATGACAGCCACGTCCGATACGGCCAGCAGTCCCGCGATCCGGAGCCTGGTGGTCGGCGTGGCCGGGGGCATCATGGGGGCCGCGCCCGGCGCGGCCGGGGATCTCGGCATCAAGGACGAATTCCGGCAGCGCGTCCAGGACATGCTGCAGCCCGGCACATCCGCGATCATGGTCATCGTCCGCAAGGTGACCCCGGACAAGTTCATCGAGGCGCTGAAGCCCTACGGCGGCACGGTGCTGAAGACCTCGCCGCCGCAGGACGCGGAGCAGCAGCTCATGAAGGCCCTGCACGGGGACGACCCGTCGGCGCCCACCTGGCAGCAGCCTGCCTCGGCCGGGGCCACGACCTGAGAGGAAGCCTGAGACGCCGGATTGCGGCGCTCGACCGGGCCGCCGCCCGGCGAGTCGCCGCGAGCGGCTCCTGGCCGTCCGAGCACGTCCTGCCGGGCCTGTCACGTCTGGCCGACCACGGTTTCCTCTGGATGGTGCTGGCCGCCGCGCTGTGGGCTACGGGCCGCCGGCCGGCCCGGCGGGCCGCCTGGCGGGGCCTGGGCAGCATGGCGGCGGCCAGCACGGCGGCCAACGTCATCGGCAAGGGCCTGACGGGCCGGCGCCGCCCTTATGTCGACGTTCCCGTCCGAAGCCGGCTGCGGCGAGTTCCCCGGAACTCGTCCTTCCCGTCCGGGCACGCCGCGAACGCGGCGGCCTTCGTCATCGGGGCGGCGATCGAGATGCCGTCGCTGGCCGGGCCCGGGATCGCGCTGGCCTCGGCGGTCGGCGCCTCGCGGGTGGCCACGGGGGTGCACTACCCGTCGGATGTCCTGGCCGGGACGGCCATCGGGGCCGCGGCGGGGCTGGCGACCCTGCGCTTGTGGCCACGACGGCCACCGCGGCCGGCCGTAGCGATCAGGCCGCCGCGGAAGGCGCCGGTCTCGGCGGCCGGGGAGGGCCTGGCGCTGATCGTCAACACGTCGGCGGGAACGGCCTCGGCCAGGCTGGCCCGGCGGCTGGCCGCGGACCTGCCCGAGGCCACGATCATCGAGGCCGACGCGGGCCAGGACCTGATCACGCAGCTGCGTGACGCTGCGGTGAGCACCCGGATCCTCGGCGTGGTCGGCGGCGATGGCACGGTCAGCGCGGCCGCCGCGGTCGCCCTGGAGACGGGCCTGCCGCTGCTGGTGATCCCGGCCGGCACCTTCAACCACTTCGCGGCCGACCTCGGCGTCGAGTCGGCTCGCGACGCCCTGGCCGCGCTGCGCGACGGCGAGGCCGTCCAGGTGGACCTCGGCCTGGTGGGCGGCCGACCGTTCGTCAACACCTCGAGCACCGGCGTGTACGTGGATCTGGTGAACGCCAGGCGGCAGCTCGAGGGTGTCCTGGGCAAGCGGCTGGCGGAGGTCGTCGCGCTCATCGACGTGCCGCGCCGCGGCCGGCCGCACGAGCTAGTCCTGGACGGGAGGCGCCGGCGGCTATGGCTCTACTTCGCCGACAACTGCCGGTACGTGCCTCAGGGCACGGCGCCCGCGTACCGTCCGGACCTGGCCGACGGCTGCCTGGACGTCCGCGTCGTCGAGGCCACGGTGCTGGCCAGGTCGCGCCTGGTCGCCGCGGTGCTGACCGGCACGCTCGGCCGCTCCCGGGTCTACCGCTCCTGGCGGGCCAGCTCGGTCGACGTCCGGGCGGCAGACGGCCAGCCCATCTGGCTGTCCACCGACGGCGAGGTGGCCACCGCCGAATCCGGGTTCGTCCACGGCAAGCACCCGCACGCGCTGGTGGTCTACCGCAAGGCCGACGGCTAGCCAGACGGGTGATGTGGCCGCGCGCCGCGCGGCGCAATCTGGGGAACGATCCGAAGGAGGGTGAGCAGGTGAAATCCGACAGTGAAATCAGGGAAGACGTCATCAACGAACTGCAGTGGGACCCGCAGATCACCGAGCCGGAAGCCATCGGCGTCGCGGTTCAGGACGGCGCGGTGACCCTGACCGGTCACGTCTCGTCCTACGCGCAGCGGCTGGCCGCCGCCCGGGCGGCCGAGCGGGTGTACGGGGTCAAGGCTGTGGCCAACGACCTGACGGTCAAGCTGTCCGGCGCGCCGCGGGACGACTCCGACATCGCCCGGGCCATCGCGCACGTCCTGGAGTGGAACGTACAGGTGCCCGAGGGGAAGGTGCACGCCCGGGTGTCGGACGGCTGGGTCACGCTCGACGGCGAGGTCGAGTACTCCTACCAGCGGCACGAGGTCGAGCGGATGGTCCGCAACGTCAAGGGAGTGGTGGGCGTGACGGACCTCATCACGGTCAAGCCGCCGGTGAGCCCGGAGAAGGTCCAGGCCGTGATCGAGGATGCCTTCAAGCGCGAGGCGGAGATCGACGCCCGGCACATCAGGGTCGAGGTATCGGATCACACCGCCAAGCTCTACGGGCACGTGCACTCGCTGCACGAGGCGGCCGCGGCCAGGGCGGCGGCCGCGGCGGCGCCCGGGGTGGCCACGGTGGAGAGCCATCTGCTGGTCTCTCCGTAACCGTGCGGGCTGGTCCTGGAGGAATTCGGTGACGCGGGTCCCGGCCAGCCACCGGCGGCGGACCGCCCGCCGTTCCTCCTCGACCAGCCCGCCCCACACTCCGTGCGCGCCGACGCCGAATACGTGCCGCAGCGAGAGTTCCAGGCAATCCGGGCGCACCGGGCAGCGGGCACAGACGGCGATGGCGTGCGCCGCCTGGTCCCGGGCCTTGGCCACGTCCCGGGTCACGGGAAACCAGTCGTCGGGATCGACGCGGGGAACCGGCGCACCGGGCCAGCCGGTACACCCGGCCGGCCAGTTCACCGTCGGTCAGGTCATGCGGCTCACGCCGCACGTGGCGCGGCCTCGAGACCATCAGCGCCCGGCTTCGCCTCCTGCCCTCCGGCCAGCTCGTCGCTCCATCGTCTCCGCGGCTGCGGCGGCCCCGCATCCCCAGTCCAGTTAGCGGAGAGAACCGTCCATGTCGAGGATGCGGGCCCGCGGCTGGTGCCGTCAGGGTGGGACCATGGGTGTGACCCTGTGTGTGCGCCCCGGCGCCGGCGGCACCATCGTGGCGGTCAGCGGGGAGGTCGAGGTCTGCACGGAGGCCGTGCTGCAGCAGGCTCTGCTGCGGATCATCCGCGAGCGCAGCGCGAGGCTCATGCTCGACGTGTCCGGCGTCTCGTTCATAGACCGAGCCGGCCTGCGGGCGCTCCTGGCGACCCGGCGCCGCGCCGAGCTGCGCGGCGGGTACGTGCGCCTGATCGCGACCTCGGCGGCGGTCCGCCGGATCGTCGAACTGACCGGAACGCACGAGGCGTTGGCTGGCCGGGACCATCCTGGCCGAGCCGAGCACCAAGCGCGGTGAGCTGGTGGTGGCCGCGATGGTCGCGCTCGCCGTGGCCAGGTGGGACTCGGGCCGGGCTGCCGAAGCGCTCGACCTGGCCGCTCAGGCCGTCCGCCAGGCGACGGACCGGCCCCACGAGACCACGCATTTCAGCCCTCACATGTTCCTGGCCTCCGCCTCATCCAGGTCCGCCGGCTCGACGAAGCCACCGCAATCACTGATGCCTTCGAGGTGAGGGGCCCGAGGCCGGAAGGGATAACCGAGGTGCTGCGCGCCCGGATCGCCCTGGCGGCGGGCCGGCTCGACGATGCGGCTGCGCTGGCCGAATCGGCCTCGAGGCGGGTGAAGGCCGGCGGGCGCTTCGCCGGCGACTCGCTCGCGGTGCCGGTCCTCGCCGCCGTCGCCCTGCGCCGCGGCGACCTGCCCAAGGCCGCCGAATACGTGCAGCGGCTGCCGGCTCTCGGCCACTCCTACCCCTCTCCCCTATCTGACCGACGGGGTACGCCTGGTGGAGGCCCAGGTCCTGGAGGCCCGCCGCGGGCCGCGGCGGGCCGGGACCGCGAGGCGATCCGCAGCCTGGAGGAGGCCCTCCGGGAGTACGACAGGCTCGGGGCGCGCCGGGGCGTGGCGCGCACCCGCCGACGGCTGCGCCGGCTCGGGGTGCGGCGCCGGCACTGGGCGAGTGAGCAGAGGCCGGCCGCGGGCTGGGCCAGCCTTACCGACATCGAGCAGGCCACGGCCCGCCTGGTGGCCGAAGGCCTGACCAACCAGCGGATAGCCGACCAGCTGTTCGTCAGCACGCACACGGTCGCGTTCCATCTGCGCCAGGTGTTCTGCAAGCTCGACATCAGGTCGCGCGTCGACCTGGCCCGGATCGCGCTGGAGCACGCGCGGCCCGAGGCGGCGCAAACCCCATGACTGGGGGATGTGAGGCGGCCCGCGTGGCGGCGAGGCTGACCTCATGCTGACGACCGGGATCCAGAACCTGCCGGAGCCGCTGGCATGGGCGCAGGCCGCTTACCACGACGGGACCGCGCGGCTGGCACCGGCCAGCGCGGACCGGCTGGCCCGGCGAGTGGAGCACTTCGCCTCGTCGGTCCAGTTCGTCCTGGACGACCCGGACGCGGCCCGGCGCCTGCATGCCCTGACCAAGGACCTGCGCACGGTCCCGCGGCTGGGCACCCTGCTTCCGCAGGTCCTGCGGGGGGCGATGGCGCTCGTGGGCGGGGACTTCGGGAACATCCAGATCGTCGACCCGGCCACCGGATCGCTGCGCCTGGTCACCCAGGCCGGCTTCGGTCCGGAGTTCCTCGATTACTTCGCCGTCGTGGAGGACGTCCACTCCACCTGCGGCCGGGCGGCCAGGCAAGGCGCGCAGACGGCCGTCGCCGACGTCCGCGCCGACCCGGGCTTCACGCCGCACCGGGAGATCGCCGCCGCTGCGGGATTCCGCGCGGTCCAGTCCACGCCCCTGGTCGACTATGCCGGTCACCTGATCGGCATAGTCTCGACGCATTTCCGGCGCCCGCACCGCCCGTCAGATTGCGACCTGCGGATCATGGAACTGTACGCCGACTTCGCCGGCGAGGCGATGACCCGGCACCTGGGCCGGCCCTCCGGTGACGGTCCCGCCGATCCGGTCGGCCGGGCGATGGTTACGGCCCTGCTCGATCCCGCCCGCGTCCGGGAAGCCGACGTGTCGGTCCCGTTCGAGTTGTGGGTCATGGGCCGGATGACCGCGAGCTTCGCCCGCCGGGCCGGCCGGCGCGGGCCGAGCGCTCAGCCCATCTGACTGGTTTTACGGAGTAGGCCATGATGCACGTCCGGTTCAGCCTGATCACCGCGGACCCGCGGGTCCTGGCCGGGTGCGTCGGGTACCTCCAGGACGAGGCCCGCCCGGTGCTGGAGAGCCAGCACGGCAGCCTGGGGCTGTCGCTGCTGGAGGAGCCCGGCGTCGTGATATTCGAGTCGTTCTGGGCGACGCACGAGGCGCTGTGGCTGAGCGAGGAGACCGAGGCGGTTTTCCGTGGCGAACTGGCCCGGCGGGTCGAGCGGCCGGTGAAGGCCGAGGATTACCAGGTGACCGTCTTCGAACGGGAGGGGCCGCCGGGGGAGGCGGTCCGGCTGACGCGGATGGAGGTCAAGCCGGCGGGAGTCGCGGACGTGGTCGACGTGTACGGGGACACCGCGGTCCCGTGGCTGGCCGGCACCCCCGGTTTCCGCGAGACGCTGCTGTTCGCCGACCCGGCCGGCGGGCAGCTGATCAGCCAGACCGGGTGGCGGGACCCGGCCGCCCGGGCGGCCAGCCCGAGCGTCGCCGAGATGATCCGGTCCGAGGTCCTGGCCGACGATGACTGCCAGATCCGCGCCGTCGAGGACTACCGCCTGGTGTTCGACTCGGCGCGGAAACCGGGCCCGGCCTGGTGGTGAAACCGACGATCACGGTGTGCCATGTGCCTGACGTACGGCCAGCGAAGAGCACTCAGGAAGCTCAAGAGGGCCATCCGGGTCTCGGATCGCCGGCTGGCGGCGCGGCTGGACATGTTCGGCCGGCTGAACCGCGACGAGGACCTGCCCGGAATCGAGCAGTCGGTCATCCCGGCGGCGACCGGAGAGAGTTCAGCCGACGGCGATTTCCTCAATTGAGCGGTTATCTGAAACCGTCCCCGTCTATGCCGCTCCTGACCAGGACGTCTGCGGCGTTGACATGTAGCTGAACAGTGTTCACGCAGTAGCCGCTTAATTCAAAAAATAGCAACGACAAGGGGATTTGCACCGGGCCCGCGGCGGAGACACTGTTTAAACCGCTGAACGGGACAGCGGCCGCCGGCCCGCTGCCGCTGTAGATCTGGGCCAGGTCAGGGCTCGGCTGCGGCGCCTGACGAGCAGATCGCCGGAGGCGAGCACCAGCCGGCAGGATATTTGAAGCTTGCCGTCGTTGTAGAAGAGGGTCAGGAGCGGGCCGAACATGGTCTCCTCCATGGTGACGGTGGTCTGGCCGTCCCCGGTCGGCGCCAGCCGGAACCGGTCGATTGCCTTGATCCAGCCCATCGCCACACCCGTCCAGGCGAGTTCTCGCTCGGGGGCGATGACGGCGAAGGTGGCCTTGATGCATGCGCCGCGCCAGCGGCGCGGGCTGCTAGACACGCCGCAGTATCTGCAAGCTACGGGCCGCAACGACGACCTTGGTGCCTGCTGGTTGTACCTCATGTTTTGCGGAAGCGACGGCGGTGTCGAAATCCGTCAGCCACAGGTGGCCCCATTTCCCGCCCGGCAGTTGGAAGGGGACGTCGCCATAGTGGGCGTTGAACAGCAGCAGGAAAGTATCGTCACTGACCCGTCGGGCGCGGCGGTCGGGGTCGGGCAGCGCGTCCCCGTTGAGGAAGACGCCGACGGATTTCGCGAATCCTGTCTGCCAGTCGTCCGGCGTCATCTCGAGCCCGTCCGGCCGGAACCAGCCGATGTCGGACAGGTCGGCGCCGAAGATGGGGCGCCCGGAGAAGAAGCGGCGGCGCCGGAAGACCGGGTGCCGGCGGCGGAAGGCGACAATCTCGGCGCAGAAGGCCAGGAATTGCTGGTCTGCGTGCTCCCAGTCGAGCCAGGAAATCTCGTTGTCCTGGCAGTAGGCGTTGTTGTTGCCGTGCTGGGAGTGGCCGAGTTCGTCGCCGTGCCGCAGCATGGGCACGCCCTGGCAGACCAGCAGGGTGGCCGCCAGGGCCCGCCGGCGGCGGTCGCGCAGCGCGGTGATGGCCGAGTCGTCGGCCGGGCCTTCCGCGCCGCTGTTCCATGAGCGGTTGTCGTCGGTCCCGTCCCGGTTGTCTTCCCCGTTGGCCTCGTTGTGCTTGCCGTTGTAGGCCACCAGGTCGGCGAGGGTGAACCCGTCGTGCGCGGTGACGAAGTTGACGCTGGCGTAGGGGCGCCGCCCGGTCCGCCCGTACAGGTCCGAACTGCCGGTCAGCCGGTAGCCGAAATCCGCGAGGGTCCGGTCGGCGCCGCGCCAGTAGTCGCGGACGGTGTCGCGGTAGCGGCCGTTCCACTCCGACCACAGAACCGGGAAGTTGCCCACCTGGTAGCCGCCCTCGCCGAGGTCCCACGGCTCGGCGATCAGCTTGACCTGGCTGATCACCGGATCAACCTGGATGAGGTCGAAGAACGCGGACAGGCGGTCGACCTCGTGGAACTGGCGGGCCAGGCTGGCCGCCAGGTCGAAGCGGAAACCGTCTACGTGCATCTCGCTGACCCAGTAGCGCAGCGAGTCGATGATCAGCTGCAGCACGTGCGGGTGCCGCATGTTCAGCGTATTGCCGGTTCCGGTGGTGTCGTAGTAGTAGCGCTGGTCGTCAGCCAGCCGGTAGTAGGCGCGGTTGTCGACGCCCTTGAACGACAGCACCGGGCCGAGGTGGTTTCCCTCCGCGGTGTGGTTGTAGACGACGTCGAGGATGACCTCGATCCCGGCTTCGTGCAACGTCTTGACCAGGTACCTGAACTCGGAGACGACCTGCCCGACCCCCGCCGCCGAGTACTCGATGTGCGGAGCGAAGAACCCGATCGAGTTGTAGCCCCAGTAATTGCGCAGGCCCCGGTCCACCAGCCAGTGGTCGTGAATGAACTGATGGACCGGCATCAGTTCCACCGCGGTGACGCCGAGGCGGCGCAGGTACTCGACCGCGGCGGGGTGTGCCAGGCCGGCGTAGGTACCCCGCAGGTTCGGCGGGATCTCCGGATGGCGCATGGTGAACCCCTTGACATGGCACTCATACAGCACGGTCTCGTGCCAGGGGGTTCGCAGCAGGTGGTCATCGCCCCACTCAAACCATGGGTTAGTGATGACCGACCGGGGGACGAAGGGCGCGCTGTCGGTGTCGTCGCGGGCCCGGTCGTCGCCGCCCAGCGGGTAGCCGAAGACCGCGCTGTCCCAGACGACCTGGCCGTCGATTGCCTTGGCGTAGGGGTCCAGGAGCAGTTTGGCCGGGTTGCACCGCAACCCGGCATCTGGGTCATGCGGCCCGTGCACCCGGTAGCCGTAGCGCTGCCCGGGGCCGATCAGGGGAACAAAGCAGTGCCAGACGTACCCGTCCACCTCGGTCATGTCCAGCCGCTGCTCCTGGCCTCTATGCTCATCGAACAGGCATAGCTCGACCCGCTCGGCGACCTCGGAGAACAGCGTGAAGTTCGTTCCCACGCCGTCGTAGGTCGCTCCGAGCGGATACGGTTGCCCGGGCCACACCTCCACCTGGCCACAGTAAACGAAGCCGTCGCCGGCACGCGCAGCCGCGGGTGCTGGCCGAGGCGCTGAACCTGGTGTCCGACACGCATCCCGCGTGGGCTCGGTACGGCTTACAGAAACAGGAGTCTCTGTCAGGCACTGATAGACTCCGGCGCTGGCGCAACCTCGCGCTCGGGGTCCTGCCCGGGAGTCTTGCGCTCGATGCCGATCAAGAGCTGCTCATCGAGCACCGCAAGGATGCGGTTGAGCACCGGGATCGTCGGAATGTGCTCACCGCTCTCAACTTTCGAGATAAAGGAGTGCGAGGTGCCAGCTCGCCGGGCGACCTCCTGCTGGGTCAGATCCAGCTCATAGCGCCGCTCGCGGATGTGGGCAGCGATCCAGTTCTTCTCGCGCAGCGCCCGGATGGCCGCATACTCCTCTCGCGCCGCCCGGTACTCCTGGCTGCGCCGGGCGCGGCCGCTCGCCGCCCGGGCCACGGTCCTGCCCTGGGGGCTGACTTCGCTGTCTGCATCGGTCACGGCAACTAGTTTATCTATCTTGATAAAAAAGATCCTTAATTGGTGATGTCCGCAGGGCTGACGCATGCTGCTTCCCGGCGGTATGCAGGGTGCATGCGGTATGCGCAAGGTGGCGGGCTGACCGCCGAGGGCGGCAGGCGCCGGGAGCAGGTCCGGCTGGAGGCGGCCAGAAGATTCGAGCAGCGGGTGCCGTCCGCGGTTATCGCCGCGGAGCTGCGGGTCAGCGAGCGGTCGGTGCGACGGTGGCGGCAGGCCTGGCAGGCGGGCGGCCCGGCCGGGTTGGCTTCCCGCGGGCAGGCTGCGCAGTGCCGGCTGGATGAGCAGCAGCTGGCGGCGCTGGATCTGGCGCTGGAGGCCGGGCCGCTGGCCGCCGGGTGGGAAGACCAGCGGTGGACGCTGGCCCGCGTCCGCGCCCTGGTGGCCAGGCGGATTCAAGGTGCAGTACACCATCCCGGGGATCTGGTATCTGCTGCAACGGCGCGGCTGGACCTGCCAGCTGGGCGCGCGGCGGGCCATCGAGCGCGACGACGGCGCGGTCGAGGTGTGGAAGAAGGAGACCTGGCCGCGGATAAAAGCACCGCGTCGGCCCTCGGCGG
>Ga0209517_10007220_pt1 | contig 13407 bp, 12 predicted proteins | sample PeaSoiMetSII2010_FD_187695 | JGI IMG/M metagenome (GOLD analysis project Ga0209517, IMG submission 187695) | Peat soil microbial communities from Weissenstadt, Germany - SII-2010 (SPAdes) (version 2) | ecosystem: Environmental > Terrestrial > Soil > Wetlands > Peat | place: Germany...
ATGCTTAGCAGGCACGGAAAGTGAGGTCATGACCACGAGGCGACATTCATTTAATTCAGATTCGGCGCGTCGCGCACTTTGCGTAGCCGGCATCGTGGGATTTGTCGCACTTGCTTTGTGTTCCGACACGAATGTACTCACGAGGTTTCACATTATGAATACTGCCAAAGCGGAAGACAATTTAATCGGCGCATTCCACGCCCGACTCGGCGACGAAGGCTCCATGCCTGACTTGAACGGCACCATCGGCTGGCTCAACTCCGCTCCCTTGAATCGTAAATCGCTTCGAGGAAAGGTTGTGCTGGTCAATTTTTGGACATACACCTGTATCAACTCTCTTCGACCCCTGCCTTACGTGAAGATCTGGGCGACAAAGTATAAGGATGCGGGTAGTGTCTTAAATGTGCGTTGATGAATTCAAGATAGCGCTTGACTCTCATATCGGGAAGCCGCAACCTAGGCTAAGGTGAATGAGCAATGACTATTGAGCGTCGAATCGTGGTGGGCTTGAATGATATTCAGGCCGTTTCGTTTGAATGTAACGAATGCCTCACGAGAACTAGAGTGCCTTCTGACAAGCTGAGGGGTGTTCCTGAAAACTGTCCAAGCTGCAATAAAGTGTGGATAACTAGCCAATTTTCGCAGCGCAATCATGTTGAGTTGGCCTCGGCCTATAAGACCTTCATTGATTCTCTCGTGAAAATCAGGACGCTCATGGAGAACGGCGCACCGTTCAAGATTCTTCTGGAATTCAGCGAGCCCAAAGGTGAGTAACATGAAGAGCGAATCCAACCGCGCAAGCATTGAAGCCCTCAAAAACATGCTCTCCGAGGTAGACCTGATCTTGTCCACTACCGATCCATTGCCAGAGAACCGCACGGCACGATGCCGGGAGTTGCTCGCCAGTTCCGTTGCTCTTGCCGATGATTTGACGAACCAAGGCCGAGAGAAGCCCGCAGCCGTCCTGGGGCACAAGGGCGGGAGCAGCACGTCTCAGCGCCACGGCACAGAGCATTATCGCAGGATGTCGGCTTCGCGCAAGGTCCACGGTGGCGGAAGGCCACGGAAGAAAGCCCTCTAGTCTCAGTCTCAAAACATCTGTAGAATAATCCCCTGAAAACGAAAAAGCCCGGCGCGATGGCCGGGGCTCTTTCGATGGAACCTGGACACTTCCATCCTATCCCCTTCATCGCGCCCGATGCAAGGGGACAATGGCCTCTTCTGACTTCTGGCGAGACATCGCCGAGCAATTTGGAAATATACGTGAATCCGAGGCACTTACCGCAGAATGGGCGGACCTTGCCGATACTGGGGTCGGGCTATGGTTTCTTACCGGAAGCAATAGTGCAGGATATAGCTTCGAGGCTCTAGCGAGACGGGCAGCGACAGAAATTGCGAGGGGAAGCGACTCTGATTTGCTTACCATATGGCTTAATGAATTAAGGCGTCAGGACTTCGGATTTAAGGAAACGGGTTTTATTCTCATGTCGGGTCCAGACGAACCAGAACGGAAGAGGTGTCATGCTGGACAAATTAACAGAGTATGTGAGGTGTCGGCTAACTTTTGCAGGAAACTTGAAGCTGAGGCAGTGCAGGCTGAATTCGAGAAGAAGAAACAATTACCTTTTCTTACTTTGAAGCCCGTAGCTATTTCCCAGTCGCCAACAGCTAAGAGTCCCGACACGAAGCGCGTGAAAAAACAAGATTTGAGCAGGTATCTTGACGCAGCGAAACTCACAGAAAGGCAGTACCAGTGCGCATCACTTAGATGGGAATATGGGCTTTCCGTCTCGGCGATTGCGCGTGAACTTAAACTCAGTCGTATGACGATTGACCAGCACATCAAATTCGCTCAGAAGAAGTTCGATGCGTCTGATATGTATCAGAAGATGAGAAAACAGCTAGCGCGAACTGCACCAGAAGATTGATTAGGTCTACTTATGTATACCTGCATCTGTATACCTGCACCCCGCACAACTCAGTAACAAACATACCAGCATTAAATTATTATTTTGTTTGTTTCCATACTCTTACAGGGCGAGGATACCTGCATGTAGGAACTAAGGGTGAGAGGCGGACATGCAAAATAGAACGACCCGCGAACCCGTTTCTGAGGCGCGATTCGCAGGCCGTTGAATCTGGCAAGTCCAGAAAGGAGATGCCCGACATGCTTCTTATACATTGTCGAAGCCCACCAAAGCAAGGATTATTTTATCAACGCAGTTAGAGTTGTAGGCAGATTTCCCAAAGTCTGCCTGTAACTCTTTGATTCTACTATAAATATAGTTTCTCTTTCCGTGCATTTTTATCTTGACAAACAACTAGCGATAGCTGTATTATGTAACCATGATGAGCGATACAAAAACGGCCCTGACAATGACTTGCGAGGATTGCAACATCGAATGCCAACGCTTCGGGAAGCACCGAAACGGACTGCGGCGCTTCCGCTGCCCGAAGTGCAAGAGGAACTACACTGAGCCCCACGCCCGTACACTGGGAAGCATGTACCCCCCCTGGGAGAAGGCTCTGCTAGCAATCCAACTCTTGCTCGAAGGAAACTCGATTCTGAGCACGGAGCGAATCACCGGGCTCAACAAGAACACGATCATGAAGGCTCTGGTACTCGCTGGCGAGAAGTGCGAGAAGGTTTCCGAAGAGACGGTCCGCAACGTCCCGGTGAGCGAGATTCAGGCTGACGAAATTTGGTCGTTCATCGGCAAAAAGGAAAAGCGGGTTCGAGACGGCGACGATGCCACGATGGGCGACGCCTACTGCTTCACAGCAATCGAAAGAACCAGCAAGCTGATCGTAGCGTGGCACCTGGGACGCCGCACGGCCCGCGACACTGAGGCATTCACCGAGAAGATCAACGAAGCCACGGCGGGAAACTTTCAGATCACCACCGACGGCTTCAAGGCTTACGTTGATGCGGTCCACATGAGCCTGGGCACCCGCGTAGACTTCGCGCAACTCATCAAAGTGTACGCCGCATCACCCGAAGGTGAGCACCGCTACTCTCCCTCGGAAGTGATTTCAACGGAGGTGGTCCCAGTCATCGGCAACCCTGACCCGAGCAAGATTTGCACGTCGCACGTCGAGAGGCAGAACCTCACGATGAGGATGCAGATTCGCCGCTTCACCCGGCTGACGAATGCCTTCAGCAAAAAGTGGGAGAACCACTACGCGGCCCTCTCGCTTTACTTCGCCTATTACAACTTCGTGAGAATCCACAGTTCAATTCGCGTGACCCCCGCCATGGAAGCCGGACTCACAGATCACGTCTGGACATTGAAGGAATTGCTGAGTAAGATTGGGCAGTAAATGCGACAGGCCCGACCGTGAATCGGGCCTATGCTTAGAACTGTTTCGGGCAACCCCTAAACGGTAACATGGTTGTGTGCCTGAAGCAAGCCAAAGTTTCCAGACATGTCCTATTACCGCTTGGTGATCTCAAGAGCATTCGCGGAGACAAGGAGTTTCTGGAATGTCCAAAGGACATGGGCATATTTCGCTGTCCCGACCAATGGACTTATCCTGCGTTTGCTTGTTAGAGGAACACAACCTGTGACAGGTTGGCACGAAATTGCCCTCTTCGCTGTTTTTGGGTTCATTGTTACCTGGGTAGGAACCTATTGCATTAATCTAATTCGCGTTCCGCCAATTCTGCATAGAGAACTAGGAGAAGAGAATCAGCGCCTTAGACACGTCGCTTTTCCTGCAGTCCCGCCTGAAGAACTGCAGAAACGAGAAATGGTAAAGGGACTTGTGGGGGCTTGTGACTTTGCCAAAGAAACGAAGATAGCACTACGTCGCGCACTTGAATTTGACGGGGAAATTAAGCCCATGACTCTTGGTGTGTCGGCCTTCGGATCAAGGGTAGCGGTTGAGATCCTTGAGAAGGGCGTGGGAAGCGGGCTGATTTCCAAGGGCGCGGACGGCGTCTTCAAGATACGTGCAAATTTTCAATCTGCATTACGCTTCATTCTTGATAATGAACTTGGCATTGGAGAGGAACCATGAAAGCAAGATTAGTGATTATCGCCCTCGTCATTCTACAATCGATTAGCGCGCAGACCAAATCCCCCAAGGGAACTGTGAATAGCGACAGGCCGCCAGCGCTTTCCAAGGAATTTCAAACAGCGGGTCAGCTAGCCCTCGAAGCTATCAAAAGACTCGATGAGGCTGGCGAGGAGCCAAGCGTTTCTTATGAACCCAGGCGCTTGGACGCTGAAAAGGCTGTCTCGGAAGGTAAACGAAAAGCCAAGACTGCCGAGGATAAGCATGTCGCCGATGTGCTAAACCATTTCCTTCAAGGCTTACTTACTGCGCGTCAGACTTGGGGACCCGACAAGCTTGGGAAGGGTGAAGAGAAGTACTGGGAGACCACGATATTCCCATGTGCCGTTGAGGCTGGTTGGTACTTCGGTGATACGCTCACCAAGGAAGGCATTGAGACAGCCAAAAAGAGCACTTGCGCACCTAATTCAAATCCGAAGTGAATGCCTGAAGCCATCAACGCACATTTAAGACACTACCAGGATGCGGGCTTGGTTGTGATCGGCGCGCATACGCCGGAGTTTTCGTTCGAGCACGAACCGATGAACGTAGAAAATGCCGTGCGCGAGTTAAACGTTACTTTTCCGGTGGCTATCGACAGCGATTATAGGATCTGGCGATCGTTTAATAACGAAGCTTGGCCCGCCCAGTATCTCGTCGATGCGAAAGGGCGAGTTCGGTACCACCACTATGGGGAAAGCGATTATGGCGACATTGAGCGCGTCATCCAGGAACTCCTCAAGGAAAACGGAGCAACTGGCCTCGCCTCTGACACGACTAACGTATCCGCTGTTGGAATCGAGGCCGCTCCTGACTGGACGGATGGGCGATCTCCCGAAACCTATATCGGATACCGCCAAGCCGAGAATTTCGCTTCACCCGAAAGAGTGCATAAAGATTCAATCCAGGTATTCAGCGCGCCCGCGAAACTCTCGTTGAACCATTGGGGATTGAGCGGGTCGTGGAACGTCAATGCCGAAAGCGCCGTGCTCCAGGCAGTGCCTGGAAAGATCGTGTTCCTGTTCCACAGCCGCGACCTGCACCTGGTGCTGGCTCCCGCGAAGGACGCCAAGCCAGTACGCTTTGTCGTAAGGCTGGATGGCGCCGCTCCTGGCGAAAATTGCGGCGTTGACACTGCCCCGGACGGCTCCGGCGAAATTCGGGAGCCGCGGCTCTATCAGCTCATCCGGCAAAAAGGTCCAATCGTAGACCGAACCTTCGAAATCGAATTCCTCGATCCTGGCGTTCACGCCCTTGATTTCACGTTTGGTTAGAGACTTCGGGAAGTGGAATTATCGGCACTCTAATTGATCACAAAGGAGACAAAGACATGACACAACATGGGCGTGCCGCAACTGCTGGAGAAGTATGCTGAGCAGTCCCGATACGCGTGGACGTTCGCAGGCTGAGGAAGAAGCCGATTTGGCCAACAAAGGCACGCTGAGCGCTGCCGACAGCCTGCGTGTTCACTGGCCGGAGTACCTGATGGAAGCAGGGGAGGCGGGCATCTACCTGTTCTCTGCGTGCTCCACTGCCACCCTGTTGTGGCATCCCGCTTCGCCAATTCAGCGATACTTGCCGAGCGACGCTGTCCGCCGCCTGCTGATGGGCGTGGCGATGGGCGCGACCGTCGTCGCGATTGCCCTTACGCCGTGGCGCAAGCAATCGGGGGCACATTTTAATCCCGCGCTCACTTTCACGTTTTATCGATTGCGAAAAGTGGCATTGTGGGATGCCGTGTCTTACTGCATCGCGCAACTCCTCGGTGCAGTCGGCGGCGTGGCGCTCGCCTCGCTTGTACTTCACGGCGCACCCGCGCACAAGGCCATCCACTACGCTGCCACTATACATGGATTCCCTGCTCAAGTGGCAGATCAAACCCAAACTTAAACAAGAGAAAATCGCTTGGCGGGGCTGGCATGCCTTCAGGAGGGGTTTGGCGACCAATCTCTATCGCCTCGGGGTCCCGGATAAGACCATTCAGGCGATTCTACGGCACTCCAATCTCTCCACCACTATGAACAGCTACGTCAAATCGGTGCCCCAAGACGCCGTCGCCGCAATGCGGGCGTTCGAAATAGCATGCCGGAAATATGCACCCCGATCCCGCAGCCGGAAGGCCCGATCTCCATCCGAGAGAATCGAAAATGCACCTGTGATGCACCCCAACCCAAGGTAGGTTGAATGAGATGACCCCTAAGTCGCAGAAAACAAGTGAGAAACTGGTAGGCCTGGAGGGATTCGAACCCCCGACCCACGGTTTAGGAAACCGTTGCTCTATCCGTCTGAGCTACAGGCCCAAGTGGTTTATTTATCAGCTACTTACAGAGAGTCGACCTCGTTCAAAACCGTGGGTCGACGACTCAGACAATGAAGAACTGGGGCCGTTTTTCGCATACGCAACCACGTCTGGAGAAAGAGGTTATGCACTTATTTGCCCTCGACGCGACCGCGTCCATTGCCCAAGCCTGCGACAGTAGCATGCGACCATATTAGCACAGACCACCATCACAACGTTCGCTCTCAGATTCGATGATTTCGAGTGTCCGGGGTGCCAGGAGGAAATTTGGGGGAATCCATCGGAACTCTACTGAATACCCATTCCGGCACGCGAACGGCCACCCAGTTGGGAAGACCTGTGGGAGTAGGCTCTCGGGGGAACTCCAAGGATAGGGCTCCTCGGCCGGACGAAATCGTGGTCGCGGGTAATCTGCTTGCCCCAGTACTGGTTCCGAGGCGCACCTTGCTCGTTGATGCCTATATGGCTGGAGGTGTTTCACTAATTTGACCCATCGCGGCACAGATGGCGCTCACACGAGGGGCGTAGCTCAAAGTTTCCGTTGGGCCCAGGGTCACTTCCCGTTAGCTGTTGCCGGCCCCCCACTCCTCACGGCTCAGGACGACCGTCGGCCACGTTCCGAAGAACCTGAGTAATGCCATAGGACAGACCGAAGTCGTTCAATTCCGAGGTCGCCGTGCGCACGGAAGTTACTCTACGGTTGTCCATTTGGCAACTTAATCGCTCGCCTAACCGCAAGTTGCAGCCGCCAGGATTCACGCGTGGGAGGGGTCGTAATAGCGCCCATTAACCTCTTCACCCATGATCGCGAAATCGCACTTTGAGGTCTTCAGCGGATCTGACTCCCACGAGAATCCTATGGAAGGAACTTCGATCCGCGCCTCCATCTGGCAGTCGGCGCGGGTGCCGGTGAAGCGGAAGTGCTTGCTCGCGTCTTCGTACACCGCGGGCTCCCCATTGGATTTCCAAACCATCTTGAACGACATGCGCGCCGGCGTCGCAATAGAGTCGAGAGCGGGCCAGCGCGGCTGATCGATGATGGGAACGTTCTGCATCTCGAGCGTAAACACTTTCCCATCGGTGCTGACCGTAAGTCCATTCGCTGGTGCAGGCACCATCCAGTACAGTCCCGAGGGGGCAATGGGAGGGTGCAAATCATGGATTTGGTTGGCAGGAACCAACTTGCGTGCGTGCTCTGCGGGCAAGTTGCCGCAACACCTGTCTCGTGAACACACCACTGCAGCGGAACTTGACCCCTTCGTTCATCAGCGCAACTAGCAGGTTTTCACCCTCCTGGCTGATGACTGTCAGGTTCTTCAAATCGACAACGAGTTCAAGGCCCTTCAGATTCTGCCTGGCCTTTTCGCATGTGCTTCTGAGTTCCGCTGTCCAGGGCGCCATGAGCTTGCCTTCTAAGACCAGACGCCGCTCGTTACGCCGCTCAATGATGGAAATCCTCAACAGTGCCGTTTCCTCGCACTTAGAGTAAGGCAACGCACGTGCCAAACGCACGAGTGTGCAAGTGATGAGTTTTCAATGCGGGATCGGAAGAGGATGTGTTGACAGTCAATTATGTCAAAACACGATTGACAGCTCGTTAATTAGAGGGATTCGGGAGTGGGTTGCTGGGTGCGCTCATCAGAGGATCATTTGGCACGGCGCAGTCTGAGCGCGAAGAGGCAGGCGTTTTCAGGCATACTGTCGGGGGTCTATTCCGAACTTCTTCATTCGCGCAAGTAAGGTCGTGCGATTGATGCCCATTCGTGCCGCAGCTCCCTCTGCACCACCAACCCTCCCGTTGCTTTCAGTAAGTGCGCGCACGATTTCTTCGCGCTGCTTCCTGGCAAATTCGCCGGCACGATCTTTCCTGCCGTTTAGAGCACTGATTGTTTCTTTGACGATTCGGGCAATGTCGTCTCCCGCCGGGTGTGCGGCAGTCGCAGCCGGCGTGTCTGCGATCGGCCTGCGCAGCTCTGAAAGCGGCGCCTCCAGCGACTTGCCGCGCGTAAGGATCACCGCGCGCTCAGTGAAGTTCTCCAGTTCGCGGATGTTGCCCGGCCATTCCCAAGCCGTTAGTCCCTTCATTACGGCTACAGGGATGGCGTCGATTCTCTTCTGCATTTGTCTCGAAAACTTCTGGACGAAGTAACTCACCAGTAGGGGAATATCTTCACGGCGGTCCCGCAGCGGCGGAATGCGAATCGGAAACACATTTAACCGGTAGAACAGATCGCTGCGAAATTCGCGGTTCGCGACCATCTTCTCCAGATCGCGGTTCGTTGCCGCGATGAGGCGGATGTTCACTTTGCGGGTATGAGTACTGCCCAGCCGTTCAAATTCCCGCTCCTGCAGCACACGCAGCAGCTTTGGCTGGATTTCGGTGGGAATGTCTCCTACTTCGTCCAGGAACAGGGTGCCTTGGTCTGCCAATTCCATTCGCCCGACCTTTTGGGTGATCGCGCCCGTGAAGGCACCCTTTTCATGCCCAAACAGTTCGCTTTCCAGCAGGCCTGTCGGTATGGCGGCGCAATTCAGCTTAACAAAGGTACGCTCCTTGCGCCGGCTGCGGTCGTGGATGGCGCGGGCAATCAATTCCTTTCCTGTTCCGGTTTCGCCCAACAGTAAGACTGTGGAATCGCTGGGTGCCACGGTCTCGACTAGTTGCAGGACGTGCTTGAGCGCGGGGCTCGACCCCACGATCTGCTCGAAATGCATCTCGCTGCGGATTTCATCCTCCAGGTAGACCTTCTCCTGGGCAAGCTTGTCTTTGAGCTTCAAAATCTCTTCGTACGCCAGCGCGTTGTCGACGGCGATAGCAATTTGTCCCGCCGCCTGGCTGAGAAAATCGACTTCGTCCTGCGTAAACATGTCTTCGCTCACGCGCGCAAGCGACATGTATCCCAGTGCGCGGCCGTGATTCACCAGCGGAATGAAGCAGACCGTGTTCAGGCCTTCTGCGGCTGCGCGCGTAGAAGTCACTCGCCCGCTCACCGGTTTCAACGTAGCCAATGCACGCTTCGGCGGACTGTCGTCGGTCGGAGTGACAATCTGCTGTTCCTTGAAGAACCCCTTGCTGCCGGGAAAATCCAAAGCGAGGAGGCGGAACATTCCCGGTTCCGCGGCAGGCAACGCAATGTTCGCCGCATCGCAGCGCATCACCTCACGCACGTTCGACGCGACTGTATGTAGCACCTCTTTTAACGTCAGGTTCGCGGTGATGCTGGTCGTCAGATTCAGGAGCAATCGCAGCCGATCGTTCTGCTGTTGTAAGCTCGCCTGTGCAGTCTGAGCTCGCTTCAGATTAAGACCGTCATCGATGGCGAACGCGACGACGCGCGCAATCATTCGCAAGAAGTCGATGTCTTCGGGGCTGTAGGTAGTACCGGCGTCACTGATAATCCCCAATGTGCCTAACCGGCGATGCGGTGTGGTCAGAGGAACGCGAATGGCTGAACCAAATTTTTGGTTATCCGCGCCCCTTGCGGCAAGCAAGTGTTTCAGGCGCGAAAATCTATCAGCTTGATTCAAATCCTGTATCTGTAGCGGTTCCTGGCTATTGTAAACGTTCCAACCGGGCAGGTCTTGGATGGGCAAATCCGGGTCTGGCAATGGACCCTTGCCCCAGGCGTGCCACTCGATCTCGTTCGAGCCCTCCTTGAGGACGGCAATGTGGAGATGATCAAACGGAAGGAAGTTGTCAAGTTCAGCGGCGAGAGCAGTCGCCAGCTCCTGAGGTTCACGACATGTTGAAAGTGCCTCGCTGATGCGAACCACGGCTGCATAGCGTAGCGTGCTGCCTTCCGGCTTTTCCACCTGTTCGCTCATATATCGTTCGGAAAGAGCCCGTCCTGAGTGCTTGGAAAAAGTCTACCACAACAAGGATAATGATTCATCTTGTCCCGCCCAATCTTCCTTCGTTCGCTGGTTGCGAACACAAAGCCCCCGCCCGGCCGCTTCAACTGTCAACGAGCAATTGACACTGTTGACGTTCAACACCTCTTCGCGGACTGACACCCCCATTCACCCTTGAATTTCAAGAACTTAGCGGGCGCCGTTGTTTGGCATGGCAGTTGCCATTTCAGGAGATCGAAAGGGCGATGGTGCTTGAGGGACGCGGCCACGCGGCAGAAACACAAGCACCCAGGAGAAAACAGCAATGAGTGAGCTACAGACAATGACACTGGTATCCGCTTTACCGTCCGAGACTCAGAAGAAGGCTCCGGCGGCGCCTCGGCCCAAATGGATGCGTTGGCTGATTTGGCTTGTGGTGCTGCACGTACCCATCGCCGTCGCCGGATATCTGGTCTATCGATTCTACTTCGCGCACCCCGCCACGCCGAAAGTCGTGGCCTTGTCGGGCCGCATTGAAGGTGACGACTCGGCCGTCGCGCCCAAAGTCACTGGAAGGATTCTCGAGATCCGGTTCCGAGAAGGCGATTCGGTCAAAGCGGGCGAGGTGGTCGCGATACTCGATGATCCCCAGGTGCACGCCCGGGAGCAACAGGCGCGCGACCAGGCAACGGCAGCGGAAGCGCAGTTGTCGTCGGCGCAGCAGCAGATCGCCGTGCTGAACGATCAGCTCAAGCAGACAGAGCTGCAGACCAACCAGGCTACGACCGACGCCGGAGGGCGGGTCAGCCAAGCGGAGGCGGAGCTTGCGCACGCAGAGGCGCAGCTCGCCCAACAGGAAGCGTCGCTCAAGCTCGCGCTATTCGACCGCGACGCATACACGAAGCTTGCGGCAGACGGCGCAGTATCGGAGCGCCAAGGCAAGTCGGCACAGACCACGGCGGAAACACAGCAAGCGTTGGTGGCGGCGGCGCGGCGGGAGGTGGAATCGGCGCAGGGGTCGGTCAATGTGGCGAAGGCGAACCTGGCCAATCCGCAAATCCGCTTCGCGCAGCAGGCCCAAATCCGAAAGCAGATCGCGCAGCAGCAGGCGACGATCGCCAGTTCGCGCGCCGACGCGGACCGCGCCCGCTCGCAGCTCAAAGAAGCGCAGGAGAACATTCACGATCTCACCGTTGTGGCCCCGTTTGACGGCACCATCGCCACTCGCACCGCCGAACCGGGCGAAGTCATTCAGGCAGGGACGGCGATCGTAACGCTGATCGATCTCACCAAGGTTTATCTGCGCGGATTCATTCCCGAAGGCGAGATCGGGCGTGTGCGGGTGGACCAGCGGGCGCGCGTGTTTCTGGATTCCGACCGGAACAAGCCGCTTGAGGCAGTGGTTTCGCGCATCGATCCGCAAGCGACGTTCACGCCTGAGAACACGTACTTCCGCGACGATCGTGTGAAGCAGGTCGTGGGGGTGAAGCTGTTGCTGAAGGCCGGCATCGGCTATGCCAAACCTGGCATGCCGGCCGATGGAGCGATTGAGGTGGACGCCCGATGAGCGCCATTGCAGTTGAGGGTCTGACAAAACGGTACGGGGCGGTGGAGGCCGTTCGCGGCATCGGCTTTAAGGTGCGGGAAGGCGAAATCTTCGGGCTGATCGGGCCGGACGGCGCGGGGAAGACGTCGACGTTCCAGATTCTGGCAGGCGTCATGGAAGCCACCGGCGGCAAGGCCCAGGTGTTCGGCGCGCCGGCACGCGATGCGCGTTCCGAGACCGGTTATCTGACGCAGTCGTTCAGCCTGTATCCGGATCTGACGGTGGAAGAGAACATCCGCTATATCGGCGATCTGCGCCACGTGCCGCCGCGGGAGATCGAAGAGCGTGGGCATCGTTATCTCTCGATGTTCGACATGGACCGTTTCACCGAGCGGCGGGCCGATCGGCTCTCCGGCGGGATGAAGCAGAAGCTGGCGCTGGCGTGCGCGCTGGTGGCGCAACCGAAGGTGCTGCTGCTGGATGAACCGACGACCGGTGTGGATCCGGTTTCGCGGCGCGAATTCTGGGACACGCTGGCGCACCTGGCGATGGACGGGCTGACCATTCTCGTGGCCACGCCCTATCTCGACGAAGCCGAGCGCTGCCATCGCGTGGCGCTGATGCATCTGGGCGAGATCCGGGATATCGGCACGCCTTCGGAACTGCGCGGGAAGGCGGGCACCAAGCGGCTGGAGATCCACACCAGCGATCTGAGCAAGGCGGAGCAGATTCTGCTGGAGGAATCGCAGCAGCGCCCGGAGATCGTCGATGCGCAGCGGTTCGGCGACCGACTGGACGTGATCGCGCTGGACGCCGAGCGTGGCAAGCAGCGGGTCGAAGCGGCGCTCGGTGCGGCGAATCTGGACGCGAAGGTTTTTCGCATCGATCAGCCGACCCTCGAGAACACTTTCGTGGCGACGCTGCGGAGTTTTGGCGATCGCGAAAATGCGCCAGCGTATCCGAGCCGGCGCGATCACCGGAACCTGAAAGGGCAGATCGCGATCGGGGCAAAAGACCTCACCAAGCGCTTCGGAGCGTTCACGGCGGTGAAGGACGTAAGTGTTGAGGTGCGCTACGGCGAGATTTACGGCCTGCTGGGCGCGAATGGCGCGGGCAAGACGACCACGATCCGCATGCTGTGCGGCCTGCTTGCGCCGACCCTCGGATCCATGGAATTAGCGGGCGAGCACGGCAGCCTGCGGTCGCGCGAGGTGCGGCGCTCGATCGGCTACATGTCCCAGAAGTTTTCCCTATATGACGATCTTTCGGTCGACGAGAACCTGAATTTCTTCGCCGGCGTATATGGTGTGCCGGAAAAGGAGATCGAAGACAAGAAACGCTGGGTGCTGGAATTTTCGGGGCTGGAGGGGAAGCAGCACCTGATTACAGGGAGCCTGCCCGGCGGGTGGAAACAGCGCGTCGCCTTTGGCGCTTCGATTCTGCATGAACCGAGCGTGCTGTTTCTGGATGAGCCGACCTCGGGCGTGGATCCACTGGCGCGGCGGGCCTTCTGGCGCATGATCAACAGCCTGGCCGATCGCGGCACGGCGATTCTCGTGACCACGCATTACCTCGAAGAGGCCGAGCAGTGCAATCGGCTGGGCTTGATGGTGGCGGGCGAGTTGGTGGCCGAAGGTACGCCTCGGGGGGTGAAGCAGGCGCAGGGCGGGCATCT
>Ga0209517_10007221_pt1 | contig 13407 bp, 15 predicted proteins | sample PeaSoiMetSII2010_FD_187695 | JGI IMG/M metagenome (GOLD analysis project Ga0209517, IMG submission 187695) | Peat soil microbial communities from Weissenstadt, Germany - SII-2010 (SPAdes) (version 2) | ecosystem: Environmental > Terrestrial > Soil > Wetlands > Peat | place: Germany...
TCGACACCATCTGTGTGATGAACCAGTGCCCGCCGTTGCTGTAATCGTATTGGCACATTATGTCTCCGCCACTGCTCCATCCCTGCGTCGTCAGGCCCATCACGGTATCAAGGGGCACAACCGCCGACACGGGAGTGAGGCTGGAGCTATAGACCTGCAGCTCCCCTTGGTTGAGCGTCTCCATGACGTAGCCGTTCCCGGCGCACAATCCCTGGTCGGGAGGCTCGACGGTGAACGGCTGGCTATCGACCGCGTTCAGCCCGAACGGGTTGGTAGTCAGCTGAGGCTGGTGGCCTGAGCCGACGATTATGGCGTCGCAACCGAGGCCGCCGAGTTGAGGACTCGAATCACCAAACGACGGGCAGGTCACCGTGGGTGGGACGGTCGCCGTGGCGCTCGCCGCCGCGCTTTGGGGGCCTCCGACCAGGCTCGTGCTCACTTGGGGTTTCGGGTTGTGATAGGGGATGAATGCGGGAGAGCTCAATGGGGACAGGTCGGTCGAAAGGACGCTCGCCGAGCTACTGAAAGGGGTAACTTTGATTGGACCGCCCGCGAGCAAAACGCCGCTAGCGGGGCCCACCGACGTCGGAGCTTGTGCCGCGAACGACGAGGACCCATTTTGAATCGCTTGCGCAGCGACGACAGGAAACAGCGCTCCACTTGAGAGGAGCAGTGAGGCCAGAAACATGGTCGAAAGGGAAGCCTTTGAAAGCTTCAATCTCTCGTTCCAGATTCAGAGCAGACTATTATTTAAGAATGCTACAACGGTCTGGGTTCAGCTCCGTTCAGAGGAGGTTTCGACTCCGCTCTCGGCGCCCCTCCGACGACATGGAGAAACCTCCTCTCAGGCAGCCTGGACCAAACCTCATATCCTCGAAGCGCGCACATCTCAGCGCCTTGACGACGATGAGAGCGTGAGTGTCGGCAGAGCGATAGACGTAGGAGAAGTGGTCTCCAGGTCAGCGAGCATCATCTCCGCGAGGCCGCTCATCTTGGTGCCCCAGCTGATTGTCCTGGTTCCCACCCTCCTCGGCGACGCCTTGGGCGCGTCTTCAGCCCTGAGCCCCCTGAGAATAATCACCTCCATACTCGCAGGCGTGGCCTCCTTGATGGCGAGCGGGGCATACCCCTCCCTGGTGAAGGATTTCCTCGCGGGCGGCCAGCTCTCCCCGACGGAGGCCCTCGGAAAGGCGTACCGCAGGTTCTGGTCCCTGCTCGCCGCGACCATCTTGGTCGGCCTGATCGTGGTCCTCGGGACCATCGCCCTCGTCGTCCCAGGGATAATCTTCCTGACTTGGTATGTCTACACCATCCCCGCGGTGATGCTCGAGGACAAGGGAGCGTTGGAAGGGATGTCGGCGAGCAAGGCCTTCGGCCGCGACAAGAAGTGGAGGACATTTCTCATATTCCTGACGGTCGCAGTCGGCTACCTGGTCGCATCGATCGTGGATTCGATATTCTCACTGGCGTCTCCAGTGCTCGGGGAGTTCGTGTACGCCATCTTGCTGGTGCCCATCGCGGCGTGGGCCTCTGTGATCTTCTCCTACACGTATCTCACCTACGGCCCCTCACCAGTTCCCGCCACAATCGCGGCCCCAGGATACGGCCTCACGCCCCCGGCCCCGCCACAGCCGCCACCTCAGGCGAGCGCCCCGCCCGGTGCCGCAGGCAGCTTCTGTCGATTCTGCGGCTCTCCGGTCTCGATGGGCGCGAAGTTCTGCGGCGCCTGCGGGAAGCCAATCTGAAGCCGCGCTCGCCGATGGCCGACTAACCGCATTGCTTAACCCAGACCGCCCCTTCTCGAAGGCGATGCCCGAAGCCTTAGGGGCCAAAGAGCCGCCCCCGCCCGAGCTGGTCAGGGGGGAGGCGCCCTACTGGAAGATGGCTGACGTGAAGGGCCTGGTCGTGCGACACCTTGTAACCGGATACCTGGTGACCAACTACCCGGTGCTTCATCTGGGACGTGGAGAGTAACGTCGTCAGGGTGAACGTCCCAATAGGCCTGGCCGACGTGACGGTCGAAGGGAGGAGGCCGGGGAAGAGGTCAAGGCGAGGAGGCAATTTCATCGTGCCCCAGACGGTCAACTACGCCCAACCGACCATGGGCGAGCCGGTCGAGATAGGCGACCTCTACTTCCGGGTGAAGGGCGAGTCCGTCATGGTCTTCCGCGACGTGGCCGAGCCGCTCAACGTCAAGGCGCTGATAGACGCCCTGAAGGCACACTCGAAGGCCCACATGAGCGCGCCCAGAGGGGTGGGCGTGGACGCCCTCTGGAGCGACTCAGGTGAAGCAGCGGGGAATCGCACCTGAGAATCTGTCGGGCCGCCGGCGATGGCATGCTGGCGGGCCAGGAGAGCTCGAGCAGAAAGCATATCGGGGTGGACTGGGATTGGTATTCGTGAGCCCGCATTGATGAAGATCGAACTTCCGTCGGACGAGCTTGCCGAGGAGCTCCAGAAGCACCTGATAGCGAAGAGGATTGCGGGCGCGAGCTACGACAAGGCGCGAAAGACCATCGAGTTTCCGGAAGAAATGAGCCTAGTGCAGTGGTCGAGCGTCAGGGGCACGGTCGAGAAGTGGGCCAGAGGAAGGAACCTAGACGTGGAGGAATCGCTCAAGATCCAATCCGCAGGACCGGAGCCTCCCCAAGAAAAGCCCCCCTCGAAGGAGCAGCAGGCGGAGCTCAAGAAGAAGCTGGACGGGATGACTCCCAGAGAGGCGGAGGCGCGCTACGACTATCTCCAAGGCAAGCCATTCAGCGAGCTGACGGACGAAGAATACGAGGAGCGGCTCGCGCTGGCCCAGACGCTCTCTGAGAAATCCAAGCTTCCAAAGTAGCGCTGGTTCCTCCTAGGAGGTTCGGGGTCCGCGCTTTGCGCAGAACACGGGGCCCACGATGATTGTGTGAATTTCAGATTCACATCAAAGTTCTTTTAGGTTCAGCAGTGATAAATAACAAGGGATTCCACTAGCGGGTGTGGCGGGCCTAGGACATCTCCTCTTGCCCACATTCGTGTTCATCCTAGTGGCCGTTCCGGTGGGTGCGTGGGGAACGACCCAGACAGGCTCTGCGCCCAGTCTCCCTGCTCAGACCGGCTGTTATACGCAGCCGACCCCAGGTGCGACGTGGCAACAGACCCCATGCGCCGTCTCACCGCAGGTCCCGATAATGGGGCCAACAACGGGGTCGGCATCACAACTAGTGGGAAACGGATTCGACGACGTCGCTACGGAAACCACGACGACTGTCGGCCAATCCGTCGGGACATTCCCCGTGATTAGCGGGCTGACGAGCGAAACCGGAGGATCCGGGTGCTTCGGCGGGAGCTTCACCTCCGACTGCTATTCGCTTCAGCTCAACAGTAACGTCTTCGTCGGCACGAGCAGCTATTTCACGGGCTCGACCATCGCTTGGGAGCAGTTCGTCTACAGCAACTCCTTCCAGCAGCTCTTCATCCAGTATTGGCTCATCAACTACATAGGCGGCAGTAGAACCTCCTGCCCGACCACACCTCCGCCTGGGGGGACAGGCTGGTTCGAATACTATCCGGACTGCTACGCGAACAGCCCCGTGCTGATCGTTCCGGGTGGAAAGATCTCAGCCACCAACCTCGGCAAGGTGACCCTCTCGGGCTTCGCCAACAGCGCCGGAAGTCCCGGGAACGACATTGTCCAGCTTTGCATCTCGGGAGGAAGCTGCTACTCAGTCACGCTCACCGACGGCATCGTGAACCTCTACCAGCATTGGACTCAGTCCGAATTCAACGTCTTCGGGGACGGAGGGGGGTCGGAAGCGAACTTCAATTTTGGTACCTCAATCCAGGTATCGACCGCTCTCTTGGACGAGAGCGGCAGCGCGATCGCGTCCTCGTGCGCCAACAACGGGACAACAGGAGAGACCAACAACCTGTTCTTGCAGGGATGCGACGGAAGCCCTTCGATTAGTTCAGGCATCTCCTTTGCTGAGTGCATAGGGGCCGCCGGTCAATCCACTTGCGCTAGTCCGTTCATAAATCCCTCGACGGGAACATCGCTGTCCTCGTCTAGCATAGCGGCGGGCGGCTCGGTCACAGACAAGGCGACCCTATCTGGCGGCATCGCTCCGACCGGGACCATGGCCTTCTTCTACTCTGCGTCGAACACTTGCCCGAACACTGGCGCGACGCAGATAGGCACCCCCGTCACAGTGTCGGACAACGGCGCCTACACCTCGGCCTCCCAGACCTTCGCCACGGCAGGCACGTATTACGTCTACGCGGTCTACAGCGGTGACGGCACAAACAACGGCGCGACGAGCGCTTGCGAGCCTTTGGTCGTCGGCTCTACTGCTCCCGCCCTCCGAACCACCCTCTCGGCGAATACGATAGTCGCGGGAGGTTCTGCATCAGACACCGCGACCCTCTCCGGCGGCTCCAGTCTTACCGGAACCATCACGTTCTTCGAGTCGACAACGAACACGTGTCCCGCCTCGGGCGCGACCCAGGTCGGAACGCCTGTGACGGTGAGTGGTGACGGCAGCTATCCGTCTACCTCAGCGACATTCGATACCGCCGGGACGTATTATTGGTACGCGACTTACAGCGGCGACTCCAATAACAAAGCGGTGACAAGCCAATGCGAGCCCCTCTCGGTCACCTCGTCGCCGGACCCGACGTCGACGGCAGTCACTCCCAATCCGGCGTCAGCGACCATCGGCACTTCTGCCACATTCACGGCGACGGTGACGGACGACGGCCTGACTCCGACGACGCCAACGGGAACTGTCACTTGGAGCGATGGAGGCGTTGGGGGGTCGTTCACTCCAGCCACATGCACCCTGACGACGGCCAGCCCGAGCTCCAGTTCGTGCCAGGCGGCGTACAAGCCGCCTCGAACGGCCGGCCCAGTCACGATAACTGCGACCTACTCGGGCGACTCCGGCCACGGCACCAGCTCTGGGGCTTCTGCGCTGACCGTGAACACCCGGTCCACGAGCACGGGCATTTCCCCGAGCCTAACGACCGTGAACGCGGGCAGCGTCACGACCCTTACGGCGACGGTGAAAGACACTGACGGAGGGACGTCGACGGTCCCGACGGGAACTGTGTCATGGAGCGACGGCGGCGCGGGAGGGGCGTTCAGCACCGGTGGCGTCTGCGCCCTGACGAGCACCGCCACCTGCAAGCTCACCTACACCGCCCCGTCTGCGGCGGGACCGGTGACCATCACGGCGAGCTATTCCGGAGACGCGACACACTCCGTCAGCTCAGGCAAGTCCTCCTTCACAGTCCTCAGAGTCACGACCACCGCAGTCTCCCCCGGCAAGGCTTCGGCGATCATCGGGGACTTCTCGCCGATCACGCTTACGAGCACGGTCTCCGACGCGAGCGGTGGGACGGCATCAGCACCGACCGGCACCACCTCGTGGAGCGACGGCGGCAAGGGAGGGACGTTCAGCTCAACCACGTGCTCGCTTTCGCCCGCGAGTTCCCACTCTAGCAAGTGCAGCGTGACCTACACCCCCTCCCCGTCGGCGTCGGCGGGGTCGATTAAGGTCACCGCGGCCTACTCTGGAGACAGCTCGCACGCCAAGAGCTCGAAATCAGCTACCGTCACCATAAGCAAGAGGACGACGAGCACGACCATAAGCCCGAGCAGCGCATCAGAGGGCGGAGCGACGCCGACGACCCTCACGGTCACGGTCACTGACAAGAGTGCGGGTACCTCCAAGGCGCCGACCGGCACCGTCACGTGGACAGCCAGCTCGGCGGGCGGGAGCTTCACGAGCACGACGTGCACCCTAACCGCAATCAGCGTGACCCAGAGTCAGTGCAGCGTGACCTACACGACTCCGTCAACGGCAGGAGTGGTGACGATAACCGCGAAGTATGGCGGCGACCCAAGTCACGTCCTCAGCTCGGGGACATCGAAGCTGACGGTCACCTAGGCGGGAGAGCCAGCGCGGAGTCGGATTCTCCCGCAGCCATGCGGGTAAATTATTAAATTTGAGGGTCAAAGTCTGTATTTGTGGGTTGGAAGTAGCCGAGGTGGATGAGAGGTACAGGATCACCATTCCGAAGGAGGTCAGGGCCACGTTCAAGATGGTCAAGGGCCAAAGGTTCTTCGTCATCTGTTACGGGGACGACCTCCTGCTCAAGCCTATCCCCGCTGACCCCGCGGAGAGGCTCGACCACATCATCGACGATTTCCGCTTTGGCAGGGAGTCACGGAGGAAGGCCGAGGAATGGCTTCTGAGACAGGACGAAAAGTAGCGGTGGAGTCGGACTTTCTCTTCGGGCTGCGAAAATCGGACGTCAGGCACGCAAACGTCGCGGCCGCGCTCAGGATGCACCAGGAAGGAGGCCTTCAGATCACCCTCCTCTCTTCCGCGGTGCTGGAAGTGCGGGCCGTGCTGTACTCAAGGGGCGTGAGAGGCAAGGATGTCGAGGAGACGTTCTCGTTGATGGCCGCGCTACTGGCTAAACATGGCGTCGGCGAGCCATCGGCCTTGGGCCTCAGCGACGTCATCGTCGCAGAAAGGATGCGGGGCGATATGCCTAGCCTGACCTTCTTTGACTCGTTGCACGCGGCGACGTCCAAGAGGCTCGGGACGACACTGCTCTCGAGCGAGGGGTCCTACGCGCGACTGGGTCTCTCCGTCATCGACTGGACAAGCTGAAGGGGTAAGCGCATCTCTGAGAGTAGAGAGCACGCATACGGTCATGAACGCATTTCGAGAAGCCTCCGCCCTGTCAAAATGAAGTCTTTTATACCGAGTTCAGCCAAATACCCGTGAACAACCATGCCAATGGCTTTCGTTCTCATCAACGCTGATTTGGGAGCAGAGGAGGAGCTGCTAAAGTCGCTTAGAGGGTTAGAGTTCGTACGCGACGTTTACGTTGTGTACGGCGTTTACGATATCATAGCTCGTGTCGAAGCCGACACGATGGAGAAGGTCAAGGAGACCATCACGTGGAAGATCCGTAGGCTCGACCGCGTCAGGAGCACCCTGACTATGATAGTCGTCGAAGGCTAGCCTCGCAATCAGGCGTAGATCCTTGCAATACCCCTGAGTTGGGCCCTGGACATCTGGACCGCCGGAGTGCCTAAAGATTGGACCAGGACTTGTTGCTGGTCACCCGCGCTTCCAGCCGCGCTCACGCGCTCCCCGAACGTCTCGCCTTGTGTAGCAAACATGCTGGCGAGGAAGGTCGTGTACCCGTCCGCCTTCTGCCACTCGAATTTTTTCCCTAGCTCCTGAAAGACCTCCCAAAGGAGCGCAGGCCTGGTCAAGGCCTGCCCAGTACGGGGAAGGGTCGCCCTTGCATCGTCGCCACTTCCCGAGCTCTTGTAGGCCCCGACCGAGTGCACGAACCCTCCTCTATTCGCCTCGATCGCCAACAGGTCGTAGTCGGTCGTCGAGAGCGGCGAGGGCCATCCCTTGGAGTCGAGCTCCACCGGATCGACTCGATGACGGAGCAGGTCGCCTACCGCCTTCTCCGAGTCGACGGGCAGGAGGTATGCGCCTAGCGGTGCCGAGATCCGGGCGAGCTCCGCGAACCTGGCGAGGAGCGACTCCTCCGCGCCCCTCGTCGTTAGGGAGGCCGTCTCCAGGACGACGAAGATCGATGGCCCGTCGTCCGCCAGGGTGACGAGCAGCGTCTCGTCGATCCCGCCCAGCGCCTTGCCGACCTGCTTCGTGGCGAGCTTCACTTCGGCGATTGCGAACCAGTGAAGGGGGTCGAGGCTCCTCCTCAGCAAAACGGACTCCTTCACCGCGCGGAAAGACCCGAGACTTCCGAACCTGATGAGCGGCGTCCCCCACAGCAGGAGGACGAGACCGATTCCACCGAAGGCTAGTGGGGAGTAGGTCCCGCCCCGCGTGAAGGCCACGGCCGAGAGCCCGAGGAATACCAACCCAGCGATGCGGCGAGTCGGATGGCCCATGCTGCCCTTGAATTTCACGGGAGGGGCGACCTGTGCACCCTGCTGCACAGACGCCGGAGCGCCCCCGCCGGCTGCGCTCTTCCCCCGCCCTCCTCGGTGGCCCCGGAAAAGAAAGCCGCTGGCCGCGTAGAGGAAGAGGAGCGCCGAGATAGGCCAGGCGCCGAGGGAGATGAGCATCAGGCCGACGATGACCGCCAGCGCCTTGAGCTTCCATCCCATGGCTAGTGGAATCCCTCCCCGTCGACCCTCGCGTACCCGTACTTCGCGTACTCGCCCATCGCCGGGTGCCTCTGGACCCAGATGCGCCTGAGCTCCTTGTCCTCGTCGTCCCTCTCCTCGGGGTTGATCTCCTCGGCCTCCTTGTTCCTCTTCGAAGCTCCCTTGGTCAGTTCGAAGCTGAACTTCGCCTCGTGCCCGAGCATCACGCCCCCGTAGGGCCTCCTGTCCCACTCGTGCATCGGGTCGATGGAGACGTGGCTCACCACCACGACCGCGATGCCGAACTCCACGCAGAGGCGCTGCGCGTGCGAGAGTATCATGGCCATCCCCGCGCTCCTGGCGGGCAGGTCCTGCGTGTTTGGGAAGGTCGACTTGAACGGCGCGGAGATCGAGTCGTAGATGAGGAGCTTCGCCTTCGTCTCCTTGATCACCTGCCTGAGCACCGAGTCGTAGACCGGGGTCCGCTTCAGCCGGAGGGTGACCCGCCCTCCCTCGGAGACCTCCTTCTCGGCGACCACTCCGTGAAGGCTTAGCAGGTCGATGACGTCCGGCTGTTGTATGACCATCGCCGACGGCCCCTTCACGTCGTCGAGCTGGATCTGGAACTCCGGGCAGACGAGGTCCGCCATCGAGCCGACCTCCGACTCGCTGTAGGTGATGCCGAGCTGGTTGAGCGCGTTGCTCAGCGTCGTGATGACCTGGCTCCTGCTCGCGGGCTCCTTCTTCTTGTCGCCCTTCCCCGACCCCGCCCTCTTCGGCACCTTCTCGAGCTTCAGGTGCTTGAGCTGAAAGTCCTGCCCCAACTTCGCGCTCAGGCGCGGGACCCAGTACGGGGCGAGGTAGCTGAAGTAGGACTGCTCCGTGTCGAGAACGAGCGCGCTGTGGCCTCTCGACACCGCGGAGAGCGCGGCCTGGAGCGAGAGTATGCTCTTCCCGAGGGCCTTCTCCCCGAAGATCTGCGTGATGGTCCCGGTCGCCAGTCCTCCGTCTGTGAGAGTGTCGAGGACCTTGCAGTTGGTGGGGAGCCTCTCCAGGCTGCCGACCGGCCCGCGCTCCGCCTCTTCCGACGCTGCCTCCGCCATCACTTGCTCATCTCCAGGAGGCTCTTCCCCTTCTCGGTGAGCGCGAGCACGCTCATCGGGCGCCCCGACTTTAGGTCCTTCCGCACGACGGCCACGTATCCCTCGCTTTGGAGCTTGTCGAGAGTCCGCTCCACCGACCCCTGCTCGTACGCCTGGGAGAGGAACGCGACCACGGACTGCCTCGTCGGCGCCTCGTATGAGTCTATGTCGAGCAGCATCTGCGAGATCAGGTCTGCGCTCTCCGTCTCGGGCTGCTGGGGCTCCGTCCCTTTGGGCGGCCCGTCCCTCTGCTCGAACTCCCTCGGGATGAACGCGACGTCGTGTCCGTAGGGGTGGTTGCGGACCATGAACATGTTGGGGAGGAGCGCCTCCTCTCGACGCAGGTTGCCGTTCCACACGGCGCTGGAGAGGATCTTGATGAAGCCCGTCTCCTCGAAGTGCTCGTCGAGCCCATAGGTGGACTCTGCCGCGAGGACCTTCGGGACGGGTGAGGCGACGAAGGCTGCCAGGAGCCTCTCGGTCCTCCTGAAGACCGGTCTGACCCTGAAGAGCCGCCCGGCCTGCGGGATGATGACCACGTCAGGACGGCCCTGGCCTGCCTCGCCGGCCTCGAGGGCGGCGAGCAGCTTCGCGATGACCAGCGCCGCGGCTGTCTCGACCGCTTCGGGCTGGCCGGCTCCGGAGAAGTTGAGGATGGCACTGTCCTTGAGCAGCGCCGTCACGGCGCCCGTCTCCCCGACCATGTTGAGCGGGGAGAGGGAGGCGAGCCTGGCAATCAGCCTGTCCGCGGGGCGGCCCCTGAACCTGTCGTTTTTCTCGACCATGAGGTCGCTCACCGCGGCCGGGCTTGCGACCCCGCGCTCCGCCGCGATGATTTGCATCGCCGCGTTGATTATCCCCTCCTGCTCGAAAGAGAGGTCGAGGGCGCAGGAGTACGCCGAAGCCGCTAGCTGACCGTGCACGCTCGCGGCGGAGCCATCCTCGTCAATCCGCAAAGCGTCGTATAGGAAGCGCGAGAGCTCGTAGGAGTCGATGTATCCCGACAGCCTCCGCGAGACCCGCCCCCCAAGGTCGAGCACGAGGGTCTTCAGCCCCGCCTCGTCGCAGGCGTAGGCCATGAGCGTCGCGACGTCGTCCGCTCCGTGCCCCAGTATCGAGATTCCCCGCCGGAGGTCCTCGTGGCTCAACTCGAACCTGCCCGCGGTGCTCATGTATCCGAGCCGCACCGGTCTTCCGCTTGCTTCAGAAATCATGCGTAGAAAGGACGGAGCGAGCTTATAGAGAATTGCTCATCGTAAGCACTCATCATAAATGAGTGCTTACTGCGAGTTCGAATCGGTCGGAGGAGAAGGCATTATATCGGGCGTCTGGCCAGTCTCTTTCCATGCAGAAGCGTCTCCCCAAGCTGATGGGGGCAACCATGCTCATGCTCCTGATGCTGTCCTTCCTAGGCGCCACGCCGGCAAGTGCGCAGTGCGTCCTCAAGCCGGGGGCGGGCGAATGCCTCGCGGGCCCGTACGACGTCCCAGCCGAGCCCGTCTGGGCCACCTTGAACCCGGCCACGCATGGGAACTACCCTGGCGGCAACGAGACATTCAGCGTCTTCGTGATCAACTCCGACGTGCCGCCAAATGGGAACGTCACCCTGTTCAACGAGACTATCACCGCCTCAGCGCTTCCGCCTGCCCTCAATTCGAGCACCGCGACGGGCCTTCCGCTGCAGCTCTCCCCCGGGCAGGCGCTCACGTCGAAGATTGCACTGCAGATTCCTAGCGACTTCAAGCTGAGCAACTTCACGGCGAACCTGGTGGTCAACGTCTCGTACTGGAACGGGACAGTCAACATCCCTGTCAAGCTGACCGGGTCAGCGCTGGTGTACGTGCTGGGCGGTCCGCTCGCCGGCACCTCGACCACCACCTCAACCACCTCCCAGACCACCCAGACGACCACGCAGAGCGGGACGGTCTCCACGGGGCTCTTCGCTGCGGGCGTAGCGATACCGTCGATAGTCGCGGTCATACTGATAGTCCTCTTGGTCCGGGGGAAAGGCGGCCCGAAGGGAGGCACGTGACCACGATGCCGGGCATCAAAGGAAACGCCAGGGCCTGAGAAGCCGGAACCCGACCTCGCCCACTCCTCGACTTAATTACTTCGATTCCCTTCACAAGGAGGGATAGTTGAAGAAGCGAGAGAGGACTCTCATTCTCATGGAGATACTCTCGATCTTGCGCGTCGGTCCTCGGGGGCCGACGAGGCTCGCCCAGTCCACGGGGCTGAGCTTCGACAAGTTCATGGAGTTCGCGACCTTGCTAGAGTCGAGGCGCTTCGTAGAAAAGTCGGCAAGGGAAGGTCAGAACGTCTACACGATCACCGCAGACGGGAGCCAGCTCCTTCAAGAGTGGGAGAGGGTGTGGACGAAGATATCGCCGGACTCGTCATAGAGGCACGTCCCGAAAAATCATGACAGCCGACAACCAGTCTTATGTATCAGGATTGAATTGCCTCAGGAGCATCAATGCAGCAAACCGAGATCCCGCCCAAGGGAGCTCTGGCTCCAGTCGGCTCTGTGGTTTCTCTTTGGCGCTACCCCATAAAGTCGATGCTGGGAGAGGAGCTCAATGCTTCGTGTGTCACGGAGCATGGACTGCTCGGCGATCGGACTCGTGCGCTGGTCGACCAAACTACTGGAAAGGTGGCGAGCGCAAAGAACCCTCTGAAGTGGGGGAAGCTCTTCGATTTTCGGGCTTCGTTTGTCGATCCTCCCAGATCCGGTGAACCCCTCCCTGACGTCCGAATCTCTTTCCCGGACGGCAGGTCGGTGATGGCAGACCAGCCCGGGGCTGATGACGCGCTGTCAGAAGCGCTCGGTGCGCGGGTTAGGCTCATGGCGTCGTCCTTGGAAAAGCCCAGTCTCGAGGAGTACTGGCCAGACATAGAGGGGCTCGCCAACAGGGAGAAAGTGACGGAGGAATTCATGCCCGCACGAACGTTCTTTGACGCCGCATCCGTTCACGTTCTTACGACCGCGACCACAGATCGACTTGCGGAGCTATACCCCGAAGGTCGCTTCGAAGCGAGGAGGTTCAGGCCGAACTTGGTGGTTGAACCGGCTCAACATGTCAAGGACTTCGTGGAGAACGGTTGGGTTGGTCGAACCCTTCGAGTGGGAGAGGAAGTCCGGTTGAAGGTCAGCGGCCCCTGCGGCAGGTGCGTGATGACGACGCTCGCGCAGGGAGACCTGCCTAACGACTTGGGCATCCTGCGCACGGCTGTCCGTCACAACAAAGTCAAGGTCGGCGTCTACGCTTCTGTCGAACAGGGCGGCAACATCAAGAGGGCTGACCCCGTCTGGCTGGAGTGACGGCGAGCCTTCGGCCAAGGCGCGCCTCGGAAACTCGCGGACTCATCTTAGATGAGGAATAGTTTTATCCGCCAAGCGAGGCGAAAGCCAAGTCCTTGTCAGGTTCCGACGACGAGAAGCGGGCCGATTCCGAAGTCGGCGAATTGGAGCCGTCGGTGCAGATAATCGAGGCTCACGGCTCCTTCGTGAGGCACATCGAGGACGGGCAAGCGAGGATGAAGGCTCTCTCGCTGATTACCATGGTCGTCGCATTCCTCCTCCTAGCCTCCTACTTCGACCAGGTGCTCACCCCGTTCACGACCGGGACGAAGGTTGTGACGGTGAACCTCCTCGACCCGACCCTCCTGGCGCTCGAGGTCGTCCTGATCCTCGTTACCTTCGCGTGGCTCTACGTCGGGGTGATGAACTACCTCTTCGCCTCCCGCCTCGGCAGGCAGATCAAGGAAGCGCGGATGAAAGAGAGAGAAATCGAGAGCAAACTAGGCCCGTGACGAAGGGTCTATTCCTTGCTCCGGTGCAAGAGGGAGCGTCTCGTAAGGTACTCTCCCAGGATCTTCTTCTGTCCTCTGCGGAGGATCTCCGCGAGCGTCGACGTCTTTACGTCTGCAAGGGCCGCAAGTTCCTCGAGCCCCACCTTCTTGGGAAAGTCGAAGTATCCTCTCTCGAACGCGATTGCCAACAACTGCTCTTGCCTTCCAGTAAGCAACTCCGCGTCCCCAAAATTCCTCTTCATCTTCACCTCGAAGGGAATCTTGTCATTCTCCAGCGCGGCGAGGAGCTCCCTGAAGGAGTCATTGTTGCCTATCACCGTCCATCGG
>Ga0209517_10007222_pt1 | contig 13406 bp, 11 predicted proteins | sample PeaSoiMetSII2010_FD_187695 | JGI IMG/M metagenome (GOLD analysis project Ga0209517, IMG submission 187695) | Peat soil microbial communities from Weissenstadt, Germany - SII-2010 (SPAdes) (version 2) | ecosystem: Environmental > Terrestrial > Soil > Wetlands > Peat | place: Germany...
CCGTCGACGGGCTCTGGCGACGCATCGGTGACCTGCTCGACCAGTTCACCCCGGACGAATGCGCCAACTATCTCCGAGCCGCTGGATATGGCGGCTCATTCTGAAAATGCTCTAGTGAAGCGCGGGTGATGGTCGAGACGTTCGCCGCCGAGATGCAGAATCGACAGTCGACCGCGGCCGGTCCGCTACGCTCTGTGATCGGCAAGGCGCGCGGGCAGGCGCTTCGGCTCGCGCTGGTGCTCGAGATGCTATTGTGGTGCGGAGCGGACAGCATGGCACCTCCGCCCGCCCAAATCAGTCCGCGGGCTTTTGCAGCCGCAAGGTGCCTCATCGGCGACTATTTCATGCCGATGGCAGAGCGCGTCTATGGTGACGCCGCCGCGACGGAGCGAGAGCGCGCCGCCACCACTCTAGCGCGCTCGATTATCAGTGCTCGCCTCCCCGAACTGCATGTGCGGCACCTTCAGCGAAATGTGCGCTTGCCAGGATTACGGACGGCAGAACAGGTCCGGGGCGCCGCGGAGGTGCTAATAGACGCGGACTGGCTGCGTGCGCCGACCAGGGGCACGGAATTCGGGCAGCGAGGGCGGATTGCCTACGCCGTCAATCCCCGGCTGTGGGAGATGGCAGGATGAACCGACGGGCCAAATGTTCGCCGCGCTCTTAAGAGCTCTGACACTCAGGACAGTCTACGACACAATGCCCTATCGCGAGTACGATCACGCGCCCGCTTGTAGATTTCCGTTGCCCATAGCTCGGCATTACCAAGAGCTTGGCCGTTTCGGAGCACGTCTTGCCGCACAGAATGATCTGGGTTAGCCCAGCCGCGGTCTTGCACCCGGTCCACGGGTCAAGTACCGCACAGACTCTGGCTTGCCAACCAGCCTTTTTGTCCGAGGGTGTCCAACAGGATCCGCCCGCGTCCGGACCACTCGCCGAGACACTTCCGGGACACTAGTTGTTCGTATACTTCTATAAACCATTGAAAATATTGGCGTCCCCAAGGGGACTCGACGCCGCACCCCATCTTGACCTCTTTTGACGCCAATGTTTTAGTGTTCTCAATAAGGAAAAATATACATCCTCATATACATCCGGGGTGCAGGATGGCGGCGTCTCCAAACCTCCGGCTCGTGCCCGAAAAATCGCGGCGCACGACCCGGCAAAAGTACCTCCAGTGGTTCGAGCCAACCCGCGTGTGGCGGTTTCGGAGACCCGTCCCCGAGGCCCTCAGACCGATCATCGGCCTGACCGAATGGACCGAGACCCTCAAGGCGCGGACTGAGAACGAGGGCATCCGGCAGGTGCTCCCGCACATCGAGAAGACTGACCAGATCATCGCGCTGGCCGATGGCGGCAATTGGCCTCCGATCCCCGACGCGGATGTTGATGATGTCGCACTCGCATGGTGGCATGGGGAGACCGGCGCAAAGACGATGGCGTCGTCGGAAATCGCTCGCTCCGTCGAACGGTTCATGATCGGCCCGCGCATGCTCGACGGCTGGCTGGCGAAGTCGCCGCTGGCGGAGGCCCGTCTCGCGCGCACGGTGTCGATCCTCGACAATCCACAACGCAATGCTGGTTTCCGCCGGAACCCGGATGCGATGGCGCGACTACTCCACGAGTGCCGAAGGTACCGCGTCGTACACGCTCTTCAAAACGGCCAGATCGAGCCATTCGACGTGATCAAGCCGGTCGGAGATGGCGAGCCCCCTCCCCTCGTCGTCGTCACGCCGGTCGCGGCAAACGCCGGTCGGGTATTTCCGCCGCTGCCGTTGGGCATCAAGGAGACCGAGGACAAATCCGACCTGATCTCCAGGTGGGCAAAGGAATGCGGCCCTGATGACAGGTGGGTCTATCAAGCCCGGCTCAGTATGGGGAAGCTCGCCGCCCTTATCGGGCATGACGATGCGACCCGTGTGGCCCGGAACAACGTGATCGGGTTCAAGGAGCACCTTTCCGAAAAGGGCCTCAGTCCAGGGACGATCAATCGGTATCTTAGCGAGATCAAATCGCCGCTGAAGTGGGCGTTCGAGAACAACAAAATCGGGACGAACCCCGGCGATGGTGTCGTCTTCGCACGCAAAACGAAGGGAGAGTCGGGGCGTCGCGGATATACCGACGAGCAGGCCCGTCTCATCCTACTGTCGGCCCGTGACGAGGAGCAGCCACATCGACGATGGATACCGTGGGTCTGTGCATTCACCGGCACCCGGCTCGACGAGGTTGCCGGGCGGAATGTCGCCGACGTAGAAAAAATCGGTACCTATTGGGTACTCAACATCCCGTACGCCAAGACGCCCGGCTCGGTACGCAAGGTGCCGCTGCACCCGGCCCTGATCCGTGAGGGCTTCATCGACTACGTCGACGGGTTGCCGCGAAACGGGCCGCTGTTCCCGGACCTCAAGCCAGACCGGTTTGGTCGGCGGGCAGGTACGGCCACCAAGCTGATCGGCAGATGGCTTCGGCGGCTCCAGGAGGAGATCGGCATCCTCCTGGTCGAGAAAAATCGCTATGCGCCGAACCATTCCTGGCGGCACCGTTTCAAGTCCGAAGCCCGCCGGGTTCGGATCGAGGAAGAGGTACACGACGCCCTAACCGGCCATCGCACGGGAAACGTATCGCGCGATTACGGTGAGTATTACGTCACGTCGGTGCTCGGCCCGGCCATCACGAGCATGCTGTCACCGTTCGACGTTTGATCGGGACACGTCTCACAGATGGCTCGGCTGACGGCAGCCTGCTACGTCGCGGTCTGTCGATGAGATGAGTAAACCAGAGCATGTGGCTCTGAGTGTGAGCCGTCAGAATAAAAACCATGTTCAGAGTTACACGCGACAATTAGGCCATTTGGAAAAGTTAAAGTACAAATGTCCTCGTCAGCTTCTGCACATAGTCTTATACGGACATTATGTGAAAATAATATATGGCATTCCTTGAGAGAAGGCTTGTATTTCAGGGACACAAGGTGTGCACCCATGAAGAATGGACTTAGCTCTCCTAATTTAATTTCAGTAACCGAAGCTGAATCGCAGACTTTCTCACCACCTACCATTATCGTCCACTCGTCAGCCTCTAAAACTAGAGTTGCTGATCCGACGATAGCGGCGTTACCATCTTCCATTGGAGCAGTTAGCTTTTTCCCGAATTCGAAATATACAATGGACCCATACGACTGACCGATTTTCCAGCAAACTAAATCCTGAGAAAATTCTCTCAGTAGCGTAGCAATCTCGGGATTACTAAACCGATGATGATCCATCATCTTGCCCCTTGATTGCGTCTGCGAGTTCTTTGATCTGCTGATAGCCGAAATCTTCATATTGCTTTTTGCGACGTTCAACCTCACGTCTGACTCTTTCCTTCTGGGACTTATTTAGTCCTCGGGTAGCGTCTCGAAAAGTCCTGTTCTCTGACTTATTATCGGGGACGTGTCTGATACCCTCCGCCATATCGGTATCTGACCCATCCCCGCAAGCAGACGGCTGTGCGCCGCTTTGTGTCCCAAGTTTGTTGCCCGATTGTCGATATAAGACTCCGTGTCCGTCAACTGTTTGTTGCAGCCGAGATAATCTGTGAGGCACCCACCGTTGCCCGGAAGCCACACGTTATCAACGCAATGCAACACCTGAATCCTAAGCTCCGCGACGATCCGTCGCCGGTCCCTGCCAACCTCGCCCTCACCCCAGGATTAGACCAAATTGCAAACCGATTCTAATCGAAACAAGGTGAACCGTGATTGCGGCGTTTCTGAGGATCGTTTTGGGACCAGTCGGCTGACCCTACGCATCCGGCCGGTAGCTGTGGCGAAGGTGTGGCAGGTTGCGGGAAGAGCCAGCCAATCAGAAGCATGCCGTCGCCGCGCTGATCCATCGCATCCAATTGCTGATCGGATTGCTCGGATAGGCCCTCAGACGCCCTCGCGGCTGAGCAGCGGCAATAGCGACTGGATGTCCGAGAAAATGTGATCCGGCGGCGGGACGCTCGGGTCGAGGTCGATACCCCGCCTATTGATCCAGCACACCGTCAACCCAAGCGGCTTGCCGCCGACCATGTCGGTGAACTGCGACTGGCCAGAATGGAGGATTTCCGGTACCCCAACACCCGCATTGGCGATCAGATACCGGAATAGCGTGCCGTCAGGCTTGTACCCACGGGCTCGTTCGGCCGTGCAAACCAGATCGAATTCCCGATGCAGTGGAGTGGCGCGGAGCAGGTCGTCGTCGATGTTCGATACGACGGCCAGCCGGTACTTGCCCGCCAGCTTCTCCAGTGTCGGCAGCACGTCCGGGTATAGCTGCATCTCCCCGAACAGATCAAAATACCGCTCGATCAGGTCGGCTCTCCCGCCCGCGATGCCGAATTTCTCGAACGCTTCTTCGAGGGAAAGTTCGCCAATCTCCCGGTAGCTGCGATAGGGCTCCCGGTAGTGGACGATGTTACGGCTTTCCCAGAATTGGTAGAACGCGACCCCATCGACATTTGGCGCGCCGGCTTCTTCGAGAATGAGGCGAAACGCCTTGGCGTTTGTGGGCGGCGTGTTGACCAAGGTGCCGTAAACGTCGAACGACAGCAGCTTGAACATGCGCGATCTCTCATGGCGGGTGTCGAAGTTTACGCCTTCGACGCCTGATCGACGATAACGCGGGTGCGATTCGTAGCTGCCCCTAAATATCTTCATGGACGTGTTGTCAAAAGATGGCCGCGTGATCGGTCATATTCCCGCTGATCAAAACCTCCGGCTGTTCGGCCCGCCCCTGATACAGCCGATGCCGGCACTACCTGCTGACTATCCGCATAGGGCCGAGTGGGTTCGAGCGTTCCTGCGCGGCGATGGTTTTAGCTATCCCGAGCCGGCGACAGTGGCGGATGGCCCCACTTTCGGAGAGGTTGCTGATAGGTATTTTCGTGAGGTGGTCGAGGTTCGGTGCACCCGGCAGGGGGTTATCAGTGCCAAGTGCGTCTTGAACGCTCATCTATACCCCGCGTGGGCCGATGTCCCACTCCGCCAACTAAAACGCCGTGACATAAAACGCCTGCTTATCGACATCGGCACGAAGCGAAAGCACAAAAACCCAAATCTTCCCGATGGGTGTCGGGGACAAGCCAACTGGATTCACATGTTTTTGCGGCGGTTCTTCAACTGGTGCACGGACGAAGACGAGAACATTATTGACGTTAGTCCCCTCTTTGGTCTCAGACAGCCGTTTCCAGATGGCGAACGTGAGCGATTTCTTTCTGATGATGAGCTACGGTGGTTTTGGCAAGCGACTGGTGAGGAAGGACATCCATTCGGAGCCATACCCCGCCTGCTTTTATTGACCGGCCAACGACGCGGGGAGATCGCCAACGCTCTGAAGACGCAGGTGGACTGGAAGACGCGCATGTTGACCATACCGATCCGCGCCGACAAGGAGCGGCGCGGTCATTTGGTGCCGCTATCCGATTTGGCGATGCAGGTCTTGGATGAGGCACCTCAACACCCTGGTTGTCCGCTGCTGTTCCCATTCCATGGGAGATCGCCATCGAATTCATCAACCTTTGTCCTTGCCAATAGACGTTTGAATGCACGGATGGTCGCGCTTTGTCGCGCCGAGATCGTGCGGGACGGTGGCGATCCGAATGAGGCTCATATCGAGCCATGGCTATTTCATGATCTGCGCCGCACATGCGCAACAACAATGGCTCGTATTGGCCAAGATGTCACCGTCGTTGATAAAGTATTAAATCACGCAAACGGCAAGACTGGCTTCGGTAGGACAGTAAATGCGGTCACGAGAATTTATGTTCGACATGAATTTTTGGATGAGCGGCGTGCAGCACTGCAAGCACTGGCCGATCATATAAAGATGCTGGTCAGCGTGTAAGCGTCGTTTTGGGGGAGGCAGTTTTATCTCCCGCACGGTCGTCTGAACGCGCCGGATCATCACGGCTGGCTCTAAGCGGCACTCATACCCGGCGGCATGCCCTGTTAGCGATTATCAATAACGACCGGTTGCCACCCAGCATAGCGACATTGGTCGGCGCGGAAAAGCCGTTCCCGAAAATGTGGGGACTAATTTGGGCGGGACCGGACGAGGGAATTTGTAACATATTGATAATAATAACTATTTAGATGGGATTCTGATTTCAGAGATAATAACCCGGACATGCTTTCGGGGCGTTTCGCGCACTACCGCTAAGCCCCTGTAATTAGCTGTCCAATCGGCCTATCGCCCTTCACGCCTTTTCGGCCGCTTTCGCATCAAACCGCATCCAATTTGGGTACCAATTTGGTCGTCCACAGATATCGTACAGTCAATGAGGTCAATAGGCGGCACGATACAAAGTCAACGAAAATCCGTATCGTCAGACTTTCCCAAAGTCAACACTTTCCCGTACTACTTATCCCCATGATTGTTGATAAACTCAGTCACTCATACACAGATGGTGACATTGTTAACCGAGAATGTCATGGAATCATTATCTATCGTGGCATATGACAGCCCTGATTATTGTTAGGGAGCGGACAACATGGCCAAGCGGCGGGAAAAGGAGAGGCTGACGGCGGTGACGGCGGACAATGTCGCCAAGGCCATACCCGGTAAGTATTGCGACGGAGGTGGCCTCTGGCTGATCGTCCGCAAGAGCGGATCGAAGTCCTGGGTGTTCCGCTTCATGCTCAACGGCAAGGCCGTGACGATGGGCCTCGGGTCGGTGGATGACGTGTCTTTCGCGCGAGCGAAAGCGTCGCTCGCGGGCGCACGCGACAAGGCACACGAGTACCGCAAGCTCCTGGAGGATGGGAAAGACCCGAGGGACTCTCGGGTCGCCCGTCTCGCCAAGCCGGCCAGTTTTACCTTCCGCCAGGATGCCGAGAAGTACCTCGGCAATCATGAGGCTGGCTGGGTTCCCGATTATCTCTTTGCAAGCCGTCGACGGCTGGAAATTCACGTCTATCCGATTGTGATGGACGACGGCCGACGCTTCGGGAACTTACCGGTCGGCGAAATTGATACGAGCGAAGTGCTCACGGTACTCCAACCGATCTGGGGAAAAACCAACCCCACTGCGCAGTTTGTCCGTATTCTGCTTGAGGCAATTTTGGACTTTTCAAAATTTCTCAAGCATCGAACAGGAGAGAACCCTGCGCTCTGGCGTGGTAACCTCAAACATGCGCTGCCCAGACCCGGTCAAGTTCACAAACGGAAACACCGTTCGGCCCTTCACTACTCGAAGATGCCAGCCTATTTCCGCAACTTACTCGGGCACGAAATGACGACCCCCCGCTCTGCACTTGAGTTCGACATCTACGCTCCGGTTAGGATCGATGTCGCCGTGCGTGCCGAGTGGGAGGAGTTCAAGCCGAGAGAAACCCCAGACGGCGTAAAATTTGCGGACAGGTGGACGATCCCTGAAGAGAAAATGAAAGGATACATGAATATCGAATATCCTGATGGCAAATACGAAGTGCCATTGATCAAACCAATGATAAATGTTCTTGAACGAATGTGGTATCTCCGCGAAAATAATTACGTCTTCTCCGGTAAATATTTTGGGAGCCATGTTACCAAAGATGCAGTGCTAAGGTCGGCAAAACAACTGACCACTGAGGAAATTACTACCCATGGATTCCGGTCGTCCTTCTCGTCCTGGTCTGATGGGTGCGCCTTTGTCCACGATTGGGTCATGGAAATGTGTCTGGGTCATTCCTTGGGCACCGACACGGACAAGGCGTATCGGCGGAGCGACTTGTTCGAGAAACGCCGGCTCTTGATGGAAGCCTGGGGCGAATATCTAATATCGGGGAAGGCGGTGCCCGTCGACATCAAGGCAAGGTTCATGGAACGCTTCAAAGACCAGCCCCTCCTACTGCTCGCGGATGCAGCGGAGTAAGCCCTCACCTGACCGTAGGCCCTGTCCCCCTTTTGTAATGGCCAGCCGCAGTCCTCAAGAATCACCAGCGGCGCATCATCATCGTCGGGTACTTCGACGCGGACGGCGAGTACATCGTTCCGACCGGCCACCAGCCCGATCCAGTTTACCGGCATTGCAGCGTCCCCTGCTCAACTCGAAAGCAAGACATGGGGCGTCAATTTGAGAAAGCAAACCCAATGGCTTAGGAAGTCAGTGGGGGCCGATGTCAGGGGTGTGCGGGCATATACAAGAAATATACATCCGCGCTGTACATGGGCGCGCCCCGCCCTTCTCCTAAGCTATTGAAATGATTTAGGTGAGAAGCGGTGGCGTCCCCAAGGGGATTCGAACCCCTGTTACCGCCGTGAAAGGGCGGTGTCCTAGGCCTCTAGACGATGGGGACGCGCGGCGTCTGTGATCTAGCCGCATGCCGTCGCGAAATCAACCGTGGCGGAATTCGCCTCCGCGCCGCAGGGTCACAAAAATCCCGGCGACGATCAGGGCAATGCTGATCGCGACGTCGAGGGTCACCGCACCGCCGAAAAGCGCGGTCGACAGCACAAAGCCGCCGATCGGCGTCAGGGTCAGCACCTGGCCGGCGGTCGCGGCAGGCATCATCGACAACACTTTGCCCCACAGAAAATAGCCGAGCGCGGTGGTGACGAGCGCGTTGTAAACGAGGATCGCGACGACCCCGAGCGACCAGTGCACCGGACCGGCGCCGACAACGGCGACAATCGCGGCCACCGGCACGACGCTCACCGCGAGTTGCCAGAAAGTCTGCACCCAAAACGGCGATTGCCAGGTGCGCTGGCGATAAAGGCATGAGCCCAACGCCCAGAGGATCGCAGCGCCGATCAACAGCGCATTGCCGCCGACCATCCGCCAGTCGCTCCAGTCGATCAGGCCCGGGTTCATGAACAGCATCAACCCGACAAAGCCGATCGCGGCGCCGATGATCTGCGCCCGCCCGATGGGCTCGGGCCACAGGAAACGGCCGATCGGGATCGCCCAGAGCGGCATCGTGTAGGCGAGCACGATCGCCCGCCCGGCTGGGACGATCGACAGGCCGATAATGCTGAGGATCAGGAACCCCGCGACCTGGAGCGCGCCGACCCAGCACAGGGCCAGCCGCTCGCCGCGCACCGGCAGGATGCCCTGCCCGGTCGCGAGCAGCGCTGGCGCGATCAATAGGAGGCTGCCGACCAGCCGCAACAATACGAAGGTCAGCGGAGGCACTTGGCCGATCGCCAGTTTCATCAGCGGCCAATTGAGCGCCCAGGAGAGGACTATCGCCGTCAGATAGACATAGACAAGCGGCGGCGGCCCCGCCCGTGTCCGGGCGGGCGAAACGGCGTCCACTTGCGTTAGCCGAGTGCCTTTTCGAGAAGGTCGAGCGCGGCGATCGAGAACGCGCGCATGTTGTCGATACGGTCGCTTTTGCCGGTCTCGATGGTGATCGAGCGCTCGCCGTTGGGGCCGATCACCGCGACGCAGGAATGCCCGGCATTGTGGCCGTATCGGCTGCCGGTCGGACCGGCGGTGCCGGTCTCGCCGACCGCCCAATTCGTGCCCAGCCGCTCCTTGATCTTGCGCGCGAACAGCAGCGCATAGGGCTCGGTCGAGGGGGTGATCCCGGTCATCGCGGCGAATTCGGCGTCGGTTACACGCAATAGTTCGGTGCGCGAGGTGCGGGTATAGACGACCGCGCCGCCGATGAAATAGGCCGAGGCGCCCGGCACCGCGAGCAGCGCCGCCGAGACCATACCGGCGGTCGAGGACTCGGCGATGCCGATGGTTTCCTTGCGCGCCTTCAGCTTCGCGGCGATCCGTTCCGCCTGGGGCATCAAATCCTGTAACATCGCGCTTCTCCCTCTGGTCTCGGAGCCAAGCTTGTCATGGCCACGCCGCTTTCCCAACCCGGAATCCTCGCCCCCTGCCTGCCGGTGGGCCGCTCGATCGCCTATCGCGTCGCGACCGGCGCCGACCCGCGACCGGCGCTGGCGCGGCTCGCCGCCGGGCTCCACGTAGAATGCGCGGTGGTCGGCCTGTCGGCGCCGCTGGTGCGGCTGCTCGGCGGCGCGGTTCCGGGGCTTCGCGTCTTTCCGGCGATGGGCGGGCCGGGCACGATCGTCCCGTCGACCCAGCAGGCGCTGTGGATCATGCTGCGCGGCGCCGACCGCAGCGCGATTTTCGACCGCTCGTGGACGCTGACGGAGTGCATCGGCGCGGAGTTCACGCTGGCCGACGTGCGCGACACCTTTGTCTATTCGGGCGGGCACGACCTCACCGGCTATGAGGACGGCACCGCCAACCCCAAGTACGACGATGCGGTCGCCGCGGCGATCCTTGCCGAAGGCCCGCCCGGTCTCGCTGGGTCGAGCTTTGTCGCGGTGCAGCGCTGGGTTCATGACCTCAGGCACTTCCATGGTCACCTGCCCGCCGAATGTGACGCGATGATCGGCCGGCGCCATGACACCAATGAGGAGATCGACGACGCGCCGCCCTCGGCCCACGTCAAGATGAGCGCCCAGGAAACCTACGAGCCGACCGCCTTTATGGTGCGCCGCTCGATGCCCTGGGTCGACGACCTCAGCCAGGGGCTCGAATTCATCGCCTATGGCTGCTCGTTCGACGCCTATGAGCGGGTGATGCGCCGCATGGCCGGGCTCGACGGCGACCTGACCGACGCACTGTTCAAATTCTCGCGCCCTGTCACCGGCGGCTATTACTGGTGCCCGCCTGTCGCCGGCGGCAAGCTCGATCTGCAGCTGTTGAAGTTGTGACGGGATCGGAAGCGAGAGCGATAAAGGAAATCAGGGAATGGCACTTAGATCCCGCTTCGCGAAATACATTAATCCCGTCATTTCTGCCTTGCAGGGCCTTGGAGGCTCCGCACGCCCCGGCGAAGTTGTCGATTGGATTGCGGAACACCTCCACGTATCTGACGAAGAGCGCTCCGTAGAGAATTCAAGCGGGGGTTATCGTTTCGAGAATGATATTCACTGGGCAAGATTCTATCTCGTTCGAAGTGGATATCTTGAATCCTCCCAACGCGGAGTCCGGACCCTTACGGAACAAGGCAGAACAGCCGGCATCTTCACGGATGAGCAGGTCAGCGAAATCTTGCGACAGGTCCAAAGCACCGCCGTTAGCCCCGAAACTCGGCGCGTAACTGAGGAGCAACTTGAGGAACAAGTAGATAAACAGGCAGATGAAGTCGCACCAGAGGATGTTCCCCGTGGCTATAGGGAACGAACATTAGAAATAATGCAGTCGCTCCCGCCTGCCGGCTTTGAGCGGCTATGCCAACGCCTGCTCCGCGAGTCAGGATTTCAACAGGTAAGAGTTACGGGCCGTTCCGGCGATGGAGGCATCGACGGAATTGGCATCTTACAAGTAAACCCATTCGTCAGTTTCAAGGTGTTGTTTCAGTGTAAGCGGTGGGCAAGCGGCGTTGGTCCAGCGGTTGTTCGAGATTTTCGTGGAGCGATGATGGGACGTGCCGATAAGGGCCTAATTTTGACAACTGGAGGATTTACTTCTGATGCACAGGCAGAGGCAGTCCGTGATGGGGCCTCCCCTATTTAACTGGTAGATGGTCAGGCGATCGTTAGTCTTTTAGAGAAGCTGGAATTAGGTTTGCTTCCTCGCAAAACGTTCGAGGTCGACCAAAAATTTTTCGATGAGTTTGCCCAGTGAGTCGGCAAACCAAGCCGTGACCAACACCCTTCTCACCCTGCACGACCCGGCGGCGGCGCGGCGCTACTACGCGCAAGGGCTGTGGCGCGACGATACGTTCTACGCGCTGCTGCAGAAACACGCGGGCAAGCGCCCCGACGCCTACGCCCTGCGCGACGCCAACCGCCGCTTGACCTGGGCCGAGCTACTCACCGCGGTCGAGGCGGTCGCCGCCGATCTCGATACCGCCGGGTTGAAGCGCGGCGAGCGGGTGGCGGTGTGGCTGCCCAACCGGGTCGAGGCGGTGATCGTTTTCCTCGCCTGCTCGCGCCAGGGTTATGTCTGCAACCCGTCGCTGCATCAGAACTACACCGTCGCCGAGATCATCAGCCTCCTGGAGCGGACCAATGCGGCGGCTTTGTTCGCCCAGCCCGACTACGGCGCCGACACGCGCACCGCCGATATTTTCGCCGCGGCGGCCGCGCTACCATCCCTCCGCAAGATTTATTCGCTCGGCGATGGGCCCGCGGCGCCCTTCCCCACTCGATCCTGCCTCTTGCCCCCGGCCGAAACCAACCCCGACGGGGTGGTCTACCTCGCCTTCACCTCGGGCACGACCGGGACGCCAAAGGGCGTCATGCATTCGGCCAACACGCTGCTCGCCAATGCGCGGGCGATGGTCGAGGACTGGCGCCACGACAGCGGCACGGTCCTGCTCTCGTTGAGCCCCCTGTCGCATCACATCGCCGCCGTGGCGATCGCGCAGGCGCTGGCGGCGGGCATGGAGCTGGTGGTCAACGCACCGCCCGCCGGCAAAACCCCGCTCGACTGGATCGTCGAAACGAGCGCGACCTATGTGATGGGTGTGCCGACCCACGCGATGGACATCCTCGGCGAGATGCGCCGCCGCGGGCTCGCCACCCTTGGCAAGGTGAAGACCTTCTACATGGCGGGCTCGGTGATCCCCCGCGAGGTCGCGCGGGCCTTTCTCGACCGCGGCATCACCCCGCAAAACGTCTATGGCATGAGCGAGAACAGCTCGCACCAATACACGCTGCCGAGCGACCGCCCGGAGACCATCGTCGCGACCTGCGGCAAGGCCTGCGCCGCCTACGAGATCAGGCTGTGGGACCAGGAGAACCCGGACATCGAAGTCGCGCCCGGTGAGGTCGGCGAGATCGGCGGGCGCGGCGCCTGTCTGATGCTCGGCTATTTCGACAATCAGCGCGCCACCGAGGAGTCGTTCAACCGGTCGGGCTGGTTCATGTCGGGCGATCTCGGCCGCTTCGACCCCGAGGGCAACCTGGAGATCGTCGGGCGCAAGAAGGACCTCATCATCCGCGGCGGACACAACATCCACCCGTCGAAGATCGAAGACCTGGTAATGCGGCACAAGGCGGTCGCGCGCTGTGCCGCCTTCGCGGTCGCCGACGAACGGCTCGGCGAGAAGATGTGCCTGTCGGTGATCTTCCATGAGGGCGAAAGCGCCGAGCCCGGCGCCATACTCGCGCATCTCAACGCCGAGGGGCTGTCACGTTATGACATGCCGGAATACTTCATCGCGATGACCCAGTACCCGCTGACCGCCAGCGGCAAGATCTTGAAACGCGAGCTGGTCGAATGGGCGAAATCGGGCCGCATCGCGCCCACCTCCGTGCGCTGGACCGGCGTCTGAAATTTTTCGCCGCGACGCTTGAAAGATTGACGTGACCCCCATTTCTCATCCAGCGATAACGAGAGTCCGGGGTTGATCTGAACCTTCTGTGTCGTGGGTGGCAAGAGGCCGGGGCGCGGAGCCCCAGCGAAGCGCAGCGTCCCGGCCGGTCTCT
>Ga0209517_10007223_pt1 | contig 13405 bp, 9 predicted proteins | sample PeaSoiMetSII2010_FD_187695 | JGI IMG/M metagenome (GOLD analysis project Ga0209517, IMG submission 187695) | Peat soil microbial communities from Weissenstadt, Germany - SII-2010 (SPAdes) (version 2) | ecosystem: Environmental > Terrestrial > Soil > Wetlands > Peat | place: Germany: Weissenstadt...
CCAACAGTCCGCGCTTGTAATTATCGCGCGCGCTGCCGTGCACTTTGCCGCAGCGGCGGCACTCCCACATTTCGGTATCGAGGTTGATTCGCAGATACTCGGTGATCAGTACTTTCATCGCGCGACCTCTTACGCTCTGCTCAGCAAAATATCGCTGTTGTCGTTGATCTCGAATTGCCAGCCGGGATCGATGCGGCAAGTGAAAAAAGCCTCCTCGAGGACCGCGGGCCCCGGGGCCTTCGCGCCTGCGCTTTGGTCCTCGACACGGTACAGCGGCAGCGCCTGCACGCCGCCCGCTACCCAGGTGTTTCGCACCGAATGCCTGATGGCAGGATGGGTGGCGGCGCCGAAACGGCCCGTGATCGTGGCGTGCGCAACCGGCTTGACGACCGTCAGCGACAGCGACAGGCGAGAGTCAGGATCGATGCCCGCCGGCAAGCAGCCGTCGGTAAGCACGATGCTGCGCTCACCCGCCGCCGTGGATACGTTCAGCAACTCCTCGATCCGGCACTCCTCGAGGCTTGCGCCTTCGGCAAACATCCCGCGACGCGCACGTTGCAGGAGCGAGTCGCGGCACTGGGCGAGACCTTGCCCGTCGTTGCGCAGCACAGGTGCCGAATACTCATGTCCAATGTCGGAAAAGCCGATGCCATAGGCCGAAAACACCGCGGCGAGACCCGGAATGACGACCTGTTCGATCCCCGCGGCCTCTGCCACCTGGCATACCACGAACGGTCCGGCGCCGCCGAATGCCGCGAGCGTCGTGTCCGCCGTGATGGTCGCGAAGTGGCGCAGCTCGCCGGCGACCCTGTTGACCCAGGCCAGTTCCATCGCCGCCGCCGCCTTTTCGTCCGTGAGTCCGAGCGGCTTGCCGACTCTTGCACCGATCGCAGCTCTTGCGCGGTCGATGTCGATCCTCAGCTCACCGCCGAAATATGATGCCGGGTCCAGCAAACCCATCAGCAAGAAGGCATCGGTGATCGTCGCCTCGGTGCCGCCGAGACCGAAGCAGGCCGGACCCGGTGCGCTGCCGACACTTTGCGGTCCGACCGCGAGCTGCCCGTTCTCGACACGGATGATGGAACTGCCGCCGACGCCGGCGCTCAGGACATCGCACAGCGGAAAGGACGTTGCCACCCCCTCGATGAGACCACGGCGCGTGGCGCGGACCACGTGCTTGTCGATGAGACCAATATCGGTGGTCGTCCCGCCGATGTCCATCGTAAGCAATTGTTTGAACCCATAGTTGGCGGCCAGCGCTTTGGCGCCTTCCATGCCGCCGCGCGGACCGGAGCTATAGGTCTTGATCGCAACGGTCTTGGCGACGCGCGCCGAATGACCGTCATTGCGGAAAATGAGCAAGGGATTGCGCGTTCGATAATCGCGCAGTTTGTGCTCGGTGTTATAGAGAAATCTCTCCATGGCGGGATGCAAGAACGCATTGAATATCGCGCTCCAGGCGCGCCGCGCCGGATCGTCATCGTCGACGAGTTCGTGCGTGTAGAGGATCGGCAAGGCTCCCAGCAGATGCGGCGGAAACGTGCGCAGCAGCGTGCGCTTGATCTGATTCTCCGCATGCGCGGCGTCGGTGCCTGCAAACGCGACCACGATGCGATTCGCGCCGGCTGCGCCCAAGGCATTGACCGCCCGCACGGCGGCACTATCCAGCGAATCGTCCTCGAGTCGAGCCCCGAGTAGCTGCGCACGCGGACCGATCAATGCGCCATACAGGTCGCGCGAACCCGCATCGTACTGTAAAGACTCGCCGGATAGGCCACCCCCGAGTATCAACCCGATGCGCGGACCTTTGCGTTCGACCAAGGCATTGGTGCCTTGGGTGGTCGAATAACGAACATAGCTCGTGGCGAGCAGCAGGCTGAGCACATCCTCCTTGCCATAAAGCACGCGCGAGGCCTTCTTCAGGCCGTCGAACACGCACTGTGACAAGTCGTGCGGTGTGGTGAGTGTTTTGGTACGAATCACGCGCGCGCCGTTGAGAACGCAAATGTCCGTGAGCGTGCCGCCATTGTCGATATTGATGAGTAGGTCCATACGTCCCGACTTATGCCTGCCTTGTTGCTTACGCCTTTCGCCCCGCCAGCACCATTTGGTACCAACCGTGCCGCGCAAACAACTGCCCGATTGGGTAGTACGCGGTTCGCTTCGCCGGCACTCAGGATGCCGTGGCACCTGATAGCATCTATTGATTGGGGTGTGCGGCGCACATTTTCTGAATCCCCGGTTCGAATTCAGCGGGTAGGCGCGGCCTCGTCGAAGTGCATGTCACCCAGAGCAAAGGCCACCCCCATACATGGATGCTCTCCCGCGCAGACGCCAATGATGGTGAGTGCGATCCGCCCTGACCTTACGTTGTTCTTTGGTACACCGACACGATGCATGAACTGCCAAGGCCGACATTATGGGCGACGCCGATTCCTGCGCCTTCTACTTGGCGCTCTTGCGCCTCGCCACGCAATTGCGTCACCAGTTCGAAGCATTGCGCAAGTCCGGTTGCACCCAGCGGATGACCTTTGGCCAGTAGACCACCCGATGGATTAGTAACGCACCGTCCGCCGTAGGTATTGTCCCCACTTTCGATGAATTCTTTCGATCCCCCCGGTTTGCACAAACCGAGTGCCTCGTACGCCAACACCTCGTTCACGGTGAAACAATCGTGAAGTTCGGCAACATCGACGTCCCCGGGCGAAATTCCCGCTTCGTCGTATGCGCGTTCAGCCGCAATGCGCCCAATCCCAAAACCGACGGCGTCCATGGCGCTGTCCGTGAAGCTCGACGGCAAATCGGTCTCAAGGCTTTGCCCCGAGATACGCACGGAACGTCCGGCGCCAAACTTTCGCAGAACCGAATCGCCGACGATGACAGCGGCGGCTGCGCCGCAAGTCGGAGGACAGCACTGTGCGCGAGTTAGAGGACTGCAGATCAACGGCGTCGACAAGACCTGCTCCGCACTTAAGGGTTCGCGAAATATCGCCCGATAATTGTCCTTTGCGTGGTGACGACTCTTCATTGTGATAGCCGCAAAGAAGGCAGAATCTACCTCATAACGGTCGCAATACTCCTTCCCGGCAGCGCCGAACAATTTCGGCGCCAATGGCGCGGACTCATCGTCGTTGCGGCGATCAACCACGTCCACGTAGGGCTGTAGCGGGCTGGGGCGATCCTTCCAGTATTCTACCAACGCGCCCGACGGCATTTGCTCGAAGCCGAGCACCAATGCGATATCAAGTGCCCCACTCGCGACCGCTTGGCGTGCAAGGTACAAGGCGCTGGCGCCGCTCGAGCAGTTGCTGTTGACGTTGAAAATAGGCACCCCCGTCATTCCGATCTCGTAGACCGCGCGATGCCCGCTACAACTATCCCCGTAAACGTACGCGGTGAAAACCTGTTGAACGTCAGTGTAATGGAGGCCTGCGTCGCGCAAGGCCTCACGAGCGGCGACGCCGGCGAGTTCGACATAGTTCGGGCTGTTGCGCGGACTACGAAATGGCGTCATTCCAACACCGAGTACATAAGCTGATCGCATGGCGGTTCCCCTGTTAGTTGATAGCGCGCTGTCTGCCGGTCCAATAGCGAGCTCTTATCTCGCTCTTGGCCACCTTGCCGACCGGCGTGCGCGGCAGCTCCGGCCAAAATTCCACGCTCTTCGGTGCCTTGACACCTCCAAGCGCCGTTTTGCAGAATTCGATAATTTGCTGTTCCGATGCATTGGCGTGCAATTTGAGCACTACGATGGCTTTGACGGATTCGCCCCACTTTGAATCCGGCACACCCACGACCGCGCAATTTTCCACGGCGGGATGTCCGTTCAATACGCCTTCCACTTCGATGGAGTACACGTTGAAACCTCCGCTGATTATCATGTCTTTCTTGCGGTCGACGATGTACAGAAAGCCTTCTTCGTCCATCTGCGCGATATCGCCGGTGTGCAGCCAGCCGCCCCGTTGCGCCTCGGCCGTGGCTTCGGGATTGCGGAAATATCCTGGGGAAACGAGATTTCCTTGTACCACGAGTTCACCCGGCGTTCCCGCCGGCAATCGATTGCCGTAATCGTCGACAATCGCTGTCCGAGACAGGACGTTCGGCCGGCCGCAACTCAGCAAGCGATGGCGCTTGGCTGGATCGCTCACCGCCTCGGCCACTTCATACGGAGCGAAAAACGACACCGCCATCGGCGCTTCCGCCTGCCCATAGTACTGGCACATGCAAGGTCCGAATACCTCGACCGCCAGCGCCAGCTTGTCGGGCACAATCGGAGCCGCCGCCACGATGAAGTGGGTCAGTGAACCGTAGTTGAACTCGCGAACCCGCGGGTGCGCCAGCATCGAGTACAAGAGGGTCGGGGGAACATATAGGTGCGTTACGCGGTATTTGTCGATGGCTTCCAATATCTCGAACGGACTCGCTCGATCGAGGACGATATTCGTCGGCGCAAACGGCAGCAGCATCATGGCGAGGACGCCGGCCGCATGCGTCATCGGCGCAACGCAGAGATGGACAGGCGCCGCATCATGGCCCACGGGCATTATATTCATCGCCGCCTGAGCAATCAGCGTCTCCCAAGTCAGATTGTCCCAGCGCACTGCCTTGGATCGGCCCGTAGTACCGCCGGTACCGAATATCGTCGCCATGCGATGCGGGTCATGCGCGATCTCGGCCGGAGGGCCGTCCGCCCCCGCGATTAAATGGTCGATGCTGACAGTACCGTCGTCGGAACCGTCGATGCAAGCCAGCTGTGTCAGGCTCCCGACCCTGCTGCGCAGAATCTTGGCGTGATCGTGAAAGCGGAACGCATAGAAAAGCCACTCGCACTGTGCAAGCGCGATAAATTCCGCGTTTTCGTCCAGGGCATTGCGGATATTGATCGGAACGTACACCGCACCGGCGCGGACTGTCGCGAGGATGCATCCGAATGCGGCTGCGGCGTTCGGCGAATAAATGGCAACTCTTGCGTTGTCGGAGATGCCGCGTTCGCGCATCGCCGCCGCCAGACGCTGCGAAAACACCCGCATCTGTGCGTAGTCAAAAGTCGTCTCCTGATCGGCAAATGCACATCGCCCGGGATGTCGTGCCGCTGCTTGATCGAAAAAATCGATGAGTCGCATTGTCAACGCCTTCAAGTTCAGCGAAAGCTCGCCTCCGTCTTCGCTCTTATTTCGTCAAGCGAAGTTCCGGGCGCCATCTCGAGAAGAGTGGCACCCCCGCCGCGCTCGATGCCGAACACTGCCAAATCGGTAATCAGTAGATCGACGACAGCGGCACCCGTCAACGGGAGAGTGCAGCGCCGTTTGAATTTAGGTGCACCGCTCTTCTCCACATGTTCCATCAGGACGACGACGCGCTGTACACCCGCGACGAGGTCCATCGCACCACCCATTCCCTTGATCATTTTTCCCGGCACCATCCAGTTTGCGAGGTCGCCGTTCTCGGCAACCTGCAGCGATCCAAGAATGGTGAGATCGATGTGCCCGCCGCGAATCATTCCAAAGCTGTCGGCCGACGAAAAATAGCTGCTGTGCGCCAGCTCCGTAATCGTCTGTTTGCCGGCATTGATGAGGTCGGGGTCGATATCTTCGGGATAGGGGAATGGTCCCATACCCAACATCCCATTTTCACTCTGTAGCGTCACCTGCATACCGGGTGGCAGCACGTTGGCCACTTGAGTCGGAATGCCGATCCCGAGATTGACGTAAAAGCCGTCCTTTACCTCGCGCGCGGCGCGAGCCGCCATCTGTTCGCGTGTCCACGGCATTAGCCGCCTGCCCCTAAAGCGTCCGGCGACGCTGCACGTTCGCGGGTAGCGCGCCGCTCGATATGCTTCTCATGGCGCACGCCCCGAAAAATGCGATCGACGAATATGCCCGGAGTGTGGATATGATCCGGGTGCAGATCACCTACATCAACGAGTAGCTCGACTTCCGCGACCGTTACCGCACCCGCCGTCGCCATCATCGGATTGAAGTTGCGCGCGGTCTTGCGGTAGATGAGGTTGCCCTCGCTGTCGCCCTTCCACGCTTTGACGAGAGACACGTCCGCCGTCAGTGCGGTTTCCAAAACGCATCCCTTGCCGCCGAACTGCTTCGTCTCCTTGCCTTCGGCGATGACCGTCCCGTAACCCGTGCGAGTGTAGAAGGCCGGTATGCCCGCACCACCTGCCCGAATCCGTTCCGCCAGCGTGCCTTGCGGATTGAATTCTATTTCGATCTCGCCCGTCAAGAACGACTGCTCCAACAACTTGTTGTCGCCGGCGTACGAGAGGATGACCTTGCGGATCTGATGGTTGGCCAGCACGTGCCAAAGCCCGTGCTGGTCGCAGCCAACGTTGTTGCCGATGACGGTCAGATCTTCAACACCTGAGTCACGCAGCGCGAGAATCAGGTCCCCAGGAATGCCACATAGACCGAAACCGCCGGCCATCACCGTCATGCCATCAAACAGTAGACCGTCCAGCGCAGCCGCCGCGTTCGGAAATATTTTGCGCGGCACTGCGTAGACCTCTCAAAACTGGTAGCCGAGTCGAACGCCCACCTCGCTCGCGAAGTCCAGCGTACCGATGATGTTGTTGTTGGCGTTGTTGGTGCCCGCCAAGTGTGAGTTCAAATAATTGTAGAAGGTCTCGACGGTGATGCCTCCGCTCGGCTTCCAGCGAATCGCGGGTTGCACGAGGATGCCGCCGTGGGTGTCATACAACGCGGCAAAATCGAAGCGCCACACCAGACCCGGAAACGGTTGCTGGAAAGCGAAAGCCAATGCGTTCCACCCGCCACCAAAACCCCCGGCAGCGTTCGACTCCGTGCCGCCCATGCCGCCGAGGTAACGCCCGAACAGGTCGCTCTCCGTTTTATGCATCCACTGAAATACCATGTAGGTTGCCGGGAAACTCGATGAGAAGCGCTGGTATTTCTCCAGGACCAAAGCCGTCGACGTTTCGGGCTTGTGAATAAAGTCGGAGCTCAACGAAGGATTCGTGAACGTTCGATCCGGGACATACGAAGCCTCGAGGTTGATGATGAGCTGATCGAGAAACGATCCTGGGCTTCCCGACACCACGTAGCTCGTGCCCAGTCCAAAATCGTTTTCCTGAAAGTATTCGCGGGCTAAGTGTCCGCGCAATCCGCTGCCCGAGAGTTGGAAGAACAGATTGAGCTCCTCCGCGGCGGCGTTGTATGCGGCTTGGCTCGAGGGGTTGCCGGGAATGACGACCGCACCCAGTGCCTGCGCCGCAGGAAATTGGGAGACCGCCGAGTTGAGCGCTGTGACGCCATTCAGCCGAGCAGCGCCCGCATAAGTAAACCATTCGTTTGCCGACCACACACCGGAGGGATCGACCTCGAACGGGGTTTGGGCCAGCAGCTTGCCGGTTCCCGGGAGACCCGGAAGATCGCGGTCAACGCCGGACTGCGTCCAGCGGAAGACCCCGTCCGGATTGTAGCGATGGACCGCCATGCCCTGCACGCCGAAGGCGCCCAAATCGCCTTTGAGCCGTAGACCCAGATCGAGCTTGTTCTGATATTGCTCGTACAAATCATGAATGGTGAATTGAGAGGCAATGACGTTGTACGGGGTGTTCGGATTAGAGTAGACCGTCGACTGGAACTTTTCCACATACCCATCCGCGACCCACCCATTGGCCACCTGATAAGTAGTGCGCAACGCGAGCGATGGAACTCGTTTGTCCGAATACTCTTCCGAGGCAAAGTCCAGCGCCGAATGGCGCCGCAGATCCAGGCCGTCGACCACATCGAATACCCGGAAGAACAGCGCCTGTCCCCAGGCAATCTGTTGATTCCCGAGCCGCACGTCGAGCGGGCCCTTGTTGAATTCCAGGAACAATGCAGGAAAGTAGATTTGGTAATTCTGGCCGTCCCACTCGAGTGGATTCGGATGACTCATACCCTGCACGGGATTCTGGAAATAGTTCGGCTGTCCGTACACTCCGCCCGGATTGCCGCCGCTGGTCGCTTGGGCTTGGCTTCCGATCGTACCGGGGTTGTACTGGTCGTACCAGCCAGGATCATAGAGAACCCGCAGTTTTGCTTGCACGGAAAAATTATTGTTCATCTTCCATATCGCACCGAGTTCGCCGCGAAACATCTGCATATTAATCGAATTGTCCAAGGGCACGCCGTCTCGGGTGGTGATATCGGTACCAAGCACGGATGTGCGGCTAACCGGTACGCCGTTGAAGGGGTTGCCGCCCTGATTGAACATGTTTTGCTCGCTCGTGGTTCTTATGGCCGTCTCCGAACGGATGAAGCCGCTCCAGCTGAAATCCTCATCGGCCCACGCAACCGATTGCATCATCGCCGCGGCCGCAGCAATCGAAAATACCAAGATAGATTTGTTCCGCCAGCCATTCTTGTTGTACATATGCCCCCCTTTCGTATCTTACGTTGCCGCGCGTCCTACGGACGTAAGCGGGTCGATTCGTCTTTGGTCCGCGCTATGGCGCGGACCCATTTTTCAATCCAGTATCGGAGTGGTGGTCAGACCCCGCAATTCGGGACTTATCGGGCTTCGAATCGGGATTTCCCGAACATGCGTTAGCGGAATACCACCTCACTCGTCGCATCAGTCACCGCGCAATGCATTGAGACGCTGCAGCACATACTCCGGATTGGCGTCGGCGGGAATTTGAGCGAAGCGAAAGCCGCCCGCGGGCACCGCCGGTGGCATCGCATCGGCCCAAAAGGACGCAGGCGTGGCGACGCCCGGAACCGTGCCCATCGGAGGCCGCGGGGCGATGATGAACGCCATATCGACGGCTTCGCCGTGAAATTCGCCGCCATCCGCCAGCTTGAGCCCGATGTCCCATCGGTAGTGCTTACATACGTTGATGACCGGTTGATACCATGCAATTTCGCCGGCTGATGTCGGCTCGTCGCCGATTCGCTCTTCCAGCAGCAAGGCGTTGACGCCGACAGTACCGAGACCACGGAGAAATTCCGCGACGTAGACCGCGGCGGAATCGACTTCTTCTGGATCCACATCGGCCTCCGATGGGCCGTGTGCCCATGCGTACGCCTCTTTGATCCAACGGCGAGGCGAAGGAATGCTGGCGACCAACGGCTTCGAGCTCAATGTGCCGCACAGGGCCTTTGCGGCGTCGATCGCGAGCGAACGGGCTTTGGCGTCGCCGAGCAAGGTTCGAAGCGGCGCGATCACCCGCTTCTTCGCGCGCATTTCCGCCAACAACTCCTCGTCTGCCTTCACGGCCGCTTCCATGATGGCGCCTATGGGCACCACGGTCACATCCGACGGCAGCAGGCTTGCCGCCTTGCGGCGAAACGCCGTCAGCGCGGCGGCATCGAGCCACACGGTGCTTGGCGCAGCCAGTAGCCGCGCCGAATACGCAGCATCATCCAGCCACACCAATGGCGTACTCGAGGCCGCGATTCTCTCTAGCAGCGCGCCCATAGTCCGCCTCGCTCGATATCGAAGTACTCCGGCATCACGCGCTGCCGAGGCGCATCAGGGCGGCGCTGGTCAGATAGTCGTCGTAAATGCTCGCGCGGTTGACGCTGGTCGCATGTCCGCCCGAAATACTGCGAACTTGCTCGAGCCGCGACATTCGCCCGGTCTGGCTGTCGAAGCTATGCACATGCGTCCAGGACCAATAGGGATGGCTGCCGTCCATGACGGATTTTCCATCGGCTTCGAACATTGAATAGGCACCGTCAAATGAACGATACACTTCGCCGCGGCGATCGTATGAAACCATCGCGACCGGCAACGCGGTGCGCACATCGAACCAGACACGCTTCTTGCTCACCGGAGCGCGGGCAAACATCACCGGCTCGGCCTCGACGACGACGGCCTCCGGAACGAGTTCCACCTGTGTATCCCAGAACGTCTTGCCCTTGGGCCCGCCGTGCGTTTTGTGCTCCCAGTTCGGATGATCGCCGCTCCAGCCGCCGGAGACCGCGGAGAGCATCGGACCGCGCCCCACAATTTTGTAGTTGCCCCAGGTATAGAGCGGATCGCCGGCGGTCCACGCATCCGAGAGGTACAGCGTCGACCCGGGAATCAGGGGCTCGAAACGCTGATCCGTCGGAAACTGGCGGATGCGCTTGAATGCCGCGACGAAGCCGTAAAGTTCGGGAAAGCGATGCTGGTCGTAGGGCCAGATGTTCAGAAAAGCCGTTCCCTTCACATTGTCGGGCGTCTGAAAAAAGATCGACTGAAAGCGCAGCTTGTCTTCCTTACCGAGCATGTACGGGTGCGGTTCCATGCTCACGCGTGCAACCGCCGACATTTCCGCCCAGCCCGACTCGTAGCGAAACTGAACTTCGCCCTCAGGTGAAATATCGTCTTCTTTGATGGCATAGAATGATGCGTCGTGCCGCCCCCACGACAGCGTTTGTCCCGCAAACAACTCCAATGCGGATTGCGCATCCGGAAACGGATTGCCGCCGATCCACGGCTTTCCCTCGAGTGTGACGACATTGCCGCGGTCGTCAAAACGCGCCTGGCCTCTATTGCGCAGTGTCGCTTCCAAGTATTCCCACGGGCCGAGTTTCATGATCTCTGTGGTGGACTTCGTGATCTTGAGGCGCCTTCCCAGGGTCGCTACTTGCAGGTACTTGATCGGTTCGAGCAGATCCTTCACCAGCTCGACGTTGTCCGCGTTGATCTCGTCGCCCGTCTTGATGCGTCCGCGGGTGTAATTTTCGATGGACAGTAGCTCGTCAGGATAAGCCGCACTTGAGTCGCCTGATTTTGCGATGACGTCCCACAAAGGCGCTAGCACCCCGGCGGCGGCGAAGCCGCCTGTCAGTCCTTTGAGAAAATGGCGACGGCTGTAGTCGCGGTCGTAGCGGATGACGCGCATGATCTTGGCGTCAAGGCCCGACCCGGGCGATCTGTCCGGAGTGGCCCACGATGACAATCGGCGCGTGCGGCCCTCCTTGCGCCGCGCCGGCGTACCAGGAGGTCGTCGTGTCGCTCGTTGCCACATGCTCCCAGCTATCGCCGCCGTCCCCGCTCACCAACATATCGCGCATGCCGGTCACGACGACGCGGCCGTCGCTCGCGGCGCAGACACCGAGTAAATTCGCGTTGCTGATCGGCGGCAGCACGGTCCATGTCGAGCCGCGATCCCCACTGCGTAGAATCGTGCCGCTCTGCCCAACGGCATAACTCGCGCCGTCCTCTCGCATGTGCATGGCGAACAACGACGCATCGCCTTTGTGCAGCAGTTCCCAGCTCGCGCCGCCCGTCGCCGAGCGAAGAATGAGGCTGAATTCGCCCGCAATGATCATGACTCCCGCCGAGTTGATACTTGCCGCATACAGATGCGGCTCGATCCCGTCGGCGACCATGCTCCTCCAGCCGGGCGCGACGGATTTCCAGGTCTCGCCGCCGTCATGCGATGCGATGACGGTCCCGAAGGCGCCCGTGGCGACGGCATCGCCGCGCGCATTCAGCGCCACCGAGAACAACCGATTGTCCGTCCCCGATCGCGCCACGTTCCATTTGGCACCGGCCGAGCGCTTGGTGAGAATCACGCCTTGCTGACCGACGGCGATTGCCGCCGTATCGTTGAGATCGACGCCGAGAAGAGCGAGCGTCGTCGGAGAGTCCTCGCGCCGCCAACTCGCGCCCGCATCGCCGCTCGCCATAATGGACCCGCCGGACCCCACGGCGATGCCGCTTTGCTTGTCAAATGCGACGGCAAATTGCGCCTCATGGGCGCTCCCTGAAAGCAGGATATTGACCGATGGCGGTGTGCTTCCCGAGCCGCCGATTGCATCGGCCGCGCCCGCCGCGAGTGCAATCGTTAGAACCAATACACGGATCAGCGGACTCCGCGGCTCCCTCCCTTGCAACACCATGCGAGTTCCCATGCCCGCTATATCAAATCGGCGAGTTCGGCATCGGATGCGGTCACGACCGACAGGTCCACGCCTTCGCCGACCAGCAAATCCGTGCGTCCGACGAAAGCCGGTTTCACAAGCCATACAAGCAGCGGTAGTACGATCAGTGCCAGCACCATGTTGCTGGTAAGCGTAAGCGCCAGCAGCAGGCCCATATCGGCCATGAACTTGAGCGCCGACAGGAAGTACCACGGCAGGATGCCGATCAGCATGATGGTCGAGGTGAACAAAATTGCGCGGCCTGTCGTCGTCAACGCCGCCGTGAGAGTAAGACCCCAATTCGATGCATGAGCCTGGTGTTCTTCGCAAATGCGCGACAGAAGATAGATTCCATAGTCGATGCCGACGCCCACGCCGATCGCAGCCACCATCAGCGAATTCACATCGAGCCCGATGCCCATCAAGTGCATACAGGCATTGAGGATGAAGTTGGCGAGGTTGACCGGCGCCAACAGGATCAGACCCGCGACAATAGACCGGTACGCGATGCTGCACCCAATGAGAATGACCACGTTGAGCAGGCCGATCACCACCCAGTGATATCGCTCGACCACGTTGTTCATCGCCTCCTGCAGGGCTATCGTGCCGGTGCCGAGCCTGATGCGAAATGCGCCGTGGTCCACGCCGAGTTGCCGCACGGCCGCGCGCACCTGGCGCAAGGCAGCTACCACCGTGTCTTGTTTATTGTCCTTGTACCAAAGGGAGACCGTTCCGTTCTCTTGTTCGAAGTCGACCACATTGGAAAATGCCTTTGCGCTGCTGCCCAGCATGACCGCCTGCGCGGCGGCGTTGACGGCCCCGTCGTTCGGATCGAGCGGCAGCCATTTAGGATTTCCGCCCGCAAACAGCCGATTGCCCTCCATGAAGTAGTCGGCGATCGACAAGGTGGCGCGCGGCGGCGAAGCGCCGTGCTCGATCAAGTTCTGCAGCTTCAGCATCGTGACGACCGTGTCCGCCTGATGCGTGACCCGATTCGGGTCCATTTGGTTTTTGCCCTCAAAGACGATCTCCAGGGTATTGACACCCGGAAAATGATCGTTGATCTGGCGCACGGCGGTGTTGAATTCCGAATCGTCCCAGAGCAAATTGCTTCCCTCGGTCGGGTTGCCGATTCGAATCTGCAAGGCCGTATAAATCGCGAATACCGCAACGACTACGACGGCGATCGAGGTATAGCGGGCCCGCTTGCCGTACGTGACGGTCGACAGGTAAGTCAGCACTTTCTTGATGAACCGATGCACGCCGAATTCGCCCGCGCCGCCGGTGATATTCACGATGTTCTTCGGCGCCGGCAGCACTGTGAGCAGGAGCGAAATTAGAAACACGCCGGTGGGGATCAGCCAAATCGCCCAAAATCCGCAGAACAAGGCGAAGCGCTGCATCGCCGGAATCGGCGCCAGTGCAATGAGGAATATGCCGACGATGTCGCAGAAGATTCCGAGCACGGAAGGAGCCATCATCACTCCCATCGTGATTTCGGCCGCCTTGATGCGATCCTTTACTTGCGCATA
>Ga0209517_10007224_pt1 | contig 13404 bp, 13 predicted proteins | sample PeaSoiMetSII2010_FD_187695 | JGI IMG/M metagenome (GOLD analysis project Ga0209517, IMG submission 187695) | Peat soil microbial communities from Weissenstadt, Germany - SII-2010 (SPAdes) (version 2) | ecosystem: Environmental > Terrestrial > Soil > Wetlands > Peat | place: Germany...
TTAACCGGCGAGCGAGACTGCGGCTAATCATATGGTTCGCCGTCATCGCCTAGTTCGGTCTCGGAGTACCACCATTCCCGCCGGCCATCCTTGAGCGTAAGCGTGCTCGACACTGCCCCAGATGGTTCAATGAACCGAATTACGAATTCGAATGGTTTTGTGTCCGGGGCCAACCGGCTTTCGAGCTTTCTAAGGCGCCGGGCGATTGTTCGATTCATGCCCGTTGTAACTCCGTTGCACCGCCGTTCCATCGCCCTTTGCTATAAGCAGAATTGCCTTGCTTTCCTGTCCAACCGGAGCGATTCATGTCGTGACTGCGGTGATTACCGCATAAGGAGAACACATGAATACATCGATTGCAGAAGAAGCCAGCGCCAGCCCCACACCAGCGGCAGGCGAGCAGCCCAAGGCTGCCAAAAAGGCCAGCCGTGCGCCACGTCGCGCTCCCGTTGCGCCCAAGAAAGCGAAGTCGGCCAAGAAGGCCACCCCAGCCAAGAAAGCGCCCAAAGGCGCTAAGAAAGCGACCGTCGCGCGCGAGGGCAGCAAGACCAATAAGATCCTCGACCTGCTCAGGCGGCCCGGCGGCGTAACATCCAAGGAGCTGATGAAAGTGACCGGCTGGCAGCCGCATTCCGTCCGCGGGTTCCTGTCCGGAACCATCGGCAAAAAGATGGGCCTGACCGTGACGTCCGCGAAAGCCGAGGACGGGGAACGCAGCTACTCGGTCAAGGGCTGAGCACCAACGAATCCGTATCCACTGGCCGCCGGGGTTCCGCCTCGGCGGCTTTTCTCGTCTCCCAGACTGCGTACTCATGCGGCGCTTCCCACCCGCTCTGCTTTGATCTCACCGAACGTCCGGCCGTCGCCGTCGAGCGCTGCGTCCTTTCCAGTCAACTGCTGCCAGCGCTGGATGACAACGTCGACGTACTTCGGATCAAGCTCCAGGCCGTAGCAGGCGCGTTCCGTCAGCTCAGCTGCTGCGAGCGTCGTGCCGCTGCCGAGGAATGGATCGTAAACCAGTTCGCCACGGCGGAGGTGGTTCAAAATTGGCCGCCGCATCAGATCCACGGGCTTCTGCGTCGGGTGATCGAATTTGTCCTCATCGGAGCCACCCATAATAAATTTCGGCGAGGCCGAATCCCAAATCGTCGAGTTCTCACCAGCCTTGCCGAACCAGGGCGCGTTCTTCTTTCGTACATACCAACACGGCTCATGCTGAAACCAGTAGTGCGTTCGCGTCAGAACCGTGCGGCCTTTATTCCAGATGATCTGCTGATGGTGCAGGAACCCGATCCGCAGCAGCCCGTCGAGAACCTCGCGCGTGAACTTCGATGCGTGCCAAACGTACGCCACCTCGAGGCTGGGCACGAGCGCGAAGGCGTCGGACCAGTCAGCCCTCGTATCGCCCGAGATCGTCGTCTCCGTGTGACCCTTCGTCCGTTTCTTCATGTATGACGGCTCGGCCGACCCACATCCGTTCAGGCCAGCGCGATCACGCCACTCGCTGTCGAGTTCGATTCCGTACGGCGGATCGGTCACTAACAGCCGCGGCTTGCGCTCCCCGAGCAGCCGGGCGACAGCTTCCGCACTGGTTGAGTCACCGCAGAGAATGCGATGGGGTCCTAGCTGCCACAGATCGCCCGGACGCGATACAGGAGATTCGGGAAGCGGTGGAGTTGCGTTGGCTTTTTCTTCGTCATCTAGGGCAAGGAGGTCATCGATCTCGCCAGGGTCGAAGCCAGTGAGACTGAGATCAAAATCAGCTTCTTGGATCTCCTGGAGTTCGAGAGCGAGTAGTTCCTCGTCCCAATCGGCCCACGTCACTGAGCGGTTCGCCATCAGCCGGAAAGCTTTGACCTGAGCCGCGGTCCATTCATCACAAAGAATCACCGGGACTTCGGTGATGCCGAGCTTCCGCGCCGCCTTCAGCCGTAGGTGGCCATCGACAACCTCGCCATCGCTTCGGGCGAGCACCGGGATCTTGAAGCCGAACTCGCGGATTGATCCGGACATGCGATCGACAGCGCCGTCGTTCTTGCGAGGGTTGCGCGCATATTCGACCAGACGATCGGTTGCCCACACTACGACGCGAGGGGCGGTGAGAGATGACTGCGAGTTCGATGCCATGGATACTCCGAACATTGATTATAGAGGCAATCATTAATTCCGCAAAACACTGTAATATATAGGGTTAAGTGTTGCTCAAAGATTGGAATTGTGACTAGTCATAGATCGATGCTTCTGTCCTATTCGAAGGCGACCACGAGAGAGGAACTGGGACTCTCTCAGGGCGCTCGCGCAAGTAATCAGACGATTCTTCAATGAACCTCACAGATCGCCAGATGCAACTCCTTCGCATACTAGTGGCCAATGACGAAGCCGTGGGTGGTAAAGAGTTCTATTTCGTGCGCCACCGCAGCGGCAGCGGACTCTGTTATGAAGATGGAAAATCAATCCGCGTCGATTGTACGGACATGGATTTGTTCAATCTTCAGCGCGAGAGACTTATAACGCTCGTAAGCCGTCAGAATGCTTTGCGCGGTCAACCCACCCCGTTGGGTATCAGAGTCGGCCGCGGTGAGGCGTCAGGTATTGGCTCGAAGATTCAAATCCGCGAGAACAGTGAAACTTCGATCTCAAAAGAGCCTCTGTTAAGCCGAGACGAAAACAAGGAAGGGGCGTCGCCGCTTCCGAGCGTCACTCCCGGAGGAGACGAGCGTATTCGTCGAGCACTGAACGACGCCGCTGGTGTCTTGAAGCAGGCTCCAACGGCTCCTGAACAAAGGCGCACCGCAATCCTTCATTATTTCGACGCTCTGGCGTGGGAATACGTATGCACTATGCCAGTCGCTGCATTCGAGGACCTCATCGAGGCTATCGGCGAAAAAGCGAGGAGCGCGTTTGATGGGGCTCCAGAGACACTCTCCGATCGAAGGCACTATTGGATCACGGAGGCTCGGGAACGTTCCGCAAATGGCATTACTGGGACAAGGGTCCCGATGAGAATTCAGCCGCATCACGCCGATATCTTCCAGAAGTTAGAACCACAGTTCCGACGATTGCCGGCCGGCGAATCAGATTTGCAGGCGATGTTCACGGACGGTGGCCATTACGAGATTCGTCCAGGTCCTCGGGACCTGTCGTTGTTCGATCGATTTAGCCGTTGCTACGAGCAGCTCGCCAGGCAAGCTATGGTCGCGCTCGGATTTCGCTTTAGCAATCCTGCACGCGCCGTCCACTACTGGATTGACCTCTTGCGGCAGGAGAACCCGCATCTGAAGGGCTGGCGGATTCCGAATCTATGTTTTGAGAGTGCCGCATTCTGTCTCGAACTGAAAACGCGGGCGCTAGAGAGCAGCAGCTTGGCTAGGCAGCCTAATGCGACGGGCCCCGGGCCTATGATGGCGCTCCGCCCGCAAAGCTGGGAAGGACTCGCTATTCGATTTCTGAGCGATGAACGAGTACAGCTCGTCGTAGGAGATGAGAGAGAAACGTTGAACTACGCGGAGTTTGGCTTTGAAGATGGCAGATCGAAGAAGCCGAACCTAGCATGGACGACGCTCCGTACTTTAGCCGAACAACAAGGGACTCTCAGTCAACCCACGGACGCGAGCTGGGCAAAAGTTGAGAAGCGTATCCAGGAGATTCGCAGAGTGTTTCGTGGCCGTTTCGGCGTCAACGATGATCCATTGCCTTATACCAATGGTGTCGGTTACAAGGCTCGCTTCCAGATAGGTTGCGCTCCGTCATATTGTTCTTAGCCTGCCGAATTTTCGCCTAGCGGACAATCGAATCAAACAAAATTGTTTCCTCTGTTCTAACAACCACTTAGCCCTGTCGTCGTCGAGAACTCTTGTCCATTTGGCGAATTTTCGCCAAGTAGGAGTATGAACACTTCACTTCCGCGCGAAGCCAAGCGCACGATCGAAACTGGCTTAGAACCCCTTCTCACAGAACACGAATATGCAGGCATCACAAAACGCAGTGTCGCTAGCATTCGCCGGGACCGCCTCCTAAGGCAAGGATGTCCCTACGTGAAGCTTGGCGCGCTTGTACGCTATCGTTCAGAAGATGTGAGAGCTTACCTGGAGCGCAGTTTGCGTCGGCTCCCGCTAAGGGATGAATCGAACCACGATGCCAAATAATCTCGTACCCGCCTGCAATACGCGATGAGGGAACAGAACCCACCGGTGATGCGCGTACGCGACTGGGACCGCTTGTACGAAAACAATCGGAGTCGCGAGCTGGGACGAACCGCTTGGTTGCCGGCGCCCAACGATCTAGGCGCTGATTGGTACGCGGAGCTGGTGGCTCACGACGACGGCGCAGCTCATTTGGGGGTATGGCAGGCCCTACTCATGGTTGCGTCCAAAGCTGCGCCACGAGGCGTCTTGGTGCGTGGCGATGGCCAGGCGCACACCGCGAAATCACTCGCACTCATGACGCGACTCCCGGAACAGTTGGTACAAGCCGCAATCGAGCGTCTGCTCAAGATCGGCTTGTTAGAAATAGGCGGGAATAAGCGACGCAAAAAGAGTGAGTTAGGATCGCACCCTCCTGCGAGCGAATCGCATCCTGGTGCGGCCAAACCGCAGGTGGGTGCCGTAGAAAGGAAGGGAACAGAACATCATCATCAGGAAAAGAAGAGAAAGGGAAAAGAACAGCAGCGAACGGAACCGGACGGAACGGAAGGCGCCCGCGCAGAATCGACAACCGAGCGTTTGAATGCGCACAACGGCGTTGGTTCTAACCTTCCTAAGAAGAGTGATGAGGACGCGGAACACCCAGAGGATCCTTATGCTTCGCCCGAAGATGAGCTGAAGGCAATATATCTGGGGAAAGCGGGTGAATCGATTACTACTGCCGTTCTCGATGCGATTCGGCTGAACCTCGAGTTGCACCAAGTCAGCATGGGTGACTTTGTAGCCGAAGTGCGGAAGCACGCCAGGAACGGCTGGCGCAATCCCCCGGGCTTTCTTCGTGATCTCTCGAAGCGTTTTCGCGCGAAGACACGTCTCGCTGGTGCGCCGGTTACAGCGGCTGAAGCCGCGGAGCAGAGCTACCGGTGCCAATTCTGTGGCTCGAGGACTCCCGGCGAAGGAGCCCTTCTGATCGACGGGAAGAAAGTCGCGCCGTGTTCCTGTGCAAGCGAGGACTACATCGCGCGGGAGCGTGCGCGAGGCGTGTTCACACAAGAGACGAGCCAATGATCGCTGCCCGACTCCAAGAGCGGTTTACGGTTGACTTTGCCGCTCGAAACACGCGACCCATGTCATGGGCCGCCCGCGGGGTGGTCACGTAACGAAATGGCAGTCTACAAGCGCGGCCGCGTCTGGTGGTATAGGTTCACCTGGAAAGGAGAACCGATCCGGGAGAGTACTAAGCAGACGAATAAGCGCATCGCCGAGCAAATGGAAGCCGCGCACAAAACCTCGCTGGCCAAGGGTGAGGTCGGAATCCGAGACCGGAAGCCGGCACCGACGCTACGGGAGTTTGCGAACGGCGACTTTCTGCCACATTGCCGAAATACTTTCTCGGCGAAGAAAAACACGCTGTCGTACTACGAGAACGGAACTGCCCGATTGCTGGAGTACCGTCGCCTCGCCAGTGAGCCTCTCGACTGCATTACGAACGAGATGATATCCGCCTACGCACGCCACCGACTGGACGCCGGCCTGAAGGTCGCCAGTGTAAATCGCGAACTTCAAGTACTGCGCCGCATGTTCGCGCTCGCGGTCGAATGGGGTAAAGTCGAGAAAGCGCCACCTCGAGTTCGGATGATTCCTGGTGAAGCGCATCGCGACGCGGTCTTGTCAGAGGCTGATGAAGGAGCGTATCTTGATGCTGCCCTTGCGATCGGCAACAGCAAGATCGAAGCTTACCAGCGGGCCCTTAGCGGGATCAGAGCGGTGGAGCGGGGCAAAGATCCTATCAAGCCAGAGGATCCATTCCTGCTCCGCGATATCGCCACTGTGCTCATTGATTGCGGTCTCAGGCCCGAGGAATGCTCTCGGTTGAGATGGGAGCACGTCCGTGATGGCGCTGTGCATGTCCCCTTCGGGAAGACGGAGAACGCGCGGCGGACCATCCCGCTCACGCAAAGAGTGGCAGCCCTGATTGAAATGCGGCGCGAAGCGGCTTGTTCAAGCGAGTGGGTCTTTCCCGCGAGCACACGCAGCGGGCACATCGAGAAATCCAGCTTGAAAAAGCAGCACTCGAATGCTTCCAAACTGGCGAAGGTCGCGACGTTCCCGTTCTACACGTTTCGCCACACCTGCCTCACCCGCTGGGCAGCGTACATGGACCCGTACACCCTGGCGTATTTGGCCGGCCACAGCGACTTCTCCACGACGCGGCGCTACGTTCATCCCCAAGTCCAAACCATACGAGATGCCATGGAACGCGCACGAGAGGGACAGGGTAGGCACAGTTCTGGGCACAATTCCGCAGAGCAAATCGAGAGCCCAGCCATCTTAAGGGCAGTATCTTAATGAAAACAGGAAAGATATTTGGTCGGGGCGAGTGGATTCGAACCACCGACCTCCTGGTCCCGAACCAGGCGCTCTAGCCAGGCTGAGCCACGCCCCGAGGAACACGTGCGGGATTTGCGGCAGCCTACCGCCGTACCAACGAGTATAACATCTTACCGCGCGGCGGCTTATTGCTTGGCAGCCGCGAGTTGGAAATTCAGAATCACGCTCTTGCGCGTATCGTAGACGCTGACTTTTTTCGCCGGCGCTGTCAGGTCGCCGTGCTTGGCTTCCAGCTCGTAGTTGATATCCATGGGAAGATCGCGAAAAGCGAATTTGCCGTCGTCTTTGGTGGCAAAATCCACGATCTTCAAAGTTTTCAGGTCCTTCAACTGCACGATGGAGCCGGCTAGAGGATTGTCCGACGAATCCTTCACGGTGCCTTCGATGGTACGGGTATTCGATTCTTTCTCGTTCTTGGGCCGGTTGTTCTGGAGATAGACGTTGGGCTTCTGTTCAGGCCCGCTGCTCTGTTGCGCGGGGGCAATGCACGCCAGCAACAAAAGGCAGCCCGGCAGGATCTTCAATGCATTCATGGCTAGAACTTGTTGAGTTCAGCGACCAGGGCAGCGAGGCCCTTCTTGCGATAAATCTGCGCTAGCCGCTGCTCCTCATCCGATGGTGCCATAACCCGCTGCAGTTGTGGCGAGCCCAAATCGCCGCGGGTGGGAATCCAGAGCGTGCCGTCGGCGAACTCCACGCTGCTCACGAAGCCAGTCATGCTTTCGATGGACAGTGGCTGCGCTCCGAGTTGCGGAAACTTGAGGGTCGCGTTCTCGAAAATCCGGCTCTGCTGGCCGGGCGCCAGATTCAGCGCGGCGGGCACCGAACCAGCCAGAAACTCACGGCCGGTCTGATCGTGCACAATCCAGCCGACTTCCAAATAGCGAATGGCGCGGTCCGACCGGTTTTTCACTTCCAGACGCGGCGCTCGCGCTTCATTCCCGGCGATGCGCGCCATTCCGTCCACCGGTTCGACGGGCGAATCGGGCAAACGCAGGAACGCAAATTGAACTTGTTTTTCAGGCTCGAAATTGGTGGCTCGCCCGCCCCGCACCACCTGCACATCCAAACTGGGACGATCGGCTTCGTGGGTCAGGCTTTCGAGCATTTCCTGCCGCAGCCGCTCTGGCCCGCCCGACGCCAGCACGGATTTGAAATAACGACGGTCGCGCCGGGCTTCCCACTCCGACAGCGTCATGGTGCGGCGAGAACTCAGCTTATCGGGACCGTAGAAACTCAGATCGTCGAACAGCACTCCGTCCAGGCCAATCTGCACGGGCACGCTGGAGGAAGCCTGCAGCGGCCGCAGCAAACGCAAATCGATGCGCACTGGGAATGTTTCTTGCGGACCCACATCCAGGCTGGTGATGGTCACCGACCCTTTGCCGCCCGCCGTGACGTCCTGCGCCGTCACCAGAAGCGTGATGCCCCGGATCTTGCGCTGAGTGGCGTTCCGCAACGACAGCGCGGCGTGAAAGTCGAGCAACAGCGCGCCGCCCCGCGCGGTTTCATTCGACTCGCCGTAGTCAGCCGACAGCAGGTCGACCGGAGAGTCCACTGGAAAATCGATTTTGGGAAGCGCCGCGGCCGACAACACGCCGTTCAAAGGCACCAGCGCAAGCACGGTGGCCAGCAGAACGCTACTGCTCCGCATAGTACACCTTGTTGGTGGTCACCTGGCCGGTATCGGCATCCACAAAACGCACTCCCGCCGAGCCTTGCATGCTGATTGAAACCGTCGCGCCATCAGAACGGGGATGCATAAGCGATAGCGTGCGGCCGTTTTCCTTGACTTGGATTCCCGTGGCAGATGCCTCCACCACTACTTCGTCGGGAGCAGCCGCGCCGGAGCGAATCACAGTCCCGATTCGTTCGGTCCGAATGCGTTTCAGGGACGCGAGCAAATGCTCGGCCTGCTGCGGCGGAAGACTCGACCAGAAAGCGATCGCGAAAATAGCCGTGGCGCCCAGCAACAGCAACGCTGCGTTCCAGCCGAGCCGGGGCTTGGTTGACGCAGGCTTATCGAAGAGAGCAATTGCCTCGCCCGCCGCCAATCCTACACGGATGTTCCCCGTAATCTCCTGGGCCAGGCGATTCCAACCGAGGGCGTTTGGCAAGTCCGGCATTTCGCCCGATAGCTCTCGTAGCTGCGTGCCTGCATCGCGCAGCGACTGGACTTCGTGCTGGCATTCGGCGCAGCGCGCGACGTGCCGTGCCACTCGCCAGCGCTCCCAGCGTCCCACATCGCCACCCGCAAACAGCGCGATTTGTACTTCGGCCGGGTGCTTCACGACGGTTTCCTTTGGGCCGCGCGGCGGCTGCGCTCCATGTAGCGCTTCATCTTGATCCGGGCGTTGGCAATGTGCGATCGCACCGTCGCCTTGGAGCAATTCATCTGCTCGGCCACCAGTTCCGCCGGAAGTTCTTCGACATCGCGGAGCAGCAGGGCGGTTCGCTCGCGGTCCGTAAGCACCGATAGCCCCTCTTCCAGATACGCCCGATGTTCGGAACGGAGCACGGCCTGTTCGGGGGATTCGGAAGGCTCGCTCAGCGGCTCCACCAGGGTGTCAATCTCGCAGAAGTTCACTTTGCCGTTGCGGCGGAGGAAATCGATGGCGGTATTGCTGGCGATGCGTGAGAGCCAGTGCGTCGCCTTGTCCAGTTCCTTGAGCTGATCCTGCCGCTGGAGCGCCTTGATGAAGGCCTCCTGGGTGAGATCCTGGGCGTCATCCACGTTCCGGACAATCCGGTAGATCAGCAGGAAAATCCGGCGTAAGTTATCGGAAATAAAGCGGTTTTGCAGCTCTTGCGCCGCTAGGAAGGCCGTGTCAGTGGTAGGTGGGGCGCCGCGGTCGCTCATGAATGCGTCATCCCTTACAAATGCCCCGAGTGTCCCGTATGCCGATGACATGCCTATAACAGGCTGACGTTGAAACCTTCCAAACGTGCAAGGGTTTTCCGGGCACTAAGTATCCAATCGGCTCCTTACATTCAATTGTATATGGCTGTTTCATTTGAGCAAGCGCGAAAACGCGTCGGGTGGCAGATCGGCCAGGGACGCCACGGCCAGATCAGCAGGGAGCTGCGGCCCTTTGCGGCTGACGCCGATGCTCGGCATTCCGGCCCGGCGGGCAGCTTCGATGCCGACTGGGGCATCTTCCACCACGATGGATTGCACGGGAGTCGAACCCAGCCGCGACGCCGCCGTCAGGAAGACCTGGGGATCGGGCTTGCCCAGGGTCACGTCCTCGGCCGAAACAACGGCTTGAAAGACGGATCCGAGCCCGATGACCGCGAGCACCGCATCAATGTTCTCGCGCGGAGCAGAGGACGCGATGGCCTGGCGCCAGCCATCGGAGGCGAGGCGTTTAGTCCACTCAGCCGCGCCCGGCAACGGGGCCAGACCGCCTTCGCTGACCAGGCGGCGATAGAGCCGTTCCTTGGCGTTGGCGATTCGATCGATTTGCTCGACGGATGCGCCCGGGATCCATTGCGGGATGATCGCGTCGTTGCGCAGCCCAAAGGTTTTCAGGAACTGGGGGTGCGTGAGCGGCACGCCTTCGGCAGCCATGGTGTCGCGCCACGCGAGCCAGTGATATTGCTCGGAGTCGATCAAGGTGCCATCGAGATCCCAGAGGACTGCGCCGATCGTCATCTCAAGCGGTGAATACCGCGGAGAGCGGAGCGGACCAGCCCGGAAAAAGTGCGGAGCGCAACTCGGTGGCGGGAGTCTCGCTATGACCGTCGGGGAAGTGCGCGCGGACGCGATGCGTTTGCGGATAGACTATCCAGACTTCCTCGGCGCCGTGAGCGAAGTAGAGTTCCATTTTCAGATCGAGCTGCGCCGCGGTGTTCGATTCGGAAGCGACTTCAATGGCGAGCGCCGGAGCGCCCTCGAGATAACTATCGGGAGCAACGTTGTAGATCTGGGACGTTCTCACGAAGCTCACATCCGGTTGCAGGCACGTGTCTGAAGACAATCGGAACCCCGTCTCCATCATCACGTCGCCAAGACGGCGCTGGCGCACGTAAGCTCCAAGAACATATAGCAGCTTATGCTGGATTTCGCTGTGATCAAATTTCGGCGGAGGCAAGATGATGTGCTCCCCTTGCAGAAGCTCGTGCTTGTGGCCGTCGTCCGGGTATTTCTCGAATTGTTCGAAGGTGAGGAGTGTTCGGGTGGCCATAAATGCTACCGCCGAAGAAGCGATCCCAACCCATCAGCTAGACGATCAACGCTGCGAATCTTAAGGTACTCTCCGAGCGCTACGACGAATATCGTACCGAGGGAACATAACCATGCGATCAACATCACCCAGAGGGGCACAGACTGATTCATCTGCTCTTAGTTTAGCCGACCGTGCGGCGTGAAAAAGGCGGCTCAAACGAGCCGCCCCAAGGAGTGGAGGAATGACACCTCCCACCAAATCGTGATGAATCGCAACGCCGCTAGCTACAACCGCTCGTCCCGCCGCAGTTCTCGCATTTGTAGCAACTGCCGTTGCGCGTCATGAAGCCGCCGCATTCCGAGCACATCGGCGCGTCGCTGACGGCCGGCGTGAATGCCAGCGTTTGCTGTGGCTCGGGCTCGGTGGGACGCAACACGGGCGCATCACCAGCCTCGTTAACGGCATATTCGGGTCCCAGGAACTTCGCGCCCAGCCAGCGGAAAATGTAATCCATGATCGACTTGGCGTACGGAACTTGCGGATTGCCGGTCCAGCCGCTCGGCTCGAAACGAACGTGGCTGAACTTGTCGACGAAGAACTTCAGCGGCACGCCATATTGCAGCGCATAGCTGATGCTGGTGGCGAAGCTGTCCATCAGGCCGCTAATCGTCGAGCCTTCCTTGGCCATCGAGATGAACACTTCGCCAGGCGTTCCATCCTCATACATGCCGACCGTGATGTAGCCTTCATGGCCGCCGATGGAGAACTTGTGCGTGAGCGACTGCCGTTCATCGGGCAGCTTGCGCCGCACCGGACGATAGACGATCTTCTCCACCGTCGCCGGGACCATCGCGGTTGACGTCGCCTTCTTTTCGCCTTTACCAGTGCTGGAGCTGAGCGGCTGCGAGCGCTTGGAATTGTCGCGATAGATGGCGACGGCCTTCAGTCCCAGGCGCCAGCTTTCCATGTAAGCGTCCATCACGTCTTCCACAGTGGACTCTTCCGGCATATTGATGGTCTTCGAGATCGCACCGGAGATAAACGGCTGCGTCGCGGCCATCATCCGTACGTGGCCCATGTAATGAATGGACCGCTTGCCGTTCTGCGGACGGAAGCTGCAATCGAACACCGGCAGGTGCTCATCCTTCAGCGCGGGCGCGCCTTCGATGGTGCCGGTGGCGTCGATGTGCGTCACGATCATCTCCACCTGCTCGGGCGTGTAGCCCAGCTTGATCAGCGCCTGGGGCACGGTGTGGTTGACGATCTTGATGATGCCGCCACCGACTAGCTTCTTGTATTTCACCAGCGCGAGGTCGGGCTCAATCCCGGTGGTGTCGCAATCCATCATGAAGCCGATGGTGCCAGTGGGGGCCAGGACAGTGACTTGCGCGTTGCGGAAACCGGCGCGCTCGCCTAGCGTATACGCGTCGTTCCAGCAATCCACTGCGGCCTTGTAGAGATCGTCCGGGACGCGCTTGCTATCGACGCCGCTGACAGCCTTGCCGTGCATCAGGATCACATCCAGGAACGAATCTTCGTTGACGGCGTAGCCGGGGCACGGGCCGACGGCTTCCGCAATGCGGGCGCTCGTAAGATACGCCTGGCCGCACATGACGGCGGTGATTGCGGCGGCCCAATCGCGACCCGACGGGCTGTCGTAGGGAATGCCCATCGACATCAGCAGCGCGCCCAGGTTCGCATAGCCCAATCCGAGGGGACGGAAATCGTGCGAATTCTTGGCGATCTTTTCAGTGGGATAGCTGGCGCTATCGACGATGATCTCCTGCGCGAGCGTCACCGTATCGCAGGCATGCCGGAAAGCCTCGACATCGAACTCGCCGCCCGGGCCGACAAACTTCATCAGGTTGAGCGAAGCCAGGTTGCACGCCGAGTCGTCCAGGAACATGTACTCCGAGCACGGATTCGACGCGTTGATGCGCGCGGTGGTCTTGGATGTATGCCAGCGATTGATGGTGGTGTCAAATTGCATGCCGGGATCGCCGCACTGATGCGTGGCTTCGGCGATCTGCCGCAGCAGCTCCTTGGCGCTGTAGCGCTTCTTGGGCTGGCCATTGGCAACCGACCGGGTCCACCAATCGCCATCCGTCGCGGCGGCTTCCATGAACTCATCGGTGACGCGCACGGAGTTGTTGGCGTTCTGGAAGAAGATGGAGCCGTAGGCGTCGCCATCAATCGCGGCATCATAGCCCGCGTCGATCAGCGTGTGAGCTTTCTTCTCTTCCTTGGCTTTGCACCACACGAAGTTTTCGATGTCGGGATGATCGACATTGAGGATCACCATCTTCGCGGCGCGGCGCGTCTTGCCGCCGGATTTGATGACGCCCGCGAAAGCATCGAAGCCCTTCATGAAGCTGAGCGGACCGGAAGCTGTGCCGCCTCCCGCGAGTCCGCCGCCTTCCTCGCGCAAGGGCGATAGGTTGGTGCCGGTGCCCGAGCCCCACTTGAACAGCATGCCCTCGGTCTTCGCCAGATCGAGAATCGACTCGAGCGAATCCTTCACTGAATTGATGAAGCAGGCCGAGCATTGGGGGCGCGACTCGCCCTTTTTCAACTTCACGATGTTGTCGGTGGCTTCATCATAGTAATAGCCGTAGCCGCGAGCCTCTTGCACCCCGACGTTGAACCAGACCGGTGAATTGAAGCAGGCCTTCTGGGTGAGCATCAGGTGCGCCAACTCGTTG
>Ga0209517_10007225_pt1 | contig 13402 bp, 13 predicted proteins | sample PeaSoiMetSII2010_FD_187695 | JGI IMG/M metagenome (GOLD analysis project Ga0209517, IMG submission 187695) | Peat soil microbial communities from Weissenstadt, Germany - SII-2010 (SPAdes) (version 2) | ecosystem: Environmental > Terrestrial > Soil > Wetlands > Peat | place: Germany...
AACGAAGCCAAAAGAAAAGGAATAGTTGCCGGCAAGGACCCGATGGGCCTAGCCGCAGCTGCTCTCTACGTCGCATGTGTCCTCGAAGGCGAGAAGAAAACTCAGAAAGAAATCGCTGAAGTCGCCAACGTCACCGAAGTCACAGTAAGGAACAGATACAAGGGCCTTAAAGAAGCCCTCAAACTCGACATCTAAGTACGCTACAAACGGGCAACCGTTTTGTAGCACGCCCTTATTTTTTTAAAGTTAGATTACCAGAATCTACTGCTTTTTCGGCTCTATTTTTTCTAACTTTTCGTCCGAATCAGCTTCCAACACTAGACTCCCCAGGTACCCACAATCTTCGCAGGAATAAACCGCAGGAAGAAGCCATCCGCTAAGCGATCCCTTCTGCCTTACCCGCATACTCCCGCAGACCGGACAAATTATTGGCGATGCCACTGAATGCTTCAGGTGCTTCATCGTCTCCAGAAAGTCATTCATGAAATAACCAGAGTAAGCTAATGAACTTCGATTGAGGTTTCAGGAAATCCGAATTGCACTAATAGTCGCTTCATTTTCCCGCGATGGTCGCCTTGAAGGATTATCAAGCCCTCTTTCGACGTCCCGCCACACGCGCACTTAGTCTTCAGCTTCGCACCTAAATCGTTGAGGTCAACACTTTTCGAGTTGATACCTTCAATAATTGTTGTTGCCTTACCCCATTTTCGGGTCTCGAGGCGGACTTTGACGAGCTGCTGCTCCATGCTGATAGTTCCGCAAACACAGAGATCTTTTGGAAGCCCACAAGTGGGGCATACTTCCGCCATTATTTCGATCTGTTGCTCCCTAGTTGATAGCAGCGGATATTCCCAAATAATATTTAAGCCTATACTCCGACAGATACATCATAATCCTAATGAAAATCTACGATTCATTGTCGCTCGTCCTTAGCATTCCTTTCAAAAATTATGAAAGTTCCAGGGCACCATTTTTCTACTATCAAGACATTCGCGAGGTCATGTTATTTCGATCCGTAGCAGTAGTAAATTGAGTTGCTTAGGTAGCAAGGGTAGTAGTATGTCTGAGGGCTGTAATATGGATAGTATGGCGGATTGTTAATGTACGGATAACAGCTGTAAACTCCAACGTTTGCCAGGTAACAGTACTGCTGGCCGTTTGGGGCAGGAAAGCATTCTATGAGCCCCGCAGTTGGTTGAGAGCACAAGGGAAGCTGCGCGTAATAGTATTGATAGCAGTATCCGTTGACGTAGTAGTAATTGTAGGGACATGCCGAGGGCGTCGACGACGGGCAGATGCCAGGCATCTCGTAAAAGGGAGTTCCTGATGGGTACAGGCAGCCAGCTCCATTGTTCACGTATCCTGGGCAGTAGAGGTTTGAATATCCAACGCCATATGGGCAGCACGCTCCGTCAGTAGATGGATTGCACCCGTTCAGCGAACTTCTGGTTTGTGATGGATAGACGGGCAGGCTGAAGTTTGCTTGCCATGTTTCACTCGCGGTGGTCAGTTGTGAGCCGAGTCCGTTGGTTGCATCGTAGTTGTAGATCAGTGCAGTAATTTGAATCTCATCTCCCTGAGAAACGGAAGATGGAAATCTCAAGACGACCGATCCAGCGAAGGTGCCACTGCTAACGGAATCGAGGACGCTGCCCTGTGTCAACACAATTGTTCCTGTCGAAGTATCGGTGGCCGCTGCACCAGCGTAGGTTTGGCCAAACTCCGCAGGACAATTGACCGAGACTGGAATTTGCACTAGGACATAAGAACTCGTGAAAGTCGGTTGAGAAACGGGAGTCGTCAACTTGGCGCTGCACTGATCAGCGTTGACAACGCTAATCCCAACTGCCATGGGAAAGGCGATAAACAAAACGACAAGAGCAATAACGATCACCGATCTCACCACCGTCTTCAGCCCCGTTGCTTTTCCGTGACAAATCATATGTTCCCGACATTCTTTCGTTTTTCGGAACGAATCAATCCATGACTAAAGAATTAGAACGACATACTTCAAGCGAACGTTACCACTGCCATACATGACGAAGCGTCCTAGCTTTATCTTAGGGAACTAATGTGAGGATCTCGGAGTCAATGTAATTCATGGGTATGCATGATCACGAGAACGATCACAATCGCGAGATTACAATCGAAACGTTGTCGTCTCCCCCGATTAAGATCAACCCTGCTCCGTTGGGTAAACGATTTGCCGCCGCGTTAATCGATTGCTTGGTTCTCTCCATGATCTGGTTGCTTATCTTACATACTTCATCGAACTTTTCGAGTGCTCTACTCGAGGAACTTCTTTCAATATCACTAGTTAGTTTTCTCTATTTCTTGATCAGTGAAGGAATGTTTGCTGCCACGTTAGGTAAGTTTGTCATGAAGCTTCGCGTAGTCGGAAAGGGCGGTGACGCGTGCTCGTTCACGGAATCTCTAAAACGTAACATCTTACGGTTTGTGGATTGGTTACCGACGCTCTACCTGGTCGGAGCTACTTCGATCTTCCTCTCACCAAAACGGCAGAGGATTGGAGATAGATTTGCGGGTACGATGGTTACGGTGTTGCCGCCTCGCGATTCAACGCCCCCTCCTGCGCCCTTTCTCTTCCACTAATCATTACGCTAGAGGCGCGCGATCAGCTCTATGGTTGCTAAATAGAGCCGATTCTGAACCTAAAAAATCTAGATCCGCGCTCTGCGTCGTCGTCGGAAATTCTTGATTCGCCAAAACCCACTCGAGTCTCTATAGTATTCTACTGATTCCATTTTCTCATATCCAACAAGATATGTTGTTGTTTCCATGACTTAGGAGTTCAACATGCGAATACCCGTCGAATTTGATCTGGGATACCGAAAAATCGGTCATCGCAAAGCAGAAAACAATCAAAAACCCCGTGCAAATGTGCACAGGTTTGATACTGTCGTCGAAAAATAGAGCACGCGTATCGACTTCGATCAAGAGTTCCTTGAAGTATTCGAGTAAATTGCACAGCGATACGTGCCGCGATTAAAACAGAATCTTTACCGAAAACTTGGAGCGACCTAATGCAATTAGTTACGTAATGGAAACTGTCGAAAATATTGGAGTTAACGTCTCATTGAAAAAAATCATACTTTATCCAACGCGACGGTCGAAGCAGACGATCTAGTTTATTCACATTCGGTACTCTCAGAGCTGGATTGCAATACTGATCAGTATCAGAGAAGCACGCGTTAAGCTCTCGGGATCCAGATCAGATAGTGACATCATTTTTACTTGACGAAATGCTTCCGCTAATGACGTCACATCTTTCGTAAGCACTGGTGGGATTCGAAGAGAGGTTTAGCGCTTAAGTGCGGCTAGTATGCCGGCTATGATTCCGATTATCATTCCAGCGATGAATCCTCCGCCTATGATGAGACTGAAGATAGCGAAGGGGAAGATTATGACGTCTGCTAGGACGCCGCTACTAAGGATCATGACGACGGCCGCCAGGATTATTGTTAATCCTATGAATACGCCAAGGGCGAATGCGTACGTGGGTCCAATTACGGGTAACCAGAAGAATATCGATGACCACCCAACGCCTTGTCCGTAGAATCCAGGCATCAATATTGCAGCGCTATTCACAAGAACTAGGATTCCTGAAACCAATGCCAGGATGAATGGGAAGATTCCACTTCGCATTGGAGGTAGAGCTGGTCTTGGTCTCGGTCTAGGCGGTGGCGCCATTACAACGTGCGGTCGGCCACAATATGGACAGTAGACAGAATAGATCGGCATATTCCGGCCACAGAATCTGCAACGAATAATCGGAACAGGCAATACATGGACCAGTCGTACGCGACGTCCGCCACCCACCCATCCGCCTCTTCGAGATTTGAGGATCGCCAGAATCGCTATCGCTATTGCCAACAACAGCATTGCTAACAGTAGCAAGATTAGCCACCAGTTGAGCGCTCCTGACGGAGCAGGTGCGGGCACAAGTATCTGGAAAGTGAGGGTTGCGGTGTGAGGACCAGGCGGTGAAGTAGGTCCAGTACCCGTAACCGTTAACGTGTAACTTGCATTAGTAGCAGTATTATCAACGCACACCGTAAGCAGCGAACTTGCGCTTCCACCTGGCGGAGGCGTGACTGGGTTCGGGACGAACATAGTGGAGCTGACGTGTGGGATCGGAAGCGGAGATAATGTAAAGTGTACCGGCGCACTGAAGTTTCCAAACGATTGCACCGTTGCCGTGACGTTACCGCACTGTCCTGGTTGAAGTACAAGCAGATTCGGGAAGACAGTGATCGAATAATCCGAGGGGGCAGAAGTAACTACAAGCGTAACGGTCGTAGACCGCGTAACTGCAGGGAGTGTCGACGAACCTGTGATGGTCAGGTTATATGAGCCTACAGGAGTACCCATTCCGGTAGACACAGTGAACATTGACGTGACTGTGCCACCTTGAGGCGGCGTCACAGTATTGGGAGAGAAGGATCCAACCGCATTCGCGGGGACACCAGAAGCCTGCAGAGAGATTGGCGACGAGAAGGTACCGACCGAGGTTACTCCAATAGTGTATGATGCGGTCTGACCCTGCGATACAGTTACCGTTTGTGGCGTGGAAGAGAGGAAGAAGTCCGATTGCGGTCCGTGAACAAATTTGTTACCGTAAATCTCGTAAGTAGCATAATACCCATTCAAGTCAGCGTACGTTGGGTACAGCTGTTGGTACGGTTGGAAAGCTAGACCTTCGACGATACCGTTCCCGTACTGGAAATAGAAACCAAGAAGAGCATACTGGATAGTTGGCACACCGAATCGGCTACTATCCATGAGAACTTGCACGTCTTCAACATGGGCGGGTTGAACGCCGATTGGAACCCATAATCCGCCTCCTGACTCAGTGAATATTCTCACATTGTTGGGATTGGGGCCGGGGTTGTAGTATTGACTAGGGAAGTATGATTGAGAATTCCCTTTCCCTGGATTGTAAACTACGGCAGGCCAGGCACCGGCTTCACCGCTGTGTCCTAACTGAATGTATCCTGGGAAAGTCGAATTTAGATCTAACATGGCAATGTCGGTGTAGATGACTTCGTTGCCTGCTTGAACACGAGCTTGGATAGTGCTATAGACTGCCTGGATCTTGCTGTGAAGTGCTTCGTATGTGCAACCCAGTGTTTCAGGGCACGGATTTCCATACCATCCTGGGCTGTCGAGAACTATCAGCGTGTACTGATTTATCATGGAAGGGTTGTTGAGCACCTGATCAGGTGTGACCATTGTGTACGAAATTCCCATCCGGGTAAGCGTAAGGTCAGTTCGTCCCCAAATTCCTCGAATTACAAGTATTCTCGTCGCCTGCCTTACGAAGAAGATTTGGTTTGAGGTGAACGGGACCGACAGTTGTGTCACGGTCACTTTGCTGAAGGTTGCGTTCATCAACATGTTGGAAATCGCGCCCGCGAAGCTCTGAGCGATAAGAAACGGACCACCCTGGTACAGCGCGCCGCTCGGTGTCAGCCCCGTCTGCATCGTGACGTCAGGAGGTTCGATAATCCTAGCAACCTCACTATTCGGAGTGAGCCTGAGAAATTCGTGTATGAAACCGTAAACGCGAATCCTGTCTGCCTGCTTGCTATCCATCGGAACGACGAAGGTTCCCGTCGGGAAGGTACCTGACGCAGGCGTTGGAAGAGCGTACGCATCGACGAGGATCGGCCCGAATAGAAAAAGAACCAATACGAGGCAAGCAACTATTTTTCTGCCGCACTTCTTCATCGATCAGATGCCTCAAGGGTCATGATTTGAGTCTATGCCGCCATTACGTAAGGGTGGCGTACATTACTTAAGACTTCAGCGAAGATACGCCATTCGTCCCTTTTTAACAATCGGGGTGATAGGCCAATTCATGAGCGAGCGATCAGCTTGTTCATCGCAATAACACTTACGAACAGCACGATTATTTGATTTGTCTGTGCAAGTAACCAAATCGGGGTCACTGGGCGGTGATTGGCTGCAAAGTGCCCATGGCAAACCCTATTTTTCGCCTATTCACGGTCCGTCAACCTCGGCGCACTAGATATATGTCCCGTCTCTTAATGCCGGGTAAGAATAACGATGACAGGTCGCCCTCCTCTCCCCGAGGATCTTGAGGTGTACATTGAATCCTACGATCCTCAGGGTCGCGCAACATATGTTTCTGGCTACTTTGAGTTCAAGAATCTCTCCCTAAGGTTCGGTGCAATAATGATAGAGGAGTATGGCGGCCCGAACGTGGCAGTCACATTTCCAGATGAGACGTCTTCAGAGCTCAGGAGGACAGGAGTTGATTTCGACGCGTTGCAGGAGTTGATCACGGCGATTCAACGAAAGATTATGGAAGGCGCCGCTCGCGTGAAGCTGAAAGAACCCCCAACATCGTCACCAACTCAACAACCTGACTCACCCAAGGGAACCGCGACAAAATAGTCTGGAGCATTAATCGTCTGCATCATGCTGAGGGAGACTGCAATTGGAGCATTCTTTCGAATCGACAGGGATCTCTTTCATGCAGTACCAACAAAATTTCATGCCAGGAGCTGGCTCTACTGGCAAGGGCTCAGCCCTCCAGTATCCGAGCAAGATCATTATGATTCCCGCCACAAGGAAAGGTAGACCGAAAACCGAAACGCCCATCGGGACATACAAGTCAGTGAAGACAAGAAATGCCCCGAAGACAGCTAACATGCCACCAGAAACAACTAGCCCTCTGTACATCCGACTCAAAGCCAATTCCCTGAGCCGTCAATATGGGCTTTTTTGCTGACGGGATGAATAATGATTACACGAGTTGACAAAGCGCCATCAGAAATCTTAGATCAAATCGCAAACTTGGTTTTAGCTGACGAACCCTACCGACTAGAATCATTTCCGACAGGCGTCGACAAGGCCAGCTTACTCGCCACGTTCCGAAAATTGGGTCCACAATGGACTATTCTAATTCACGAGCAAACTTTAGCACTTTTTGTTCTATCTGAAATCCATGGGCATGGATCAATAGATCATCTCTGCCTAAGAACACCGGAGACGATTACGAATTTCACGTCGGAATTGAGCAACGAACTTGAGAAAACACCGATCACAGACATTTCGCTTACGACAAACGTTAGCTTAGCGGAAAGGCTCGTTGCTCAAGGATTCATGAAAAAGAGAAGTGTAATTAGTTTCTTAAAACAAATTTCAGAAACTCAATTCATGCCGATTCTACCACTCATTAATCCGAAAAGTAGAGAGCTCCCCGTTTTAGCCAAACTGATGTATGAGGTGTACGCGAAAGGGAGGATTCCGAAATATGCGAACGCAGAGGAGGCGGCAAAAAGATTGCGAGAAATTATCTCTAACAGAGATTATCTTTCAGAGTGCTCGTTCGTGAGCGGATCCGGCGGAAATTACGTGAGTGCATGTTTCGTCACCAGCCTACCAAATGGGACAGCGAATATCTGCGAGCTATTCACGCATCCACTTTATCGTGCCAGGGGATTGGCGACGTCAGAGGTGGCGATGGTAATGAATCGATTGGCTAAACGAAACTATTCCAAGTTGAATGTTTGGGTGGATGACGGCAATGACATAGCGTGTAGATTGTTCAGTAAGCTAGGTTTCGAGCAGACGGACAAGAAGGTGACCGTTTCAAAGAATCTCAGGAAGAACGAAAGTGTTTAGGCTTTGAACCATTTGAAGACGAGATAATTCGTTTTATGTTTCCGTGTTGGAACTGCAATGGTGAACTGTTTCCTGACAGTTGTGGCGAGCCTTCCAGCTAGAACGACTTCGAAAGGTCCCATAGTGTCTTCTTCTTTTTTGACCGTGACGATGAAAGGTGCATGGTCGATTCCCGGTCCATGTTCGTATATTGCGAAGTCTGATCCGAATCTTATTCCGGGCGTGACGATCAAGCCTTTCTTCCGTAGATCTTCGTACGCTGCGTATCCTAGGTCGAACTGTTTGTAGGTCCGGTTCGCCACTTTTAGGAGTCTACTTTTGGTTACGGGCTTGGAGTTGATTGCGTCGGTGATCTTGATGATCTTTCTATCTAAGAGGTAGACTGCCTCCATAAGGTCAAGCATAAGTGGTGCTTTGAATTCCTGTTCGGGTTTCGGTTTCGGAATACCGACGGGTTTTCCGAAGAACCCCATTCGATAAAGTGACACGGCGTCTGCGTAATTCCAAACTACAAGTCGCGTGCCGATTAGTTCCGCAACGATAGGATCCCCCTGCATTGTTGAGTCGCTCTATGAGGTTAGGGCTAATACGCGGATATGGTCAACGACGTCGACACCTATATCAGCAATTCTTTCGGCACGATCCACGATATCGCGCAGAAAGAGCAACATTGGAACAGGCATTTTGCTGCTCAACAGATCCAAGTCCATTTTTCTCGACGCTCGGTCTATTTGCCTTTCTACTTCCTCTACTGCCTTGGCGGTTTCGGTGGCCTTATCGGCGTCGAAGGAGAGAGAGTGGAGGGTCTCTCTGACTTTCGATATTTCTTTCAACACGAGTTCCATGAGTTCCGAGAGCGCTTTCAATTTTTTCGCTTCAAATTTCCACTTCAACTCTAGGACTTCAATTAGTCGGTTTCCCATGGATTCACTATAGTCAGCAATTTCGCTTAATCTGAACAGGAGTCTAAGAAAATCTTCTCTACTCACGAGCAGGCTGCCCACGGAGGCGACTTCTACGAGGAAAGTAGACTTGTTCTTCTCATTCTCCTCCATCGCCTTCAGTATGGCAGCGTAACTTTCGCGTGCAGCTTTCGGCTTGCCATCGGCAACGCTGTCGACTAGAAGCGCGAGCTGTCTAGATATTTCAACAACATTGCGCGCGTGAACTTGGCATAGATCTAGCATTCTTCGTCTGATGTTACCTTCGGTATCGGTTGGGAAACTCACGCGCTTTGCACCTTTCCCAGTACATTAGCTACTCTGAACTTAAAGCCTAGCTCAAGGTTTGGTTTCTGAGCTTACCAGGGTTCCGAGTTGATTAAAGGCTAGTTCAGAATGCAGGAACCTCTTCGTTGGATCGGGCATTGACCGCCAATTTGTGCGTACCTGGTCCCAGGTGTCCCTGTCTCTAAGGGTGACAGTTCCGTCCTTTTGCGTTTGGTAGTCTACGGTAACAGAGATTGGAACTCCAATCTCGTCAGCACGCGCATAGCGTCGGCCAATGGTACCGGACTCGTCGTAATCGACGTCTAAGTCGTTTTTCGCAAGAAAATCAGCCACTTCCAAGGCGATCTCACTCAGACCGTCCTTCGGCATGAGTGGAAACACCATAACCTGCATTGGAGCCAATAGTCTTGGAAGCCGTAGAACCACCCTACCCTCTGCTCGTGTATATGCGTACTCTAGGGTCGAGTAGACGATTCGTTCGGCCCCGTAGCTTGGTTCCACCACATGGGGAACCATTCGCCTCCCCGTTTCGCGAACGGTCCTTTCTTCAAATTTAATGTGAGACGGCAGAATTTTGAAGCCCTCGATCTCAACGTATCCTGACCTTTCGAACGAATTCTTGAGTTCTTCAGGGTTTACTGCAGAGAGTGCGCTGACAATTTTGCTAGTTTTCTCACGTAGAATTGGTCCGAGTACTGCTCCATTTGGAACTACAACAGTCGCTTTCTTCTCGATGGGCTGAGGGTATGGTTTGAAGATGCTCAGGTCTATGCCTGAATGTTTTATGTGCGCATTAAGATCGTAGTCAGTTCTGTAAGCGTGACCGGCAATTTCGACCCATCCCCATCGGTCCAATAATATTTGGTGGTCAAAGGTTTGCGCTGAGTAGTGCGCCCGTTCCGTCGGTAGCTTCTCCTCAAACCTCTGCTTCTCGTACGGCACTCCGAGTTTCTTGGCAAAGATGATGGATAGAGCCATGAAGTATGCTGACCATTCCGTTTTCACGTAGCCTTCCAAAGTGGCGTTTATCGCCTTTATGCACGTCAGATTCGTATTTCCCGCTTCACGTTGTTTCGTAAGTAGCAGCGGAAGCTCAATGTCCTTTACGCGATTCAAGAATTCGCAGTGGGATTCGCTTGGGTCGAAGAACATCTCCATTTCCATTATGGTGAATTCTCGAAGTCGTAGGGGTCCTTGTCTTGGGGAGATCTCATTCCTCATTACCGTGCCGACTTGTGCTACTCCGATCGGGAGTTTTTCTCTGCTTGTTTCGTAGACTCGTTTGAAGTCTGTGAAGATTCCTTGAGCGGCTTCGGGTCGTCCGTATCCGGTTATGTCACCGTATGCTCCGATATTCGTCTTGAACATGGTTGAGTAATATTCTGCTGGACCTAACTTTCCCCCGCACTCTGGGCAGAGAATATGGTTCTGGGAGATGAAGGCGTCAATTTCCTGAGGTCCCATCGCTTCGAGGGCGATATCTGTGCGCCCGGGCATCGCTTCGGATATGGCGAGGTCGGCTCTGAAATGTTTTCGACAATTGGTACATGTCACCATTAGGTCTTTGAAATGTTCAACGTGCCCCGAAGCCTCGAGAACTCGTTCGGGCATTATCACAGGGGTAGTTAGAGTTACGAATCGATGTTGATAGACAAAGAGGTTGAGCCACAGATCCTCTATCTTTCGTTTCAGTTTAGTCCCGAGTGGACCGAGGTTTACGTAGCCGCTTACGCCTCCATAAATTTCGAATGACGGCCAAAAGTATCCGCGCCGTTTTCCCAGGTCAGATAGGAGATCGTACTTGTCCAGTTCGCTCAACACAAGCCCTCTATGGTTTCAAGCGTTCACTAGCCTGGCAGATTAGAAGAATGTTGTGCCCTGAAGCTTGCAATCAGGTTGCTTCGGTTTCGGCTGGGATGACGTCGACGTATGTTCCACAGTCTTCGCAGAAAGGCCATACTTCCCCGGGCGAAGCCATGTCGTTAACGAAAACGTTGATCTTGCTTCCACACGTCGAACATGATACAGCCATACCGAGCAGTCTGTTTTCTCGCCTTAGCAGACCAGAATCAATGCCCACTCGCGGTCACGATTTCTGTTGGCGCCTTGGCATTAAATCCGCGCCTTTCTTCTGAGCATGCGAGAGAACGATACGTCTAAGCTTCTGGATTCCAAACGCTGGATCGACTCCTTTCGGACATACGAAGCTGCATGCGCCTGCGAAATGGCATCTCCATATGCCATGCGAATTATCTATCGCTTTCACGCGGAGAGAGGCAGCCTCGTCACGTGAGTCAGCCACGTAACGATACGCTTGTCCCAGGGCTTGTGGTCCAATAAAATGTGGGTCCGCTGCTAGTGTGGGGCATGCCGCGTTGCAGAGTCCGCATTTGATACAGTAGGCGAATTGTAGATAATCATCCAATTCATGTACGCTTTGTTTGTACTCGGACTCCAACGTTTCCTGTTCTTGCGTATCTCGTCTGATCAGGTAGGGGGATATGCTACGATGTTTGCCGAAGAAACCATCGAAGTCGGTTACTAGGTCTCGCACGAGAGGATAGTGGTCAAGTGGTTCGACAGTGACCGGTCCTTTTGGCAGATCTCTTACTTGGGTGTAACATGCGAGTCTGGGTAGCGAGTTGATCTTCATCCCGCAGGATCCGCATGATGCCATTCGACATGAGAATCTGAGCGCTATAGAGTGGTCAAGCTTCTCTTTTGCGTAGAGCAATGCGCTGAGCACAGTCATGCCCGGTTCCAAGGGTATGTTGTAGGAGGAGAAATGGGGAGTTGAGGCTTCGGCTGGGTTGACGCGGAAAACGCGGAGTTCCACATGCTCTGTGGGTACAAGAGCTTGTTGAGTCTGCATCTCACACGCCTCCTCAGTAATGTCGTTCTGCTGGTTTGTATTTAGTAATTGTTACCGGCGCGTAATCCAGTCTTGGTCCATCGCCGGCATAGTATGCTAAGGTGTGTTTCAACCACTGTTCGTCATTTCGTTTAGGATAATCAATGCGCGCATGAGCGCCTCTTGATTCGGTTCGAGCTAGGGCTCCAACTAGAATTACTTCCGCCATGTCGAACATCGCTTCGAGCTCTAGAACGTTTATGAAGTTAGTGTTGTACTCCTTTGACGTGTCGTCAACGTGCATCCATGATCTCTTCCGGAGTTCTCTGAGTTCTTTCAATCCGGTTTGGAGTTGGTCACCGGTTCGGTATACGTAAGCGTATTTGTCCATAATCGACTGCGCTTCATTTTGGATATCGTATGGATTCTCGTCGCCTGCGCCATGTAATATTTTATCAAAGAGTCTTTTTTCTTCTCGCTGAATTGATTCTTTAGAGGGTTCTTGGAACGATTTGGTCATCACGTATTTTGCAGCTCCAGCGCCTGCTTGAGCGCCGAACACTAGGCATTCCGATGTCGAGTTCGCTCCCAATCTGTTTGCGCCGTTGATGCTGACGCATGCAGCTTCTCCTGCGGACCATAGCCCGGTTAGAGGTGTTTCGGCGTTTATGTTCGTTCTGATGCCTCCCATCATGTAGTGGCATACTGGACGAATTGGCAGTGGTTCAGTAATTGGATCGATCCCTCGAAACTTGATCGCGATCTCTCTTATTCCAGATAGGCGCTCTTTTATTTTCTCTGCTCCTAAATGTCGGAGGTCGATCAGCACATAATCCATATCTGCAACGTCATCGTGCAATCCGCGTCCTTCTTGTATTTCAGTAATGATAGCACGAGAGACAACGTCGCGGGATGCTAGTTCAAGTTTTTCCGGCGCATATTTTTTCATGAAGCGTTCGCCCTTACCGTTGATCAGTATGGCTCCGTCTCCGCGCGCTCCTTCGGTTATCAGCACTCCAGAGGGGATCAGGCCGGTGGGATGGAATTGGACGAATTCCATATCTTCCACAGGCGCGCCAGCGCGGTATGCCAAGGAAAGTCCGTCTGGGGTTGAGGAGTAGCCGTACGTTGCGAATCGATATAATCTACCGGCTCCTCCGGTCGCGATTATTCCGGCCTTTGCACTAACAACATGAAAACCGCCAGACTTGAGATCGATCGCGGTTATTCCTGCGAAGACGCCGTTTTCTACGATAAGTGAGGTGGCGTACCATTCTTGATAGAAATCTATGTTATCGAACTTACGAGACGTGTCGTAGAGCGTTTGCATCTCAAAAAATCCGACGCGGTCTCCGGCAAGGGTTGCTCGTGGAAAACTGTATCCTCCGAAGTTTCGTTGCGCAATTCGTCCATCTTCAGTTCTTGACCAAGGCATTCCCCAATGTTCAAGTTGGTATATCTGCGCGGGCATCGAATTGACGAAGAATTCAACTGCGTCTTGATCGGCTAGGAAATCGCTACCTTTGATGGTGTCGTAAATGTGAGATTCAAGTGTGTCTCCTTTGTCAACATATAGAACCGCCGCGGTACCTCCTTCAGCTGAAACGGAATGGGACCGCATGGCCTGAACTTTGGTGATGACGGCGAT
>Ga0209517_10007226_pt1 | contig 13402 bp, 14 predicted proteins | sample PeaSoiMetSII2010_FD_187695 | JGI IMG/M metagenome (GOLD analysis project Ga0209517, IMG submission 187695) | Peat soil microbial communities from Weissenstadt, Germany - SII-2010 (SPAdes) (version 2) | ecosystem: Environmental > Terrestrial > Soil > Wetlands > Peat | place: Germany...
GGCCGGAGCCATGATCGCGATCGTGGCGATCGCAGTCGCGGTCGGCGGCACCGCCGTGCTGCTGAACAACGTGACGATCTTCGACAGCCCCGGCACGCTGGCGCGAATCAAGCGCTTTTTGACGGTCGATTGGGCGGCGACCAGCGAACACGCGTCGGGCTCGGCGCAGTGCGAATATGGATGGCCCGGTGAGCCGGCCGCGCCGCCGATCGAGAGCGACCACCAGGGAGCGGACCACAAGCGCAAGCAGGCCGGCGAACACGCGCCGGTGCCGCCGTGGGGTCTGGCGGCGCAGGTCGAAGACTACTATCCCGAGCTGGTGCTGCACGGCTATCCGGGGATTTCGCGGGCGGAGCTGTTCGCGGACGCGCAGCAGGCCGTCAACTCGCTAGGCGGATGGAAAATCGCAAACGTCGATCGCGACCACGACACGCTCGATTGCGTCTACACCTCGCGGATCTTCCGGTCCGAGGACGACATCCGAATCGTGGTCACGGCCAAGAACCGCATCTTCGTCTGTTCGCGTTCGCGCTCACGATTTTTTCCCGGTGACTTCGGCGCGAACATCGGTCATATCAAGGAGTTTCAGGAAGCGGTCGAACCGAGCATCGAAAAGTTCTATAACGAATTGAAGGACAAGATGCGCGGGCGGGACAATGGTCAGAGAAGCTGAAATCGACGCACTGGCCGGCCACCTCGTGCGTGGGCTGATCGCGCGGGGCGCTATCAAACCCAAAGCCGAGGAGGGCGATCTGCTCGCCTGCGTGGTCGAGATGATGTCGGCGAACTTTCAGGAAGAGGCCGCGATCGATGACGAGGCCGACAAGATGGCCGAAGATCTGGCGCGCAAGGATTCGCGAGTCGACGTCACTCGCCTGCGTTCGATGATCCGTCAACGCCTGGCCGAGAAGCGCGGCTTCACCCTCTGAACGCCGATGAAGCTTACCGAAGACCGGATTCTGTACCTGGCGCGCGAGTCGCTCAGCCGGATTCGCAGCGAAGGATTGGCCGAGGTCGACAACTTCGCCACCGCGCTGCGCCAGGCCCGCGAGCTGATCGCCGAATTCGTCGCCAAGGGCGACGCGGTCGATGCGATAGTGCGGCGCAAGATCGCGTCGCTGCGGCGCGGCGTAGTCGAAGGCGGCGCCGAATGGAATATCCTCTACCGCCGCTATCGCGAAGAGGAACTACGCAAGAAAGGCCCGCAGCGATAGACGGTTCGTACAGTCGCGAATCTGAATTCACCGTTTATTCGCCAGGGGTCGAGCCGGCCGCCCGATCTCGGTCGGTAGTCCGCGGTTCTGCGAAGAGGGCCGGCACGGAGGCCGGGCCCCTACAGCCCAGGCGTTCCCACTCAGGGTAGTGGCTGGCGTCCCTGCCATCCATCCTCGCGGAGCCGCCCACCACCTCCGGTCTTCAGGCCCTTTGCAATCGGCGCTCGATGCGTGTAGATTCGCTCCTTGGCACTCTCATCGTGAGAGTGCCAGTTGACTTTTCGCCAATCGTGGTTATGTTCCCGGCGAAAGGTTCTACCCGAAATTTACGCGTCAGACCAAATTTCAGGAGGTTGCTTGTGGCCATGAAGATTAGACCGTTGGGTGATCGGATTTTAGTCCGGCGGATACAGGAAGAGGAAAAGACCAAAGGCGGGATAATCATCCCGGACACTGCGAAAGAGAAGCCACAAGAGGGCAAAGTGGTGGCGGTCGGCAAAGGCAAGATGACCGAGCAGGGCAAGCTGATCGCGCCCGACGTGAAGGCCGGCGACCGGATCCTGTTCGGCAAGTATTCCGGCAGCGAAGTGAAGATCGAGGGCGACGAGCATCTCATCCTGCGCGAGGACGATATCCTCGGCGTGCTCGAGTAAGCCGCTCCATCCTTTTCAATCACATTTTTCAGGTCAAGCCAGGGAGACATTAAATAATGCCCGCCAAAATGCTTCGTTTCTCACAGGAGGCGCGCGAGAAGATTCTCAAAGGCGTGAACGTTCTCGCCGACGCCGTAACCGTGACGCTTGGCCCCAAGGGCCGCAACGTCGTATTGGAAAAGAGCTTCGGTGCTCCGACCGTGACCAAGGACGGCGTGACCGTCGCCAAGGAAATCGAGCTCGAAGACAAGTTCGAGAACATGGGCGCGCAGATGGTCAAGGAGGTCGCCTCCAAGACCTCGGATGTGGCCGGCGACGGCACCACCACTGCGACCGTGCTCGCCCGCGCGATCTTCACCGAGGGCGCCAAGATGGTCGCCGCCGGGCATGACCCGATGTCGCTCAAGCGCGGCATCGATCGCGCGGTCGAAGCCGTGATCGCCGAGCTCAAGAACCTCTCCAAGCCCACCAAGGATCGCAAGGAAATCGCCCAGGTCGGCACGATTTCCGCGAACAACGATTCGACCATCGGCGACATCATCGCCGAGGCGATGGAGAAAGTCGGCAAAGAGGGCGTGATCACGGTCGAAGAGGCCAAGGGCCTCGAGACCACGCTCGAAGTCGTCGAAGGGATGCAGTTCGATCGCGGCTACCTGTCGCCGTACTTCGTGACGGACCCGGAGCGGATGGAAGCCAAGCTCGAGGACGCCTACATCCTGATCCACGAGAAGAAGATTTCCTCGATGAAGGACTTGCTGCCGATCCTGGAAGCAATCGCCAAGACCGGCAAGCCGTTCATCCTGATCGCCGAGGATATCGAGGGCGAGGCGCTCGCGACCCTGGTCGTGAACAAGATCCGCGGCACGCTGTCGTGCGTGGCGGTGAAAGCTCCCGGCTTCGGCGACCGCCGCAAAGCGATGCTCGAAGATATCGGCATCCTGACCAACGGCAAGGTGATCGCTGAAGAGCTCGGACTCAAGCTCGAGAATGTCACGCTGCAGGATCTCGGGCGCGCCAAGCGGATCGTGATCGACAAGGACAACTGCACGATTATCGACGGCGCCGGCAAGAAGACCGATATCGAAGGGCGCATCAAGCAGATTCGGGCGCAGATCGAAGAGACCACTTCGGACTACGATCGCGAGAAGCTGCAGGAGCGCCTCGCCAAGCTGGTCGGCGGCGTAGCGGTAGTCAGGGTCGGCGCTGCGACCGAGATCGAGATGAAAGAAAAGAAGGCCCGCGTCGAGGACGCGCTGCACGCAACCCGCGCGGCCGTGGAAGAAGGCGTCGTCCCGGGCGGCGGCGTCGCGCTGATCCGCGCCTCATCGGCGCTCGAAGGCCTCCGTGCCAGCGAAGACCAGAAGGTCGGGATCGCCATCATCAAGAAGTCGCTCGAAGAGCCCTGCCGCTGGATCTCCTCCAACGCCGGATGGGAAGGCTCGATCGTGGTCGACAAAATCAAGAACAACAAGGGCGCCTTCGGCTTCAATGCAGCCACCGAGGAGTTCGAAGACCTCATGAAGGCCGGCATTATCGATCCGACCAAGGTGGTCCGCAGCGCGCTGCAGAACGCGTCTTCGGTCGCGGGCTTGCTGCTCACCACCGAGTGCATGATCGCCGAAAAGCCTGACGAGAAGGGCGGCGGTGGACAGGGCGGCGGAATGCCTCCAGGCGGCATGATGTAAGAACCGCCTCGCGTTGAGGTGGTGATGCGGTGTTGAAAGAGCGGCGGCCGGGCAACCGGCCGCCGCTTCGTTTTGTGCGAACGCGTCAGCCGAACTGCCTGTGGATTAAGGTCGCCGTCACCATTGAGCGAACGAGAGGCGAGCCTGAAGATGGAGGGGCAGGGGAGATGAATCCGTGAGTGCGGATTCGTTGATCCGACAATTCGAGGGGGAGAACCGCCGCAGCTTCCGGACGTGGGAAGACCCGGCGGACGAACTGGCATCGAAATAGCGGGTCGCTATTGTGCAACACGCCAACCTCACCATCGAATATCACTTCGTTCGCGATTCCGTCGCCTCGGAACATTGGGCCGCAAGTCACGTGCAAGTCTTAGCGCTCCTCGAACAATCGGTTAAGGCCGGCTTGATTACACAATTCCACAATAGGGAAAGAACGGCGGCGCTACCGGGAAACGATTACGACCGCGCGCTTCTGAACACATGCCGAGATTTCGCTATGAGCCGACATGTGCGGCTCCGCCTCGGCAGCAACAAGTACCCGTATGGTTGGTTTCCTCCGCAGCTTCTCATTCTCCGTTCTGCCCAACAGATAGCAGCGGTCATACCCTGCGAGATCGAGGGCTTTGTCATCGAACCCGAGCAATTTCTCGACGCGTTCCTGCGGCGCGAGCCGTGGACGATAGTTTCGGCACGAAGGCGCACCGGGGGAGGCCCGCACAAGAAGCTCATCGAGGCGATCGTTGCAGACCCTACTTGTCTGGAGGCGGGACTCTCGCTTCACGCTGAAAACGTGTGGGTTGCGGACGCCTCCGGAGAGGTCGGCTACATAGACCTGCTGTTGATCGATACCCGCGGACGTTACGTTCTTGTCGAGGTGAAGGTACAAGGCAAGGAGATCGATACCGGAATTGGCCAGATCCTCAAACAAGGCATCATGTTCGCCAGACAAAATTTCCTCGATGAGGCGCGCGTGCGGCTGGCTCTCGCGTGTCCGGACATTCCGGACGTGCGCCGCTTGGCGTGCGCGAAGGCGGGAATCGAGTGCTTTAAACTCCCGACAGCGGCGGGGAAAGAGGCACCGCTCCGCTAAGATCGGAACGGGAGTGGGCCAGATGATTCCCAAGCACCGGACACGTCACCCGAAGGTGCTGGCCGAAAAAGCCCGACGACAAGGGCGCTGGCGGACAGGTCGGCGGAATGCCCCCAGGCGGCATCATGCGGGAACCGCCTCGCGTTGAGGTGGTGATGCGGTGTTGAAGGAGCGGCAGCCGGGCAACCGGTCGCCGCTTCGTTTGCGCGCTTGTCGCGAGCGCAGCAAGAAATTCCTCGCCGCTCATCGCGTGTCCTGGTCCTCTAGTCCGGATAAGATTCTCTTGTCGAGCTCAGCGTTTACTTCCGTGATCGATTCCCCCCCTCGAAGCCTAAGGAGATAGGTTCGCAGAATCTTGCGAACGGTGTCTTCGCATCTGGGCGCCAAGGTGTAGGCAGCGGCGGACGAGCCTTCATGGACCGCCTTGTTACGAGCTTTGTTCATCTCCGTCAGGAGCGCGAAAACTTCTCGGGGATCTTCCGACTGACGAAGAAGGCAAGCGCCGCGTAGGGCCAGGCGGTACGTCAACTGGGTATCCTTCAATAACGAGCTCTCAAGGGCGATGGCGAGATCGATTATCTTGTCCTCCGCGTCATGTCGCATGTAGGCCTGATTAAATCGCCTGAGAGCGATCGAGAGCGACTCGCCCTGGGCCAGAGAAGATACCTGCGATAAAGCCTCATAGTAGTCTGCAGCAGCGGAGGCGGTGTCTAGGTCGAGATCGTAGGGTTTCCTAAGCGGCTCGACCGCCAAATCGGACAGCGCTGTGTACCTAGACCCGAGGCCGGATTCCTCACGGTCGTAGAATATCACCTGCGCCCCTAGATCCCCGGCCTTCGTCAGGCGGAGCGCCGTAGCTATCCGGTCGACTCGAATGGGCACTGCCGCATCCAGGTCCGCCGTCTCTTCCACGGAGCATACCTTCTCGAGCCTGAGGCGATGATTCGAGCGGCTCACCGCTCGCAACGACAGATCGTCCTGTCGGATAAGGACATTCCAGATCGCGTTCTTCTCTTCAGGCGGGAACGGCGCGAGCACCATATCGGCGAATCTGTGCGACGCGTCACCTCTCGTATTCAGCAACGGAACCGTGATCCGTGAAAATATTCGCTCGCCTGTCTGCGCGTCCCGGAGCCGTCGGTATACGCGAAGGAGTTCGGCCTGTGTTACATAGGTAGAGTCGCAGGCTTTCGCAGCCCGCGCCACGGCATGTGCCAAATTCCATGGGAGGCCGATGTAGGCCGGCACGGAATCGTCCGTACTCGTTGCGAAAATGCCAGCCTCTCGGTGAACCCGGAGGAACTCGCGTGCTGCAGGAAGTTTCCAGAATTGCTTATCTTCAAGAACGATGCGCCCCAGGCCTTCGAGGCTTGGCGCGATGCGGGTACCGGTCACGGTTCGGCCATTTGGCTGGAAATCAACCGCGCGCCGGGACTCGAATGGAGCCGGCCTCTCTCTCATTTCACCCAGGAGGCTGTTGGCAAAGTCCAGAAATGATCTCTCAAGATCGGTCATTTGCTCCATCGAACACACTCCCGATGGCCAAAGATCCTTTCAGGTTCAACAAAATGGGGATCTACTGCATTTTACAGAGAGCGAAGACCGCCGGGTAGCGCGGTTCAAGGCCGCAGACGCGAACCGGGAGAGGTCGGCGAGCGGATTGCGCCAGCAAGCCGCTCGCCGGGTGAGGGTGGCCCGTCGCGCGCGCGCATCGAATCGCGCCGGTGACGGTGACTATCCGCTCTCTGCTTCCAGAAGTAGGACCGGCGTCTCGCCGGTCATTGGCCGAGGGGATATCGAATGAATTCGTGCCGGCGCGGCCTCGGTCGGGGCTACCCGACGGGCCGCGCCGGCATCCTGGTCTGTCAAGCGTACTTCATGGAAACCTCCTCATCCGCACTTACGACGCGCTCACGGGACGCCGGAGTCACGCGCATGCGACGGTTGGGCGGGGCCCGTTCCAGAGCGATCGGTACTCGCGCACGACCTCGTCCGGCAAATTAGGAATCGCGCGCGCGACAAACTCGACTTGCCACATCTGGGAACTCCCGGGCTCGAAGATCGGCGCGAGATACCTCGCCCCGAGCCGGATCATCTTGAGCATCTCGGCCAACCTCGGCGCTTCGCCTTCCTCGAAGTTCAACTCGCCCTGGGCACGCTCCTCCTCGACATCTTCGTAATAGAGCGCGGAAGCATAAACCAGGTTCCACAACTCAGACGTGTTGAAGTCGAGCTCCTCCTCTGCCGCGTTGAGCAATTCCAGCACGCTCTTGTTGGTCGTCCAATACGCCTCCGGCTGCAGGTGCCGAATCTCCGCGACCAACCGCGGATCCACGAATTGCGTCGCGACTGCCGGGTACTCCTCGACCAGTGCATGGCGTTCCGCGTAATCCGCGGCCCGCTGCACCAACCCTCCATAGAGCATCCGGTGGAGCGCCTTATATACGGCCGCGGGGTGGCGCGCACGATTCGCCATCGCGAAGCCGACTTCGCCGACCCGGCCCATATTTGCGAGCGCCTGTCGAATGTCGCGTCGATCCGCCAGCAGCCGGGCGGGATCGATGACCTTCGCCGGACTATCGAAGAAGTCGTCGATCCAGTGCGAGGCGTAGGTGAGGAACGACTTCGTCTGCACCTCGTCCCACCGGCCCTCGGACACGATTCCCACGGTGAATGCGTGCACCTCAATGTCCCGGTAGTCGTGTACCGTGCTGTTCGAGAGGCCGTAGTCGTCGAGCAGCCCCGCCTTGGCCAGCATGTCCCTGAATTCCGCATGACCGGCTCTCACCGCCGCGAGCAGCTCCTCGCACGATGGGATCGTGCGATACAGCGCCTCCGGGTGAGAGACCTCTCCGACATGATCTGAGTGGATTCTATCGATGTTCATTTTCGATTCCTTTCGTTCCGCTCCTTTGAGCCGGAACGGTCACGAGCGGTTCCCCTCATCCGGGAAATGAGTAGCGCTTTCCGGCAGAGGGACTCGCTCCGAGTTGACGCTTCCGAACCTCTGGATGCCTCCGGCGACGATTCAATTCGCCGGTGCCGTACCATTGCCTTCAGTCGGTTGCGGTTTGGACGGGTCTCTCCGCTCCTCCTCGTGGCGCGGCATCGAAGCTTCGAGATGCGGCACGCGTTTCGCGATGGACGCATCGAAACGGATCGCCTGGCGGCCACCGTCAACCCGAAAGAGGAAATCGAATCCCCGGCGGATGTACTCCTCCAACTTTTCGCCCTCGAGGATCATCGGCTGTACCCAGACCTCACCTCCTTCGAGTGTCTCCCCATAGGGGTTTCGCAGCGGTTCGCAAGCATTGACGAAGTTGAGTTGAGCGTGAGGTGCCGTGACATCGATCGGCCTGACTACCGGGTAGAGGATGATCGCTTTTGCTTGTAAAAGGCCTGCGACGGCCGGCGCGACGCGCTTGGCGATGCCCGCCGCGCCCTTCAGGAGTGACCAGAGTTCGCCGCCCTCGATGACGGACTTCGGCGGAAGATGACCCAGGTCCGGCTTCGGAAAACTTTGCGGCAGCGTGCCGAGGTCGTGCACGATGAACCCCGCAACCATTCGCTCGGGCGGCTCACCCTCGTTCTCGAAAATTGCGTAGACATTCCCGAACATGAGGTGAGTCCTGCCGAGCTGCGATCGCGGCGTTTCCCTCAAGCCGATCGCACCGCCGGTGGCCCGAGCCTTCGCGAGACAGTCGCTGAAAATCTGCCGCTCGCGGTCTGTGGTCAGTTGACGCAGTTCCATTGGAATCCTCCTGTGTTTTCACACGGACGCTGATTGTGGTGTTCAAATCGATCTCCCTGGGGAAGCCGGCGGCGGTTCGAGGCGGAGGGGCACGCTGGCGCGGAATGGGGGGCTGCGGGAAAGAACAGGGACCGTCCCCGCGCAATTGCCCAAATGGGGGGGCGATGCTGCAGGCTAATTTCGGAGAACGGCCGAACAGTCGAAGTGGCTCACCCGCAGTGCTGAGTGCTCTCGCAACAAGTGCGCTTGGCGCGAAGGTAATCTGGCGCATATCACGACACTGGCAGTTACCGTGCCCCCTCTTGGGCGCCCTCGATCGGGATGCGGATGGCATTCCCTGTTTAGCTTAAGTGTCTCCCGGTGCGCCAAGGCCGAGTAGCCGGAGGAGATGCTGGGGGACGGCAGCTTCGTGACTTGCCAACTGACAGGCAACGTGCCTAAACTCACGCCCTTGAGGTTTTGCATGTTCGAGAGCGTACAGGCGCTACAACTCAATGGGCTCATCCGCGAAGTCCTGAAGCCCTCGAAATCCGGTGCCGTGGAACTCACGGTCCGGGACACCGCCAAACACTTTGCCTCCTTCTCTGAGCTGGATTATGCCGCCGCCTTACAGGCCCTATTCAGCCGGCAGCTATTCCGCGGAGTCATCTCGGAACTACGCAGGATGCTGCCGAGGCTCAATCGGGAGGTGCTCCGCGGAAGCGATCTTCGCCAGTTGGCGAAAGTGGCCGCGAGTCTCGGCGCGGTTTTGGATGCTCGCCCTTTTAAAGGTCCGCAGGGCCGTACGCTACGCGGCTTTTACGTCAACGACCGCACGGTGCTGAAGCGTCCCATCATATGCTTGAATACAGCAGGCCATCCGGTAGGCGTGGCCGCCGCTTTCTGGCACGAAATCGGACACCATCTGACTCGTGAAATATTTGGTCGCCATGACGGGCGGCTTAATCTGTCCTTCGCCTCCAACTACCAGGATCATCTGGAGAGCCCTGAGGAAACAATTGCGGATGCAGTGCTGGTCCTTGCGGCCTATCCGAATGCCGCCGCTCGGCGGCTCTTTGGCGGCGCTGAAAGAGAGAAGGCGAACCGCGATATTGGCTTGCTGGCCTCCAGGGCGCTGGGGCATCTGCGCTCGGTCGCCGATGTCGAGTTCCCCACGCGCGCGCCGGAACACGAGAACCTGCGCATCCTGGCCGGTACGATTCATCTTGCAAAACTGCGTCAGGCTATATTGGAGGAGTACGGGGTATGATCAAGAAAACGGTCGGTGATATCGTCAAGCGGGCGCGCGTGGAATTCGGAATGTCACAGCGCGGTCTTGCCGCCGCGGTCAGTGTGAAGGGGAGCCATATCGCCTACATCGAGAGGGGCATGCGCCGGCCGTCGCTACCGCTGCTTCGGCGGCTCGCCGATACTCTGCAACTCAATCGCCGCGAATTGCTCTATTCGGCCTATCCCGAGGCGGAATATTTGGTCGGACACCATGAATCCGCGTCCGCGAAGCGAACCGACGCGTGGCAGCGGTTCGCATCAAATCGTCCTTTGCTGAGGCGTCACAACATCACTCGCTCCGAACTCCGGGTGCTGAAGCAAGTGAGCTTGCTTGAACGCATCGCTTGTCCCCGGAATTTCCTGTTCATTCTTAATACGATCCGTCAGTCAGCGGCGGCGCAGAGCGATTGATGCCTCACCGCGCGCGCGATTACCGCCGCTCTTGCGCTGTCCTCGCTTAGAGAACCCGGACTTGTGTACCTCGAGCAAGCCGCTCGCCGGGTGAGGGTGGCCTGTCGCGTGCGCGCGTATCGAATCGCGCCGGTGTCTTAGTTCGCGACAGCTTCCGTGCGTTGGCATCCGCCGCAGCGCGCCACGCTGGTCTGCGGCGATAATTCTGTACCCGCCTCGCGACCCCGCCCTTGGCCTGCCGTTTGCTCCCCTTCACTTGACGACATCATTCGCGCGGGACGGCGACATGATTCGCGCCGCGCCGCGCGCAGGAGCCATCGGTGAGCCTTGCTCACTGGAAGCGGGAAATATGCCAGTACGCGTTTTAGTCGTAGACGATTCGATCTTCATCCGGGCCCTTATCCGTCGTCAGTTGGAGCGGATCGGATGCACGGTGGCAGCCGAAGCCGAGAACGCCGCGCAGGCTCTGAGCCTGTTCAGGACGCTCAAGCCCAACCTCGTCACACTCGATATCGTGATGGCCGAGAGTGATGGAATCGATTCGCTCAGCGCCTTTCGCGCGATGCGCGAGGAGGCGCCCGAGACCCAGATCATCCTGATGACCGCGATGCCGTTTGACGAAAGCCGCGAGACTTTCATGAGTGCCGGTGCGCTGGCTTATATCGTCAAGCCCATCGACAATTCGGTCTTCGAGGGGATCAAGCGTAAGCTGGCCGCGGTCTTCCCCAACCTCGGCGCCGACGCCCCCGCGCCGCACGCGCAGGCCGCGGCCGGCAAAACCGATCTATGAGATATGACGCCGTCGCCAGGAATCTCGAGCAGCTTATGGCCGCCGCGGCCGACCGCGCCTCGTACGCGCTGGGCCGGCTGCTGAACGCGGAAGTCCGCGTAAGCTGCTGCCAGCTTTATCACGGCGACTGGCGCGAGGCGCTGACTGAGAGTCTGCAAGGCCGCGGCGCCCTGGTGACCATCAGCCAGACCGCCTTCGGCGCGGAGCCGGTCGTGGTCTCGATTGTGATCGAGGAGAGCCGTACTCGCTGTATGCTGGACCTGCTGATGGGACGGCATGGAGCATCTCTCCTACCGTTTGTAGACCCTGTGTCACAGAATGGCGCGCGATTCGATCCGTTGGAGATCGACGCGCTGAAGGAAACCGCCAATATCGTGACCGGCAACTGTATCGCGGTGCTGGGCCGCGAGCTGGGCCTGACCGGATGCTCGCTGCCCTCAATGGCGGCCGAGATGCCGCTGGCCGACACGGTATGCTCGCTGCTGCCCCGCGTGAGCTCGATGTGCGTGAAGTCGCGGCTCAAGGCCAGCGCTCACGCGCTTGAGGTCGTGCTCATGATATCGATCGCCGGCCCGGCCGACTCCGTCGCCGCCGGGCCCGCCGCCGAGCGGGTCTAACTGTCCAGGTTAACTTGCGCCGGCGCGCGGCAACACGGCCAGGCGCTCGACGCTCGGCCGATCGCCGGGCACGCAGTTGACCAACGCCACCCATCCCGTGTGATCGCTGGTGTAGAGCGGCGCCGGCGTTCCGCAGTAGAACGCGCGCGTCGTGCCCTGCGACAAGTCCCGGAACACGTGCACGTGGCCGAGCGCGATATAGTCGTACGCGCTAGCTTCGATCTCCGCCCGCGTGATCGGGGAAGAGCGCGGCATGTCGCCGTCTTCCATCAGGTAGCCGTGCGCCAGCGCGATGTTCCACACTCCGGGCTCCGGGGTGGGCAGTCCCGAGAGCGGCCGGTAGCCCGGCGAATGCTCGACCAGCGCTCGTCCCCAGACGCGGGCCGCCAAGTCGGGAAAGGCGAGCATCCGGCCCTCCGGCTCCAGGATGAGATGGAGGTTGCGCGGCTTCGCGCTTTCGGGAAGCGCCGCGTAGATCGAGCGTTCGTCGTGCGCGTCGTGATTTCCCGGGATCATCACCACCGGCATGTGTGCGCGTCCGATCTCGCCCAACGCGAAATCGAGCGCCTCAGCGCTCACGCGGCTCGAATCGAACAGGTCGCCGACGATCAGCAGCAGGTCGGCGCTGCGGCCGTTGGCGATCGAGATCACCTCGCTGAAGGCCCGTCGCACCACGCCGCGCAGCCGCTCGCCGCGCTCGCCCTCGCCGACGCTGTCGGTCTCGAGATGCACGTCGGAGGTATGGACGATTCTGAGCGCCTTGGGCGGAGTCATATGCTGCAAGGGTACCAATACTGGAGTTGCGCCGCTCATTCCAACTCCGCTTTCCAATCGATAGACTGGGAGCCGCACTCGCTTGGGAGACGTATACCCGTGATCGTCGTAATGAAAGCTCATGCCACCGAGGCCGAGATTCAGCAGATCGTGCAGATGGTCGAGGAGCTCGAGTATCGCGCGCACATTATTCGCGGCATCGAGCGCACGGTCGTGGCCTGCGTCGGCGAAGAGCGCGGCGGCGGGCGTCAGCTCGGTCATCTGGAGTCGGTCGCGGGCGTCGAGCGCGTCATGCCCGTAGTACAACCCTACAAACTGGCGAGCCGCGAGGTCCGTCCCGAGGGCTCGCGAATCCGCGTCGGCGGGGTCGAGATCGGCGGCCCGCGCATCACCGTGATCGCCGGTCCATGCGCGGTCGAGAGCGCCGATCAGGTTGATAAAGCTGCCGAGGCGGTCAAGCGCGCCGGCGCCCATATGTTGCGCGGCGGCGCCTTCAAGCCCCGCACTTCGCCGTATTCGTTCCAGGGGATGGAAGACGAAGGTCTGAAGCTGCTCGCGGCCGCCGGCCGCAAAGTCGGATTGCCGGTCGTCACCGAAATCATGGACCCCCACGATATCGAGCTCGTCGCCGAGCATTGCGACATGCTTCAGGTCGGCGCGCGCAACGCGCAGAACTTCTCGCTCCTGCGGCGGCTCGGCAAGGTCAAGAAGCCGATCCTGCTCAAGCGCGGGATGGCGACGCGGCTCGATGAATTCCTGATGGCCGCCGAGTACATCCTGTCGGAGGGAAATCCCAACGTGGTGCTATGCGAGCGCGGCATCCGCACCTTCGAGACCGCCACCCGCAACACGCTCGACCTGAACGCAGTGCCGCTGCTGAAGGCGCAGTCGCATCTGCCGGTAATCGTCGATCCCAGCCACGGCACCGGCATCTGGTCGCTGGTCACTCCGATGGCGCTGGCGGCGGTCGCAGCCGGCGCTGACGGCCTGCTGATCGAGGTTCATCCGTCGCCCGAGCACGCGCTCTCCGACGGTCCTCAGCAGCTCAGGCCGGCGACGTTCGTGGATTTGATGGCTCGGCTCAAACCCGTCGCCGAAGCCGTCGGCCGCAGTTTGTAGAATTCCTTGGCGAGCAGCGCCCGACCTTC
>Ga0209517_10007228_pt1 | contig 13399 bp, 14 predicted proteins | sample PeaSoiMetSII2010_FD_187695 | JGI IMG/M metagenome (GOLD analysis project Ga0209517, IMG submission 187695) | Peat soil microbial communities from Weissenstadt, Germany - SII-2010 (SPAdes) (version 2) | ecosystem: Environmental > Terrestrial > Soil > Wetlands > Peat | place: Germany...
CGATCGATTGATTTGTGATTCATCGATGCTTTAACTTCGAGGGGTTGTTGATTCGGCGCGGCGCTGCTCGATCGGAATGGCATGTCACTTATCGACACGATTTTTGGACGCCCGCTTGCCTCCTCCGAAGCCAGGGCGCAACGGCTCAGCACGGCGACAGGCATTCCGACTTTCGGGCTCGACGCGCTGAGTTCCGCCGCCTATGGACCCGAGGCGGCGCTGACCGTGCTGCTGCCGCTCGGAGCGGCGGGACTGGCCTACATCCTTCCGATCACCGCCGCGATCGTCATCCTGCTCGGCATTGTGTACTTGAGCTACCGGCAGACGATCGCGGCGTACCCAGGCGGAGGCGGTTCGTACACGGTTGCGCGCGCGAACCTGAGTCCGCGGGCCGGCCTGCTCGCGGGCGCCGCGCTGATGACTGACTACGTGTTGAACGTCGCGGTCGGAATTTCGGCGGGTGTCGGCGCGATCATTTCTGCCGTGCCCGCGCTTCAGCCATATACGCTCACCATGTGTCTCTCGATTCTGGTCCTGCTCACCGTGGTGAATCTGCGTGGCATTGGCGAGGCGGGCGTGCTGTTCATGTTGCCGACCTGCCTGTTCGTAATGAGTCTGTTCACGCTGGTGGGGTGGGGAACCTATGCCGCGATCTCTTCGGGCGGCCATCCGCATGCGCTGGTGCCACCGCCGCCCGCGCCTGGCGCCACGGTGGCGGTGGGATGGTGGATCATGCTGCGCGCATTCGCGAGCGGCTGCACCGCGATGACCGGCGTCGAGGCGGTCAGCAACGGCGTTCAGGCGTTCCAGGAGCCGAGGGTCCCGGCGGCACGCCGCACCCTCAGTGCGATCATCGGGATCCTGGTGGTGCTGCTGCTTGGCATCGCGTATCTCGCGCGAGTCTATGGCATCGGCGCGACCGAACCAGGGACGCCGCAATATCAAAGCGTTCTCTCGCAGTTGACCGGTGCGATCGCGGGCCACGGAATCATTTACTGGATCAGCATGATCTCGATTGTGCTGGTGCTTTGCCTGTCGGCGAATACTTCGTTTGCCGACTTTCCTCGTTTGTGCCGCGCGATCGCCGACAACGACTATCTGCCTCGCTCGCTGGCCAACAGCGGCCGCCGGCTGGTCTACACCGAGGGCATCTGGGCGCTCACCGTGCTTGCGGCGATTTTGCTGATCGCGTTCGGCGGCGTGACCGACCGCTTGATTCCGCTGTTCGCGGTGGGAGCGTTTCTCGCCTTCACGCTGTCGCAGGCGGGGATGGTCGCGCATTGGTGGAAGAGCCGGGCGCCCGGCGCGGTGGCCAGCATGGCAGTCAATGGACTCGGCGCCGGCGCAACCGCCGCCACGGTCGTGATCGTGGCGATGGTCAAGTTCATGTCCGGCGCGTGGATGGTGGTGCTGCTGGTGCCGTCGCTGATCGCTCTGATGCTGGCGGTGCATCGTCACTATCAAAGAGTCGATCGCCAACTTTCGGCCGCAGCCGGGCTCAAGCTGTACGGTCTCCAGGAACCCATTGTGATAGTGCCGATCCTCCAATGGAATTCGCTGGCGGAGAACGCGTTGCGGTTGGCGCTGACGATCTCTCACGAGGTCGAGGTGCTGCATGCCGAACGCGAGGACGACGACGTGTCGCTCGAGCGGCAATGGTCGGAGCGCGTCGAACAGTCCGCGCGTGAGGCAAAGCAGGCGGTGCCACGGCTGACGGTCCTCAAGTCGCCGTACCGGTTCGTGGTGCAGCCAATTATCGATCATGTGCTGGAAGTCGAGCGGCTGAACGAAGGCCGCACCATCGCGGTGCTCGTTCCCGAGCTGGTCGAGCCGCACTGGTACAACTATTTCCTCCACAACCAGCGCGGCACCGTGCTTTCAGCCCGTCTGGTGCAGGGTGCCCATCGGATCGTGATCGTCACGGTACCGTGGTATCTCAGCCCGAAATAGGGCAGTGATCACCTACCCGCGCGTACCGCTATACTCGATACCTTGAACTCACGGAGGTAGGAAGCGTGTTCGGCAGGAAAGCTATTTCGATGACGGCAGCTCTGGTTATGTTGTCCTTCGCCGCAACAACCAATCTTTGTGCGCAGCCGATGCCGCTGGGTGGAGGGGTAGATATTCCACTCACTTTCAGCGGGACGGCGACAGTTGAAGGGATCGACGATATGCGATCGCCGATTGATACGATCCACGCAGGCTTCACACAGAAGATAGGTACGCCGTACATCCTGAGTCTTATTGGGGCAGCCAGTGCAATGACTTTTCCCGAAGCGGCGCTGCTGGTGCTGGATGTTACAGGTGACGATGGAGGAGCACCGGGTGATGTTTGGGCCGTTGATTCGCAGGGCCCGGAATTGGACGTGACGTCAGCCGGTTATTTGACCATCACCACCGACCCGGATGGCCTCGCAGTCTTTCGAGGTGATAGTAACAGCGCCAACGGCTCTGAGAGTTACAAAGGCGCTTACATTGCGGTAATCACTTTCACCGGTAACAATGGGAACGCTTTCAATTTTACCGGCCTGACTAATGAGACATACTCCAGATCGAAACCGGCCAAAAACGGCAATCAGAAGCTGACAGACACAATCACAATAACCGCGGTTGGTGACGGGACAATTAACGGATCGAACGCGGCCTTCTCGGCAACCGTAAAGGGAACCGGAAGTAGCATCGTCAATAACAACGGCCCGTGATCACTTACGAAGCCTCGTTGGGGCTGGCGTCGTGACCCGTTCGCGTTCAGCCCGCGGCCTGACGCGAAAAGCGCTGCCGAGCGTCAGGCGTTCTGTTACCTGCGGCCCGCGCCGCCACCGCGGTTACCACCACCGCCCCCGCCGCCGAAGCCGCCTTCCTTGGGACGCGCCTCGTTTACCTTGATGTTCCGGCCCTTGAGGTCAGTACCGTCGAGCGTCTGGATCGCCTTCGCGGCCTCTTCTTTGGAAGACATTTCCACAAAGCCGAAACCCTTGGACTGTCCGGAAAACTTGTCGCTGATTACCGCGACGCTCTCTACTTTTCCTGCCTGGGAAAAGAGTTCTTGGAGATCATCACTGGTGACCGAATAGGCGAGGTTGCCTACGTATAATTTACTGGGCATTGGAGCCCTCCATAGTTATTGCCGGGAAGCTTCCGAACAGAAAACCCGGAATCATTTCCGGGCTTAGGTGAGGGGCGCAACCGAGCGTGATTTGCACTGTATGCCCTCTGCAGCAGGAAGTAAAGGATCGGGGCCGCGCTGCGCGGAACGCGAAGGGCGCTGCGTTTCGCCAGGGATTGTAACCGCGAACCCGCGCAGACATTCCCTTACTGCTGCAGCTCCGTCCAATTCGGCCCCGGCGGCAAGGTCGAATTGATCACTTCTCCCAATCCATTTCGGTAATAGTTGGCCTTCGGTCCGGTCCACACGTCCCGGTGCTCGCCGGTCAACGGATCGGTCGTGGGAGTGACGCCGACCAAAGCGTTATCAAAGCCTTGTACCTGGTTGGCGAAGGCATCCTGCCTTTGCTCGAACTGACCGACCTGGCTTTGCATCGCCGCCTGTCCCCGTTCGAAATTCGCGACCTGATTTTGCATGGCGCTCATCCGATTCTCGAATTGCTGCATCTGCTGCCCGATCGCGGCCATCCGCTGCTGTGCCCGCGCCCGCGCATACGCCATTCCTTGCTGGTCCATCTCCTTCTGATGCTGTAGCCATCGTTGATTGAGATGGAACGACTTCGCGCACCGAACGACAATATTTCGCGCTGCGGAAACCTGATCGGCCGGAGCGATAAAGCTGGCGAGCGTATTGACCACCCACAAGTTCTGGAGAAGCTCGGTCCTGGCGTACGCATAGGCAGTCTTTGATCCCTGGCTGGTATTGCAGGCGTAAGCGACCTGTCCGACCGACCACTGAATCACGGTCACGCCATCTTCCACCGGGATAACGTCCGGAAGTTGCAGCGGCGAATCGATCTTCTGCCGCGCGACGTTCCCGCACATCGGTTTAAATCGGGCTTCGGCGTAGAGGGCTGCGAAGTCGTCGCCGGTGCGGAACTTCGCCACGACCGGCTGGGCTTGCGCGCCAAGATCGTAGGGCTCGCCGCCGCGCGGATGTGACGGCGTGGGAAGAACGTAGGGTGCGACGCTAATATCGCCGAGCCGGACATTCGTTTTGCCATCCGGAGACGTCATGTCCACCATCGGACGCTCATCGGAGAACCCCAATCGGAACAGACCTCCCTTGACGGTCCAGCCCTGCGGCACTTCAAGCGTGAACGCCTTTTCGCGAGGCTCCTCAAACTTCACAAAGCCGCCGGTCGTACCCGCCGCGGCGACCATCGCGAAGCAAGTGACGGCGCCAAGCAATGCGAGCGAGACCGTGAACCCCGTTTTCAAGCGCATGTTCACCTCTTACCGCGCCCGAATTTCGGCCATAGGCCAAGATAGCTGCGCTAGCGCGACAGGAACACCGGGCAGGGTGCGTTGCGCAGCACGTACTCGGTGTTCGAGCCCAGCACCATCTCGATTATCCGGCTGTGCCCGTATGCACCGATGAACAGCAGGTCGGAACCGTTGTCCTTGAGGAACCGGATTATCTCTTCGTGAGCGTGGCCGGAGATCAGCTTGAATTCGGCGTGCGCGCCCGGATACGACGCTAGGTAGGTGCGCGCTTCTTCGAGCGTGCGCTCGCCGAGCTTGGGATCGCGCGCCACCGTGATCACGGTGAGCGGCACGCCGAGGTCGGAGGCGAATTCGGCCGCCGATTTCATCGCCTTGGAGGCGCGCTCGCTGCCGTCGTAGGCGAGCACCGGACGGCTGATCTCCTGGAACTTCATCGGCGATATGAAGACCGGGCGCGGGCATTTGCGCGCCACGCTTTCGGCGGTCGAGCCGAGCAGGCCGCTCGAGAAGCGCTCGTTGATCCCGCGATGGCCGATCATCACGAGGTCGGCGCTGCGGGCCCGCTCGCAGACCTGGTTGGCGACTATCCCCATATCGAGCTGGGTCTCGGCCGCGATATTCTCGCGCTGCGCCGCCGCGCTGAACTCCTCGAGCACGGTCTTGCCGCGCGCGGTCAGCACCTCGCGCATCTTGGAAGAGAAGTCGAGATACGGTTCAAGTCCGAGCGAGCCTGAGATATCATGAAAAAACGAGCCTTCGATAGAAACGATATCGACCACATGAAGTCCAATAAGAGCGGCGCCCAGGCGGCGCGCGAGATAGAACGCGTAGGCTTGCGCGGTGCGCGAGTGATCGGAAGAATCGATGCCGATCAGGATCTTCTTGATCATCCTCTACCTGCTCTGCCTGTGATCCGCGATACCACGGGCCGCACGCGGGTCACAAGGGGTTTTGAACCATGAGCGAACGTAGCGAATCGAGGCTGCTCAGGCTGGTCGATGAGCTGGCTGAAGCGGCGGCGAAAGCGGGGCTCGAGGTGCGCCGCGAGCGGCTGCTGCGCGAGATCGGATACCGCGCACGCGGCGGCGCCTGCCGGTTGCGCGAGAAGGACCTGGTGATAATCGATCCCAACCAGCCGCCGGGCGAGCAGCTCGAAGTGCTGGTCGAGGCCCTGCGCTCCCGCGACCTCGAATCGCAGTACCTCTCGCCCGCCGCGCGCCGGATGCTGCAAGGCGAATCGGCCTGAAACCGCGATGCCACGTTCGCATGAAAACCTCGCCGCGAGCCGCACGGTCGTAACCCCGCCGAGCCACGTCGATACCGAGCGCCAGATGGCCGCGTTCCACGCCCAGCTTCGCGAGCGCGGGCTCAAATCCACGGCGCAGCGCGACGCTATCGCGCGGGTCTTCTTCGAGATCGGCCGCCATATCAGCGCCGAGGAACTCTACGCCGAGGTCAAGAAGATCAACCCGCACGTCGGCTACGCCACTATCTACCGCACGCTGCGCCTGCTGAAGGAATGTGCGCTGGTTTCAGAGCGGCATTTCGACGAGGGCCAGGCCCGCTACGAAACCGTCAGCGAGCGCCATCACGACCATTTCATTTGCGAGCGCTGCGGCAAGATAATCGAGTTCGAGAACCAGGGTATCGAGCGCCTTCAGCAGGCCGTCGCGCGCCAAATCGGCGCGACCCTGACGCGCCACAAGATGGAACTCTACGGGCTGTGCGGCGAATGCCGCGCTGACACACCGGCGTAGTCGCCTTCGCGCCAAGGAATCATCCCGGATGCCGTATCTCGATCGCGACGGAGTGCGGATCTATTACGAGGAGCGCGGCGCGGGTCCCGCGGTGCTGCTGACTCACGGCTACAGCGCCAGCGCCCGGATGTGGAAAAGTCAGGAACCGCTCTCCGATCGATTTCATCTGATCGAATGGGATATGCGCGGCCACGATCGCTCCGACTCGCCGGACGATCCCGGCCTCTACTCGCATGACGCAACGATTGCCGACATGGCGGCGATCCTCGACGCTTGCGGCGCGGATCGAGCCGTAATCGGTGGTCTTTCGCTGGGCGGCTTCATGTCGCTGGCATTCAATCTCGCCCATCCCGAGCGCGTTAGCGCGCTGATGCTGTTCGACACCGGCCCCGGCTACAGCAAAGATGCCGCGCGCGCCGAGTGGAACGCGATGACCGAGCGGATGGCGCGCGCGCTCGAGAAGCGCGGAGTCGAGGCGATAGCCGGCGTCGCCGGCTCCACGATGGCGCCGCATCGCAGCGCCCAGGGTCTGGCGCACGCCGCGCGCGGAATCCTCGCCCAAAAAGACGGCCGGGTGATCGAATCGTTGCCGCTGATCGCGGTGCCGGCGCTAGTCCTGGCCGGAGCGCGCGACCAGCAATTTCTGCCGTCCGCGGAGTATATGGCCGCGAAGATTCCCGGCGCCCAAAGGGTGATCCTCGAAGGCGCCGGACACGCGGCGAATATCGATCAGCCCGAGGCCTTCAACGCCGCGGTCCGAGCCTTCCTCGATCGCGTCACGGGCCTCGATCGCGCCGCCCCCTGATACTGACCTGCTGCTCGTCGTCCGCGGCTTCGCGCCGGGACTTTTCGTGACCGCCAAATTTTGAGATACTTCCGGCCGGGGCTGATCCAAACATTCGCTCTGGGAGGGAATCCAACGGTGATGAAGAAGCTTCCAATCGCGATAGCGAGTTCCGCGCTCGTAGCGTTTCTCGGAATCCAGCTTGCGGCTCCGGCCTTCGCCGCGAGCAAGGTCCCCTGCGATCAGATCATGCAGGAGCTGGACAGCGGCAAGAAGGCCGCCGAGGTCGCCAAGGACCTGGGCTGCACCGTCGGTCACGTCCGCTATTGCAAGACCAAGGCGAAAAAAGCGGCGAAAGCGGCAGCCGCCGCAGCCGCGCCAGCCGCCGCCGCTTCACCAGGCGCGAAGTAACGGATTCGTTCCCGAGGGAGTGAGGAATGCAGTCACCCTCACCCGCCTACGCCTCGCCCGCTTAGTTGCGGGAGAGGCGGCACGCGCGGAACGCGCGTGCGGTGAGGGTGCCTGTCACGCCAACGCGCGCGAGACTATCGTTGCGGCCCATCGCGCGAGCCGGTATAGCGTTAGCACGATGGCGAAGTGCGAACTCTGCGAGCTGCGCGACTATACGCTCAGGTACTGCAACTTTCTGAACCCGTTTGCTTTCGCGATTCTCGACTGCGACTCGTGCGATACTCCGATGGCCGTCCTCGGGGAGCATCGCGCCGCCCCCACCGAAGCGGAACGCTCGTTCATGACCGGAGTGCTGACGGTAGTGGCGCAGGCCAAGTACGGCGCCGATGGCTTCGTCATAGATGGCGTGATGCGTCAGATTCCGGATCACTGCCACATCCACGCCCGCCCAATCCTCTGGCGCTCGCGATAGCGCCGCCGGCTCGGCGGACTCCAAATCGTTCCAATTCCTCCGAAGGGGTGCTTTTGGACCCTTTGGGCGAACGGCCCGGGGTGTGCTATATGCCCGCCGTTGCGCTGGGGGCTTGCCTTCGAAAGAAATCGGGGAGTGCAAGAACCGCGCGCCGGGGAGTGAAGCGTCTTTCAGGAGGGTCCGGAGATGTCCAACGGCGTGGTCAAGTGGTTCAGTCCCAAGAAGGGCTACGGTTTCATCACCCTGCAGGACGGAAAGGAAGTCTTCGTTCACTATTCAGCGATCGGCGGCGAGGGGTTCCGCTCGCTGGAGCAGGGCGACACAGTCGAGTTTGAAGTTACGGAAGGGCCCAAGGGCTTGCTGGCGGCCAACGTGATGCGCAAGTAGCGGGCGCCGCGCCGTCACGAGCTGCCGGAGTATCCGTTACGCGCGTTAGCCGCGCGATCGCGCGATCATGCTCCGTCGCGGCTGCGGCTGCGCAGGCTCGGATCGAACGGGATATTGAGTATGTCGCGCCGATAGTAATCAGAGAGGTACTCGATTATCTCGCGCATCGAGACCACTCCCACCGGCCGCTTCTGGTCGTCCACCAGCGGAATGTGCCGGAAGCCCTCCACGACCATCTTGTTGAGCGCGAAGGCCACCACTTCGTCGGCGGGCAGCGTAACCGGGTCCGGCGTCATGTAGGTGCTGGCCGGCGTGCGCTCCAGATCGATCTGATGGCCCGCGACTTTCATCAGGACGTCACGCTCGGTGAAAATTCCCACCAGCTTGCCGCCGGTAACGAGCAGCGCGCAGCCGCGGCGATGCTCCCGCATCTGGCGTAGCGCCTCGGAGAGTTTGGTTTGAGCGTCGAGAATGAGCGGCGGATGGCTCAACACGTTTGAGAGCGTGTCGTGCCCCATCGCTGTTTCGAGGTCTGATGACCCGGGATTTTCCTCGACCAGGGCGCGATCGATATCGTCGTCGGTTACCATAAACACCCTCTAGCGGCATGACGCCTGCGATGAGCCATCTGACCCCAGTCTAGGGTAGTTGCAGGCAGCGAGCTTGACAAGCGAAAAGCTTTCGAAGCGGCAAATCTTTCGGCCCCGCTCAGCCGCTCAGGCCGGCCTCGCGAAGCTCGCGCTCGAGCCGGGGGAGGGCCGGCTCGATGGCCTGCCGGTCTTCGAGCGCGCCGATAAACGGGTCGCGTCTGAGCCGGGTCATCCGTTTCGGCATCGTTTTGATATTGAACGCGACCGGGTCGAGATCCTCGCGCAGTTCGTTCCACTTGAGCGGCGCCGACACCGGCGCTCCCGGCACCGGACGCACCGCGAACGGAGCCGCGATCGTCTTGCCCTGGCCGAGCTGAAGGTAGTCGATATAAACCCGGCCGGCGCGCGAGGCGGGATCGCGGACTATCGTCGCGGTCTCCGGGATACGGCTGACGACCAGCCGCGAAACCATCTCGGAGAACATCCGCGCCTGCTCGTAGGTGTATCTGGGCTCGAGTCCCACCACGACGTGAAGTCCGCGCTGGCCCGAGGTCTTGAGATAGGGGCGCAGGCCCACGCCGCGCAGGAGCGCGCCGACTTCCATCGCGACGATCACCGCAGCTCGCGTCGTCGAGCCTTTGGGGTCGATATCGAACAGCAGCCAGTCGGGCAGTTCGAGATGCGGGACGCGCGACGACCAGATATGAATCGGAATCGCGCCGAGGTTGGCCATGTAGCCGATTGCTTCGGCGCTCTCCAGCACGAAGTAGGCGATGTCGCGGGCGGTATCCGGCGAGTATATCGCCTCGGTCCGGATCCATTGGGGGGCGAACGACGGCGCGTCTTTCTGGAAGAAACTCTTGCCCTCGATGCCGTCGGGATAACGGGTCAAAACGACCGGCCGGTCTTTCAGATACGGCAGCATCCAGGGCGCGATCGCCTGATAGTATTGGATCAAGTCGCCCTTAGTGTAGCCCTCGGCCGGCCAGAAGACCTTGCCGGCGTTGGTGATCGTGAATCCGCGCTCGGGCTTTTTCGCGCTGTCGTATCCTGAATCGGCGGCCTTGGCCGGCGGAGGATCATCGCGGACGGGCAGCCTTTCGCGGCGCGGACCGGAATAGACGCATTCGCGCGGGTTCGCTCCTTGTACCAGGTTGCGGAAACTCGGATGACGCAGGCCGCCGTCGTCGGTCCATTCGCCGAATTGCACTTCGCAGACCAAATCGGGTTCGCAGAAATGCGCGCCTGCCGGGACTCGCGGCTCCGCTTCCGCCGGGCGGCGAAACGGCGAGCGGTCGCGCACCCGGCGCTCGAGCAGTCCGTGGATCTCGCGAAGTTTATCCTGGTCGAAGCCGGTACCGACTCGCGAGAGAAAACGCAGGCTGCCGTCGGGCTCGAACGCGCCGAGCAGCAGCGCCCCGAAATGCGATCTCGCGCCGGCCGGCTCGGTCCATCCGCCGATAACGAAGCGTCCAAGCTGCGGGCACTTTATCTTCAGCCAGTCACCGCCGCGCGTTCCCCGATAGCTCGAGTCGCGCCGCTTGGCGACGATCCCCTCCAGTCCCGCTGCCGCCACCGCCTGAAAAAAGTCCTTTCCGCGAGCCGCGTAGTGATCGCAATAGCGGAGCGGTCCGTCGCCTTTCACGACTCGCGCCAGAAACGCCTTGCGCGTTTCGAGCGGGAGCGGACGCAGATCGAAGTCCGCGAAGGCGAGCAAATCGAAGACCTGGTAGCAGACCGGAATCGAGAGGCTCAAGCGCTCGATATCGATCCGTTCGTGCGCCCCGATGCGCCGCTGGAGGAGCTGAAAGCTCGCACGGCCGTCGTCGCCGAAAGCCACGATCTCGCCGTCGAGCACGATACGGTCGAACGGCAGCTTGTCGAGCGCGAGCGCGACTTCGGGGTATTGCGCCGTGATCTCGATACCGCTGCGGCCGAAAATCCGCGCATTCCCGCGGTCGCGAATCGCGAGCGCCCGCACCCCGTCGTACTTGAGCTCGAAGATCCATCCCTCGCTGTCGAACGGATTCTCACTGAGCTTCGCGAGCATCAGGGGAAACGACTTGGCGGTCAGCGCAGCCGTAAGCGCGGGCGCCTTGAGTTGGGCAAGCTCGCGTGCGATCGCGGCGCCGGCCTCTCGGCTGTCGCGCATCTCCTCGATCGTCAGGCCGGAGAGCACCGAGCGCGGATGGATCGCCAAGACATCCTCATCGGAAGCGTAGTCGTCGCGCTTTTTGATCAGCAGCCACTGTTCCTTGGCGTCCGATTGCCTCCTGGCCGGCATCCCGCGCGTGCGCACCAGCGTGTACGCGCCCCGCAGCTTGAAGCCGTGCAGCTCCAAGTCGAGCTTGCCGGCTCGCACAGCGTCGGCGGCGTTGCCTTGCGGATCGATCGGCCGATACTCGCCGCGGTCCCATACGATCACGGCGCCCGCCCCATAATTTCCGGCCGGAATCGTTCCTTCAAAGTCGCCGTATTCGATCGGATGGTCCTCGACCATCACGGCCAGCCGCTTGTCGGCCGGGCGCAGCGAGGGACCCTTCGGTATCGCCCACGATCGCAACACGCCTTCCATCTCGAGGCGGAAGTCATAATGGAGTTGGCGGGCGGCGTGCTTCTGGATCACGAACATCGAGCCCGCCTGCTTTGGCATGCTATCGCGGCCCTTGCCGAAGGGCTCGGGCGTGCGCTCCGGGGCTCGCTTCTGTCGATACTTCTCCAGCGCCATCGTTCACCATTCGCCTTTACTTCGCCGGAAAATCAGTGGTCCGCATCGAAGCTTGGCGGATACGCGGGGGAGGGCTATTGTGTTCGCCCGTCATTCGTAAGGTACGATTATCCACCGGAGGCTCTGGGTTCATGGCAGCACGGCCCACAGGCAGTGGCAATATTTCCTTCGGTCTGGTTTCCATCCCGGTCAGGTTGTTCAGCGCGACTTCCGCCAAGTCGGTGAGCTTCAACCTGCTGCATGCCAAGGACCTAAGCCGGATCCAGCAGAAAATCTACTGCCCGGTCGACGACGCGATAGTCGATCGCAGCGAGCTGGTGCGCGGCTACGAGATCGAAAAGGGCCGTTACGTCACCTTCACTGACGAAGAGCTCAAGAACCTCGAGGCGCGCGACGACCACGCGATCGAGATCATCGAGTTTGTGCCGTTGTCGGCGGTCGATCCGATCTACTTCGAGGACGCGTACTACCTCGGCGCTGAGCCGGGAGCGGGCAAAGCCTACCGGCTGCTCTGCGATGCGATGACTTCGAGCAAACGCGTCGCGCTTGGGAAATTCACGCTACGCGGCAAGGACCATCTCATCCTGATTCGGCCCTACGCCAAGGGCCTGATGCTTCACACGGTTTACTATGCCGACGAGGTCAAGCCGGTCGAGGAAGTCGATCGCGCCGCGAACGAGTCGGTCAAGGAGCCTGAGCTTGCGCTCGCCAAGCGGCTGATCGACGAGCTTACTCATGACAAGTTCAATCCTGCCGAGTATCGCGACAACTATCGCGACCGGGTGGTCGAAGCGGCGGAGCAGAAGGCCGCGGGCCAGCAGGTCAGCGGCGCGCCGGCCGAACCCCGTCGCGGTCAGGTGATCGACCTGATGGCGGCGTTGAAGGCCTCGCTCGACAAGCGTGGCGTAGCCGCACCCGAAGCGGAGAAAGCCGAGCAGCCGTCCGAGAGCGACGCCGGCGCCAAGGCGCACGCGCGCTCCGTACGCTCCAGCGGCGAACGCCGCCGCGCCGGCGGGAAGAAGTAGACTCCGCAAACCTAACCCCCTGGCCCCCTTCCCGACGCGGGAAGGGGGAACGTTTGACATTCCAGTCTGACGCGCTATGCCTTGTGCCGTAGTTGTAAGCCCGAGTCAGACCCGGGAAAGGACACCTAAATGAGCGACGCGTTGCCACTCGCGAACCAGATCCGCTTCGGCGTCATCTCGGGCGCTCTCGACGGCGAACAGGCGCGGCGTGCGGTGGAGGCCGTCGCGCGGATGGGCTACGACTCGGTCTTCACCGGCGACCATATCGCGTTCACCGGCCCGATCGTCGATCCGCTGACCGAGATCGCATTCTGGGGCGCGATCGAGCCCAAGCTGACCTTCGGCACCAGCGTGTACCTGCTGCCGCTGCGCCATCCCACGGTGGTCGCCAAGATGGTCGCGACGGTCGATCGGCTGCTCGGCGACGGCCGTTTCATCTTCGGCGTCGGCGTGGGCGGCGAATTCCCGCCCGAATACGAGGCCTGCGGAATTCCGATCAAACAGCGCGGCGGGCGCGCCAACGAAGCTATCGAGGTTATCCGGCGGCTGTGGACCGAGCCGCGCGTGGCCCATCGCGGGAAATATTTCAGCTTCGGCGAAATCAGCATGCTGCCCAAGCCGCTCACGCCGGGTGGCCCGCCGATCTGGATCGGCGGACGCGCCGAGGCGGCGCTCAAGCGCGCGGCGCGGCTTGGCGACGGATGGATGCCCTATGTGATCACGCCCAAGCGCTTCGCCGACGGGCTCGACTTTATCGGCGCCGAGGCGGCCCGCGCCGGCCGAAAGATCGAGCGCTTTGACACCGCCGCGTTCCTCTTCTGCACGATGGGATCGAGCTTTGAGGCGGCGCTCG
>Ga0209517_10007229_pt1 | contig 13399 bp, 13 predicted proteins | sample PeaSoiMetSII2010_FD_187695 | JGI IMG/M metagenome (GOLD analysis project Ga0209517, IMG submission 187695) | Peat soil microbial communities from Weissenstadt, Germany - SII-2010 (SPAdes) (version 2) | ecosystem: Environmental > Terrestrial > Soil > Wetlands > Peat | place: Germany...
CGCAATATGGGAAAAACCCCTGTTAAATCCAGATTCCCGGATGGAAATTCGGATAGCGAAAAATGGTACTGTCCTACTCCATGAGGCGCTGGCAGCGTTCCCCTGCCTTGAGCAATAGGCTCATGATCGTGTTCTGATCCATCTGGCAGATTCGTTCTGTGCTCCTGATCGAATTTTACCCTCAAGCAAAAGCTGAAGCGCCAGGACAGCCTGTTTCTGCGAGATGTACATGGTGTCGCACACGCGCCGGTGCTGCTCCGTGTAGGTCTTGCGGCAACGCGGGCAGCGGAACCGGCGAAGCCCATTGCGGTGCTTTCCGAAGTGCTGGCACTCCAGAGAGCAACCTTCGCAGATCATCGATTGCGCGGATTGTGCTTCGTTCATCATGGCTACAGAATACAGCAAGCGCTCGCTGTTTGTCAAGCGGAAAGTGTGCTAGGGTTTGGAGTGCGGACGGTGGGGCTCGAACCCACAATTCCCTGTCAGGACAGCGGTTTTAAAGACCGCTGTGTATGCCGGTTCCACCACGTCCGCACCAAGCGGGGGCATCTAAAATGCCCCCGTTGCCGTCTGTTGGGTTTTTGGTAGTCCTCGGTTTCTCGCCACTGCTCACCTCCATTAATGGTGTGAGATTAGGCGATTATCTTCTTGCATATCAATGGCGTAGGGAAATTTTCGCCGCAACATAGAGGCAAATCGTGATTGGCGTTTTACTGGCGTTTTCTTGCCTTATGGCGTTTCACTGGCGTTGGAAGTTTCACCTCATAGTCGAGGATGCCAGAGAGAGCCTTCTCGTATTTTGCGAGTGTGGTCCGAGTCGGAGAGAATTTGCCGGATTTATGCCGGTATACGGTGGTCGGGTCAACGTCTATCATCTCCGCCATACGCTCAGGTGTGGTTCTGGCCAGGAGCAAGAGGCGGTCTAATTCTTCGCCGAAACTCTGTTCCGCCTTTGGTGGTGCGAGTGGATTTTCTGCCTTGCTGCCTGCCATAGCCATAAGCTGCTGCAACAGCGGGCTTGCGTTCTCTAGATCGATTCCGCTCTTTCTAAGCTGCTCCGGCGTTACTGTCCGCAGTGAGGGGGCGCGCATTTGTCTCTCAACATGCGGGGGCAACGGTGGTGGAATTGAGCGCGGAAACTCAACCGGAAAGCGGTCCTTCATTTCTTTTCCGAGACGTTGCTGAATGGTCTTCCGCATCTCATCCTCGGCAACATCGTGATAGGAAAAGTCCTTTTCGGAGTCGCTTGCCTTAATGTCTCTCACCACCCCAATCACATGGTCTTCCACTCTCCGCGCAAGATTCGTAAGCCAATTTTGAGAATGAGGATTCGGCGGGTACCGAGGGTACCTATTTGCTTCCAGAAAAAAGACCTCGGTGGAATAGTTTGAAAGGATTAGATAGAACTTCGAGGTTTCCTTTGGTGGGCGTGGACCGACAAAGCGGGTTTCCTCGCTCCATCCTTTGGGCTTAAGGAGAGGGCGCAGCACATTCCATGCGGCTTGATCCGCTTGGTAACGCTCATCCGTGATGTTCGTTAGATCGCCCAATGAGAGATTGGGCCTATCTTTGTCGTCCATCCGCGCCCTTGCACCAGCACAGCAAGGGCGTTACGATGTGGGTATCCAGCCGCAACATCGAATTGCCCCGGCCTCGCGCCGGGCTTTTCGTTTGTTGGCTTGATTTTACTCGGATTTCTTGCGCGGACGACCACCAGCGCGTGTCTTGCGCTTGGCTGCTAATTGGCGGAAGTAGTCGCTGCCACGCTTGGCGGTCTGCGATCCGCCTTTCGCGCCTAATTCCGCCGCTGCCGACGAACGATCCTGTTTCAACAGGTCGTCGATCAATGCCAGGGACGCGGTGAATAGTTCCCCGCCTCGCTCACGCTGTGCGGTTGGCACCGCACGATCCGAATAAACCATCTCTGCTTGGGAAATAAGGCGCTTAAGTGTGAGAAGGGATGCGCGTTCACTCGACATGCCTCAAACATAGAGGCTTATCAGGCTAAAAGCAAGCGATTGCTGTTTTTCTTCAACGCTGATTTCAGGCACTACCCGAAAAATGGTAGTGTCTTAAATCTGCGGGGATGGCGGTTTTCCGTCCTTTTGCCTCTTTGAGTTCGGGTGGAGCGCCGCCAGATGCCATCTATAGTGCCGAAGTGTCAAAGGAGAGCGCAGATGGGTCATTGAGCTGGCAAAGGTAACGGGTTCCAATGTTACCAGTGGGACAGTGGCGCGGGGGTCAAGTCCGGACGGGCCCAAAACTTTCCGTTGACCCTCGCATCACTTTCTAAACCACAACCCCGAGCACCAACGAGGGCTAAATGAATAACCTAATTCTGAATCTGTTCGCGAAACTCCAATCATTGAAGAACGACGAGGATGGTCAGGACCTGGTCGAGTACGCTCTTCTGGTTGCCCTGGTTGCGCTGGTATCCATCGCCGCCGTAAGCGGCGTTGGCACCGCGATCATCAGCGTATTCGTCGCTATCAGCACTTCGCTGGCGTAGGGCGATCTCTTTCGCCGGTCGTGTCCTATTAGTGCGTTGCTAGAATAATCTCGGACGAATTTGTTCTATTTATGAGTTGCCGTAATGTAGGAGGATGTAGCCCAGGCGACGAGTCCGCAGACGGCAGCCGTCAGTTGTGAGTTGATAAGGAAAGTGCGACATGGCATGCGCCACCTTCGCCATGAAGTGTTCCGCAGACGGGCCGTTACGTTTGCCCAGGTAGGACACTACCGGATTGCGAGCTATTTCGAGGTCAGGTAGAGGATGAAAATGACTACCAGGAGCGAGATAATAAGCTCGACGGGTGAGGCCATATACTCCACCCCGGCCAATATTCGGTAGATCAATGGGTCGGTTGCCAGTGGGTTCTGATGGACGACGACGTTAAAGAGGAACAGGACAGCAAACCAACCGAGGATGAACCCCAATCGCTTCCCCATGCAAAGTCCTCCCAAAAATCGTAGTGGCTGATTTGTAGGCAGATTATCACTGGCAACGCACTAAGCAGCCACTACCCGAAAAATCGGTAGCGCCTGAAAACGCGTGTTGTTGCTTTCTGGAGTTGCGGCCCTACAATCTAGCCGCCTTATCCTCTTCCGCCAATTTCTTGCGCCGTGCCTGTTCTACCTCCGTCGGATTGTCGGGTTGAGGCGATCCCTTTGGCAGAGAGCCGGTCGGACGGTACGTGTTTAAGAGGATCCCCTCGGATGTGCGGCGCGACTCCACCAGGGTAAGACCAAACGGCGGCACGCCGTCTTCGAACAGCCGCTTGCCCTTGCCGAGCACCAGCGGGAAGATCCAGATGCGAAACTCGTCGACCAGTTGTGCGGCAATAAGCGTCTGAAGCAGTTCGCTGCTGCCCCAGATGTGCAATTCGGGCCCGTCCGATGCCTTCAGCCGGCGGACCTCGTCAACGGCGTCGCCGCTCATGCCATGCGTGTTCACCCAGTCGAATCTGTCCAGGCTGTTTGTGACCACGTATTTCGCTGCCTTGTTGAAGGCGTTCGCAATGGGATTATCGCCGGCATAGGGCCAGTACCCCGCGAAAATCTCGTAGGTGCGGCGCCCCAGCAGCAGGTCGAACTCGCCTGCCATGATCTCGCCCAAAGCCTCAGGCACGGCCTCATCCGAGAAGCGCATGATCCAGCCCCCATGCGTGAAGCCTCCCCTCGGATCCTCCTCCGGCCCGCCCGGCGACTGCATGATCCCGTCGAGCGTGACATGGGTAATGGCGATGATCTTTCTCAAAGCGGTTTCCCCTTTCTGATCCCAGCTCCGGAACCGGTTGCATCAATGGCGTTTTGAAGAGGCACGAATTTCTAACCCATAGTCCAATTGCGAGTAAATGACTGGTCATTCGGGCAGAAACCGAGTAGCAACTGCGAGGTTGTCGACCTGTCAGCCCGGGGCGAGCCGACGAATCGAAGGCCACTGAATTCAGGCAGCGTATCCGGTAACTTGGATTTCTCCCTTGGAGAGGTCCACCGTGCCGGGGGCCCAGACCTGGATCAGGTTGACCCACGCGTACTCCGGGTGGTTGGTTGTGAGGGTCGCATTCTCGCGGAGCTGAACGATCGGCGAGCCCCGTTCGGGAGTCGCCACGCCGTCGGCCCGCAATGCGATCTTTTTCCCGTCCTCGGTCGTGATCTCTGCCTTAATGTCGAGCTGGCATCGGCCATCGGCGCGGATGTGGAGATAATCCACACCCCTGACTGTTCCTTTTATCCTGGGGCCGGTAATGACCCCCTCGAAATAAACGTCGAAACGCGCGCCCTCAGCTGGTGACGCTGACTGGCCGGAAAACACCGCGTCCGCAGAACTGCCGTACTCCACCAGTTGCGTGATTTTCAAGTTGTACTGATAGACCAACTCGCCGGGATTGCCTTTGTATTCGCTCATCCGATCCTCCAAACTCTTTGTTATTTGTTTTGTTGTGGACCCATCCGCTTGCACGTTCGGTAAACTCGGCTCATCAGGCCACGCGTTTCCGGCGTTAATAGCATCGTTTGCTTCCTGTACCGTCCGCTCAGGGAATGCCGATTGCAGACGAATCGAAGTTGAACGATGCAACTCAATCAAGGGGCCCGACCACTTTGGGATGACCGGCAAGGAGAAATTCGGTTGTTAAAGGCCTCGGGAGAGCCTATGCCTTCGTCTGGAACCTCTGATGCAACTGAGGGAGAGGTCAACCATACCAAAGATATCTTTGCTTCCGCCAGCCTTTCAATTTAACTGATCGGCTTGCCGAGGTTTTTCGGGCCATCGGATGTGTTCTGCGCGGTTAACCGGCAACACGGAAGTTGCACCATTCTTGGTAATGTCCGGGTTGACGACAAACCAACCACAACCCTGTTCCTGGACCCTACGGCGTTTATGGGGACCTATCCTGCCAACTTCCGACTAGTGGCCTGTCTCAATGAAAGCGTTACTACCGGTTGGACCGAAGTTTCCGGCGCTCTTGATCAGAATGCTGGTGCCATCATGGCAGCGCTGGCCCATGTTGGTAACGAACTCTCTGCGACAGGCCACTAGACGGTAAATTGAACATGATGGCCGAGTACCATCACCATTGTGCACATTCCGAGATGATCAGAAGTGATCTCGAATCATAGAGACCACGAGATGCCCTCCCTGACGGTTGCGTATTCAGTCACGCGAACCGCACGCACCTCTTCCAAAATCAAAATATGCAGCACAGCTTGCGCCGGTTGCGGCGCGGGAGCTAGCCAGAGGTCTGTGTCGTACCTACAAAACGCAGCTCACGAACCTTGCAGCGCGAGTCGCCACACCGTTGACGGCACGCTGAAACAGCGTTCCCCACTGCGAGAATCCGGCTCCTGCGAATGAATGCGCAGCCCAGTTCCAGAGCTGGTGTATGTAGGTCCGTTTTGGCCGTTGCGGCACGACTATAAGTCTGTACAGAGCTCGCCGAGGGGTTGTGCCTGATACACCAAAACGCTTTCGTTCCGGGATATACCAGTTGTGAAATCGTTATAGAACTTGAGCCCTCAGACAGAGAAAAAGCACCAACGACCTGCAGTGGGCAAGTCGGTAGGCGCTTTCTTCACAAGATAGGGACTGTTCTCAGGCCGAGGCATCTTCCCGCTTGGCTGAGCGCACTTCTTCCTTGATGCGTTGAATGTGGCCGCGGCCCAAGGCCTTGACCTAGCAGCCGAGCTCAAAATAGCGGCGGATATCGGCGTCCTCAAGAATGCCAAAGCAATCTATGACGCCAATCGGACCTCCGGCCCAGCGAACGACCTCGTCGGGCTTGAGTTGCCGATAGGGCGCATGGCGCACGGCGAGCACAAGCGCCTCCACTCCTTGGAGGGCTGCCGCCAGATCCTTCTGCACGTGAATTTTGCTAAGGTCTTCCTGGCCGCGGAAGAACCTGGACCACGAGTGTCCCGGCGCCGGATAGGTATCCTGATTCTCCAGTTCATACCAATGATCGACGTAGGGATCGTGGACGCTGACTTCTGCACCCATCTCGGTGAGCTTGCGCACCACCAGCTCGCTGCCGCTATAGCGCGTGTCGCCCACATCTTCCCGATAGCTTGCCCCCGCCAGGAGGATGCGTGCGCCGGCGATGTACCGTCCCATGTTGCGCAACGCGTCGCGCGTGAGTTCAGCCACATGGAGGCCGCGCGTGTCGTTGACGTCGATCGCTGCGGTGCTGAGCTTGAAGATATTGTCGCCGTCTTCAAAACCCAGGATATGACTGTACGCCCAATAACCCAGGCCGCCGTCCTTAGGCAAGCAATAACCGCCGATGCCTGGACCGGGAAAGATGATGTTGCTGTGCGTGGGTCGCACTCTGATTGCGTTGACCACCTTGATCAGATCCACTCCATTGCGCTCGGCGAACATCGACCACTCGTTCAAAAAAGCTAGGATTGTGGCGCGATAGGAGTTTTCGACAATCTTCGTGGTCTCGGATTCGATGGGCCGATCCAATACGGTAAGCGGGTATTTTTCAACGTTGATCACCTCGCTCAAGAACTTGATCACCCGACTTCTGGCCTCACAGCTGCAGCCCGAACACACCCGCCAGAAATCACGAATGCTTTTCACGTATTCCCGGCCCGGCATGACGCGCTCGAAACTGTGCGCCAGCAACGGCTCGCATTCGATGCCGCGGGCGCGGAAGGCCCTCTTAAGGATCGGGAGCGCCACAATCTCCGTGGTGCCGGGGGCCACGGTTGTCTCGATCAACACAAGGCACTGCGGCTGGATCTTCTCGCCGATGGTCTTCAGGGTGGCCTCCAGCGCCGCCATTTCGGCCTCGCCGTCTTCATTGTGCCTAAATGGCGCTTGGCATAGTCGCACTGCACGTCGACTACAACGCAGTCAGCCAGTGCCAAGCAGTCGGGGTTGTAGGTGGCCGTGAGCGTCTTTTTCCCCAGAACGCAACGGGCGATCATTGGGTCCACTTCGGGATCTTCTGACTTCACCGGCGATTGACCGCGGTTCAACAGAGGTGTTTTCCAATAGCTGCGCGTGCTAGGCCGTTGGCATCCGATTACGAACTTGCCGAGGCGGCCGTTCTTCTTGTCGACTGTATCCGCCACAATGGCGGCCATAACGGCCCCGACGAAACCAAGGCCCATTACCACTACGACCTCTTGGCCCTGCTTACGGGCGGCAGCCGCAAGTGCCCGGACCCGTTCAAACTCGGCCGCGTAGTCTGTGTTGTTAGGCAAGGCGAACTGCTCGCCGCTGGGACTTACGGAATATTCAGGCATGCTCACCCTTTCGCAGAGGGGCAAGGAACGGCGCTCTGTTGCGCGCGGCAATCCGCAGCCATTCCATCTCCCGGAGTGTTGGCTTTGATTCTAAGGTCTGAGCGCAAGCCGTCGCTATGACACTTATTCGTCACGGAAAGCGCACGTTTGCCGCACACGGCTACGATGGCCGAGCCGCAAATTTCGCGACAAAAGCGCCGATCACCGAGGTTAAACGCTACCCTGGCTGAGTGCCCGGCATAGAGGCCTCAACCGTTCCTCGCTAACAGCCGAATCGGGATGGGTAACGACAAGTCGGCCAGCGAAGCAAATTTCATGGACGGAAAATGCCTCCGCGATAGAAGCCATCCGATAAGATCATGAGATCGGTTACTTGCCCCGTCGAATTGCTTCTCTGATGAACGACCCCGAGCGCGAACCGATGCGGGATGATGGGGAACAGAACATAAGATAGGGGCGTTCCGTCCCTTTAATGTGACGCCCCGGAAGTTCCGGCCTGCGAGTCGCGCGGCGTCGCAAAGTTCACGGCAGCTTGAGAAAGGAAGCGCGATGAAACGATCGGAGATCAACCGCTGCATCGCCGAAGCAGAGGCATTTTTTGCGCGGAACGGTTTTCTTCTTCCACGGTTCGCCGAGTGGTCGCCGGAAGATTGACGCGGCCGCGGCCGAGAAGCCGATGAACTGCGCTTTTCTCGTCTGGGGTGGGATGTCACGGATTTCAATTCAGGGCAATTTGCGTCTCTCGGGCTAACGCTCTTCACGCTGCGCAACGGATCGACTGCAGCGGGCAAATCTGCCAAGACGTATGCCGAGAAAATCATGTTCGTTCGTCAGGGCCAGGTCACGCCGTTCCATTGTCACGCGCGAAAGACTGAAGACATCATCAACAGAGGAGGCAGGGGAACAGGCCGCCTGGTCCTCCAGCTTTACAACTCCGATCAGGGAGGTGGTTTTGCACAATCGCAAGTCTCCGTCGCGTGCGATGGAGTGCAGCGCGTGGCAGAGCCGGGAGGCACAATCATTCTGGGGCCCGGCGAATCCATCACCTTGACCCCTTATCTCTACCACACGTTTTATGCAGTAGACGGCGATTGCCTCGTCGGCGAGGTCTCTTCGGTCAACGACGACGATACCGACAACTACTTTAAGGAACCGCTGCCCAGGTATCCCGAGATTGTGGAAGATGAGCCGCCAGCCCGGCTCCTTTGCACGGAGTATCCCGCAGCCTGAATGCCGGCTATCCGGTCCGATCCAGTTGAATGCCACCCGACTCATCGATCAAGTGAGAGCATGAGCAGCCTACCGGCTGGCGCATGCATCCGCACGACGCCTTGTGCATCTGCCGCGATCCGCTCGCCCGATCCCAGTATGTATTGCTTCTGCGGCATGAGCCCGGAGATGGTGAATATGCGGCCGCCCGTCCCGGGCACGAGCACGGCCACCTTTTGAGCGCTATAGTCCACATGCAGGCCGCCCAGGTGGAGAGAGAAACTCGGTGCATCGAAGGGCCGAATCGCCACATCCTCCATGCCCACGTGCACACCATAACGCATCTCCCTCAGCACCATGGCCAGCACTTCGGGATACTCATGGTAGTAGCTATTGTGCGCGGGCATGCCCCGCGCATTGAAGCGCTCCGGCATCCACACGTTCTCAAGCAGGTTGCCTTCCATCCTTTCAAATAGCGAATCAAACATCGAGCGATCGCTCATCTGCATGCGCGCGGCCATATCCAGCCACCAGATTCGCGCCATGGCCACGTCCGAGTCTCCATCATTTTGCTTGTAGCAGTCCTGTTTCTCGTACCGCCTCTCCGACACCCACGTTCCATATCCGCCGGGATGGACATGCGGCGCGCTGTCGAGCCTATGCAGCAGCCTGTGCGCATCGGCGTCATCATTCACAATTCCAAATGCCAGCGCGCCAAAATTCCCGTCATCATTCACAAAATCCCGGATCGATCCATCCACGTGGCGCTCGGTGATGAAGTGATCGTGGCCGTCCCATAATCGGCTTACGATTTCCGCTCGGATCTTTTCCCGAAGTTCGCGATACCGATTGGCCGTGGCCGCGTCGCCGCAGTACGCCGCAATCTCGCTCATGCGATCGAGCAAATACACTGCGAACACATTGGTATCGAGCGTGTATCCGCTGCGCCGGAACACATCAATGAAGAGAGGTCCATCCGCATGCACCAACTGCTCGCGCGGATCATAGCGGGCGAGCAGCCAATCGGTCGCCATGCGCAGATAGGCGTAGTGGACGCGCAACCACGCTTCGTCTCCCGTCCCCGCCGCATATTCCGTCGCCGCGAGTGTCCAGAAGATGTTCGGCCCGGTCTGGCTCGAGCCCGCGATCGATGAATATGTAGGCGCTCCGTTTTCAAAATGATGCGGAATTTGCCCGTCAGCACGTTGCGCCGATTCACTCTGCTGAAGGATCTTGCGCGCCTCGGTCTGCAACAACGGATCGCCGGAATAGGCAAGGGTCGTCACCACTTCCCACGTGTCCGGATCGAAGAAGTTGAAGCGGTCGCCATAGGACCGCGTAGGATGCGCGAGTGTCGGATAGGCGCTGCCCGGCTCCGCATAAGAGCCAAGCACCCCGGCAGCGGAACCGTAGGTGGCCTCAAAGTACGCGGTCAAATCGCGCGTCTGCCGGTCATTCATGCCGTCCACGTGGCTATCCTCGCGATGCGCAGGGTAAGGTAGGTCGTTCGCGTATAACGTGAAACCGGCCGCGAAACTTCCTCCGGCTGCGCTGCTCGTCTCCGCGGCAGGCGTTCCGCTCCTCCAGGCATCAAGCCCGACCGGTGCAATCGCCGGGCGTAAAAGGATGCCGCTCTCATCGCTCTTCGCGCTTGAAAGCAGCGAAACCTCTGTCGAGCTTCCGCCCAAATCCGGCTCCAGCGCGACCGAACCATTCGCGCGGTCCATCGTGTAGAACAGCCGCAGCGGGTTGGTGGAAGTGAAGGATTGCCCCTGGCCGGCGACGTACTGCACGACTCCTCGCGCAAAAATCCCCAGCAGAAACCACTGGTGCAGCATCATCCGAATGCCTTGCCCGCTCTCGCTCGCCGGTAATTCCGCGCGGATATGCACTCCCCGCTCGCGCGTGTTCAGACTCAAGGTTACCTGTGCGAGATCGCCGCCTCGCCCGGCCCAGCCCAACCGGAGCGACGCCGACTGAGGACTTTCCCGCAAAACCTGCACCGTTGCCGGGGTTCGGTCTCCGATGGTACCAAACGTGATGCCCTCAGGCGCCAGCAATTCCACCTTGAATTTCCCGCGGCCTGTGTGATCGGCGGAGAGATGTGTGATGCGATGCAGGAAGCGGTCGAAAGTGAGCTCGATGAAGCCATTGGAGAGCGTCACCGATCCGGGAGACTGGTGGACGGCAACTCCGGCCTCATCGTTGGAGGGCGTGGGACCTTTCGCATGCGCGGAGCTTACCGCAAGGAGAAGGAGGGCAAAACCAAGGGGGCGAACCACTGCAACACGATACCTCAATCGTCGGCGCTTCATCCACTATTCCTGCGGGCACCGGGCCTCGCCGGGTGAGTGAACCAGATGCGTAAGCCCCGCCGTGATGCCGGAAATAGCCCGTCTTCGCGCGCCATCAACAGAATCGTCTGCCGGCATCCCGCCTTCCCAAGAAGCTACAATTCTGCATAAGAACACGCAACCGATGCGCTTCACATCTTCTTGCGGGCGGCAATCGTCGCGGCCAATTCGCAAACTAGGTTCATCCGAACACGGAGAAGCATGGACAAATCTCTCGATGTAAAACTGGCGGCGCTCGCGAGTGATCCCGCATGCCAAGCGTTCATCCTTGCCGATGCCAAAGATGCCGACATGGCCTTCGGTATCGCATCGCCGGGCAAAGACGCCGCTGGCCGGCTTCGCTCATTGACCGAGTTCCGCGACCAGATCCGCGAGATCGTTGCGCAAGGCCTGGTGGACATCATGCTCATGTCAGCCAGCACATCAGAACTCCTCACCATCCGGGAGCGGATCTTCGATGCTTCGCCCGTCACGCCGGCGGTGCGCGCCAATGACTCGAGCGATATTCATCTGGTCCGCGGCGGCCGCTATGCGTCAATGGCATCGCGGCCCTTCGCCAGCACTACCATTGATCACATCCAGGCCGGCAAGCGGCCATGTACGCAGGCGGAGCGCTCCACGGGAGCAAACCTCGGCCTTTATTCGGTCACCTTCAACAACGATCCCGAGCGCGATCTCAAAGTTCTTGAGGCGTATAAGGCGTTTCGGCTTGAAGCCGAAGAAAAAGGTTTCCAGCATTTCCTTGAAGTCTTCCATCCCAACGTGCCGCCCGAATTGCATGGCCTGGCTCCTGAGCAGATCCCGCATTTTGCCAACGATCACATCGCCCGGATGCTTGCCGGCGTGCCCTCTCGGTCACGCCCTCGCTTTCTCAAGATTCCCTATGCCGGTCCGCAAGCTCTCGAGGAACTGTGCGCCTACGATCCGTCACTTATTGTCGGCGTGCTGGGCGGTTCGGCCGGGACCACGCTTGATGCCTTCGCGCTGCTCTACGAGGCAAGGCGGCACGGTGCGCGCGTCGCGCTATTCGGCAGGAAGATCAATGCCGCAGAAGATCAGCTATGCTTTGTTCAACATCTGCGCTGGGTGGCAGACGATCAGCTTCAACCCGCCGAGGCGGTAAAGGCTTATCATGCGGCCCTCCAGGCAAAGGGAATCACTCCGCGGCGTAGCCTTTCCCGGGACCTTGAGCTCACTTCCACGGTCGTCAGTCACGCCGGCGGATAGCGACGTCGCGACACATGCTGTGCCTGGCGTCGAAAGAATCTCCCAAGCCGCGCCGCTCGCCGGATTACCGGGATCGGAGCGCTGGAAGCATCTATGAAGAAACGGTATGACGTACTCGGAGTTGGAATCGCAGCCGTCGACGATCTGAAGTACGTCGCCGAGTACCCCCCGGTCGATTGCAAGATCCCCGTTTCCGCCAGCACGCGTCAGGGCGGCGGCCCTGCCTGCACGGCCATCGCCGCAGCCGGCGTGCTGGGCGGTCGCGCCGCCTACGTGGCGCGTTTTGGAAACAATGAGCTCTCCCACTACATGCGTTCCGCGCTCGCGTCCCGCGGAGTCGATACGTCGCATATCGTCGACGATGCGGCCGGCGGTCCCTACCATAGCATCATCGTGGTCGACTCAGCGGGTCACCGCAACGTCTTCTACGATCCAGCTCTCTACAGGACGGTCACCGAAGATGATCTTCCGGGCGCACTGATCCAGTCCGCGCAGATTTGTCTGCTCGACCACATCACCGAGCCATCCCTGTTGACCGTCGCCGAAAAGGTGCGCAGGCTGAGCGTGCCCATTGTCTCGGATATTGAGGGCCGAACCAGTTCCGCGCAGCAACTCGTTCAACTGACCGACTACCTGATTCTTCCCAAAGCGTTCGCGGCCTGGGCCAGCGGCGAAATCAATGCGCGCGATGCCTGCGTGTCTCTCGCGCGCACGCCACGGCTCGCGACCATCGTCACCGACGGTGCTGCCGGTTGCTACGCGTGCTCAGCCGCCGATCCCGCCGTCCGTCACTTTTCTGCCTTCCAGGTGCAAGCCTTTGACACCACGGGCTGCGGTGATACATTTCATGGAGCATTCGCCCTGGCGGTTGCCCGCCAACTCAGCACGGAGGACGCAATCCTGTTCGCCTCTGCTGCGGCAGCGCTCAAGGCCATGGCCGCGGGAGGGCAACGCCGCGGCTGGGACGCGCTGCCCACTCTCACCGAGGTGATTGGCTTTCTTCAATCGAGACTCGAAGAGCCTCAAGAATCATCGCTGTTGCCGAGGATACATTCAGCTCTAGCTCCCGGGTAGCCGCCGGATGCCGTCAGCTCTACCCTGGTCAAAACGCGGCTGACACGAACTTGCTCCGCATTCGCATCACCACTTCAAATGCCGAAATTGCGCTGGCGCCGCTCAGCGGAAGACGAGTTGCGGCCTTTTCCTGTCAGAAGTGAGATCAGCCAACTCATTTCGATGGAGATACGATCCTGCATTTGGCTGAATCACCGGGAAGTGAGCCGGAGATGGTACAAACTTTATGGTGGCGACGCGGCGAAGAGCTGGGGAGCCAATCTGCCGGGTTCACCGGTGAT
>Ga0209517_10007230_pt1 | contig 13398 bp, 13 predicted proteins | sample PeaSoiMetSII2010_FD_187695 | JGI IMG/M metagenome (GOLD analysis project Ga0209517, IMG submission 187695) | Peat soil microbial communities from Weissenstadt, Germany - SII-2010 (SPAdes) (version 2) | ecosystem: Environmental > Terrestrial > Soil > Wetlands > Peat | place: Germany...
AGTATTTACTTCGTGAACTTGGTCATCTTAGTACCGCAAGTCGGACAGACAGCACGCATCATGTTTCGGCCCTTTGCGGTCTTTTCCATCGTTGTCTGATCATCAGGTACAGTTTTCTTTTCCTTACATTTCACACAAAACATTTCAGCCAATGAACTTCCCTCCCTAATCTGAATCGATTCTGATACCGCATGACTAGACCATAAAAGCCTTTTCCAACGCTAAGGGGACGATCGTGACGATTCTTGGCGAATTTCCATTGGACGCATTATAGGAAGAACTATTAAACAACATGTTCTTACGCGAAAAATGCGGCAAAGTGGTTAATTTTGGCAGCGCGGAAACTAATCTCAATCATCGGAACAGGCAAACTTGGTAGTGCGGTGGCTCTACAAGTGGCTTCTCGTGAACTTGGCGATATTAGACTCATCGATATTATCCAAGGACTTCCTCAAGGTGAGGCACTGGATCTTGGGCAGATGACTGCGGAACAGGGGGCTGACGTGGATATTGTCGGATCAAATGACTACAAAGATGTCGCGGGCTCTGACCTAATTGTCGTGATCGGAGGGTTGGGAAGAAAGCCCGGAATGACGCGACTGGATCTGCAGGATAAGAATGAAGAAATTATTCGAAGGATCGCGCAGAAGATTGTGGAGTACGCGCCAAAGTCACTTATCATGCTTGTCACGAATCCGGTGGACGTTATGACGTATTTGACCTGGAAAGTCTCAGGTTTCGATTCTTCGCGTGTCTTCGGTCAGAGTGGTATGCTCGACACTATGCGCTTCAAATACTTCATCGCGAAAGCCCTCGCAGTCTCGACAAGTTCAGTGCAGGCAGTTGTCATCGGCGAACATGGCGACTCAATGGTCCCATTACCACGATTCTCTACTGTGAACGGAGTACCGATCACAGAGCTTCTCCCAGCAGATCAAGTGGCTGAGATTGTCGATCGAACTCGGAAGACGGCGGCTGAGGTGATAGCTCTCAAAGGAGCAACCATTTACGCTCCAGCTCATGGGATAGCCAGAATGATTGAGACTGTCGTGAAAGACAAGAGGATGGCGCTTTGTATGACCGCGCATCTTAACGGAGAGTTTGGAATCAAGGATCTCTACATCGACGTCCCAGCAGTGCTGGGAGCTAAAGGTGTCGAGCGCATTATAGAACCAAAATTAAATGATGAAGAGAGAGCCGCTTTTCAAAAATCTGCAGACGTCGTGAGGACTGCCGTAAGTCATCTTAAGACAGTCAAATCAGTGCAGGGATAGATGCCTGATTTAGCCACCCTTTCTAGCCTTAGCCACACGATTGGCGATTTGGGCCGCCACTACTCCCGCTGCTATCCCTGAATCTATGTTCACTACGGCAAGACCCAAGGAACATGCCTGCAACATTGCCATGAGGGCAGCGCGTCCTCCACCACCATAACCGTAGCCTGAGGATGCAGGAACAGCGATTAACGGAATATCAACTAATCCCGCCACCACCGTGGGCAACGCACCTTCGCGTCCAGCCACAACTATGAGACTGTCAACATCATTCTTGATGAGATCCCTCAACGGCTCGATCAAACGATGAATACCCGCAACCCCCGCATCCGCCTCAAGGAAGGTGCTGCAGCCCATCTCATTGGCAATCATTTCAGCATCCTCAGCCACCGCCAAGTCGACTGTTCCAGCTGTGAGAATTCCAACTCTTCCTCCAGTCTGTCTTAGCTCAAAGTCTGCTCGTTTAATCACGACTGATTTCGAGTGCGGGAACTTCCTGATGTTACCTTTGCCATCAAATCTTGCTTCTAAGCTAGCTAATTGGACATTGTCGACTCGTGTTAGGATTACGCGGCCATTTTTGTCAAGCATACGCTCAGAGATCGCAAGCAAATCTTCAACAGATTTTCCCTCACCAAAAACGATTTCCGGAACTCCTCTTCGTAGTTCTCTCGCTACATCCAATCTCGCGATGCTAGTAACCTTCTCGACGATGTCAAATTTTAGTTCCTTTTCTGCTTCATCAACTGAAATGGTTCCACGTGCGAGTTTTTCGAGGATTTCGCGCAAGATTTTCGCCTTGGAAATACCTAAGTACCTTGAACGTTCAGCGTATCATAAAATGTTAACAGGCGATACAAAGCTCGTAACGGTTAGGGGCGAAGTTGTCACCTTCATCCCATCAGCACTCCGAACTAAAGCTGAGCTAATATTGAGTGAGCTACGGAGTTTTGGGAAAGTGATTGTGGCGTTCTCAGGAGGAATCGACAGCACGCTTATGCTGTATCTCGCAAATCTTGAACTTCAATCGAACGCCGTAGCCGTTACCGCCAACTCCCCTAGCCTTGCATCTTCAGAGTTGGAAGAAGCGAAGAAACTTGCCGCGGTGCTTAACGTGAAGCAGATCATCGTCCAAACTGATGAATTGGACGATCCCAGTTACGCTTCGAACCCATCGAACAGATGCTACTTCTGTAAGAAAGAACTAAGCCGGAAACTCATCGTCTTGGCCGAAAAGTTGGGCATCAACACCATAGTGGATGGAACGAATGCAGACGATCTGAAAGGACACAGACCGGGAGCTGTGGCATTATCTGAGCACGGCGTACGGCGACCCTTAGCGGATTTCGGCATGACCAAGTCTGAAGTAAGAGAACTTTCCAGAATATTCAAACTACCCAACTCAGAAAAACCCTCAAACCCATGTCTGTCCTCGCGTGTGGAATACGGACAAGCAATAACTCCAGAAAAACTCCTCAGAATCGAGAGATCCGAACAATACATCCGGTCTCTGATCAATGTGAAGGAATTGAGAGTGCGCGATCACGGAAATCTGGCTAGGATCGAAGTTGGCAAGGACGAAAGACACTTACTTTTTGATGAATCAACACTCGACAAGATAAGTGAGGCTCTAAGGGAATTGGGCTATGCTTATGTTGCGTTCGACGTCCGTGGGTATAGAACCGGGAGCATGAACGATTTACTGAAAATCAAAAACTAGATGGGACCTCAACTCGCGGTTTTGGAACGCGACTTTCGTGACTTGAAAATTAAAGAAAGTCCCAGTATGATAATGATCGCGGCTGCAGTTAGTAACACTATAGGTTCGACCTGTTGCCAAATCGGCTCGACTGACGGAGCCTCATTGAAAGTAGACGGTGACTGAACCATAGTGCTAGTGCTCGAAGTTGTCGTTGTCGTCATTGCCATGGTAGTTTGAATGGACGACATCGTTGTGGTCTGAACCGTACCGACCTGAACAGAGATGTTGTCGACTGTAGAAGTGTCTATCCCGTTAGCGACTAGCTCAAAGTTGGCGAACAAGTAGACGACAACCGCCAATTGCCATGACGCCACTACGTTAGGTGTCGTGACCACATTAGGTACGGTGACAACAAAATTGGGCTGCTGTAACATAAGATAGCCGATCGGAACGCTAGCCATCGATAATATCTGATTCCTCGCGGTATCATGGATATCAACACGGGCAGTATAGAACACTTGTTCCTCTGCCGGACTACAAATCCCGGACACGACAGTTGAAAGCTGAATCTGCTGATTAGGCGGGACAGGCTGCTGATAGTTAACTGAGATGTTCGTTATTTGGCATAAGGACGCCCTGACAGTGCTCGTCCCAAGGAATGATCCGCAAAGAACAATGCATAGAAAAACGTACATGGTTATTCTCAACTTATTAGGCGAACCAGTTTCCGCAGGCATTCAATCCTCCTCCATGCCTCAACTAACCAGGGTAGCTTGACGTGTTATCCGCCATGTGCAACAGGAAGCAATGCTAATTCATCATTGTCCTTGAGTTCCGTCTCTAGACCGTTCAAAGAGCCGATCTCACGTCCTGAGACAATTATAAGCGCGTTAGAACGCGGGTCAGAGCTATCTCCGCTAACCAATAAGCTCCTCAAATCGCGCAAGTCCTCTCTCTGAATCAACTCCTCTATAGCATAGCGTACCGTCGTCCCTGCTTTTTCGGGAAGCTCAAGAACCATCTCCCCAGAAGCCGCTGTAGACCTGAATACTCCGTACAACTTCAGCCTAAGTCGCAAACTCCGTCCTCTCTAATCTCAGACGGCTAGCTTATAGGTTCGTAAACTTTCACCCGAAATAGACTACTTTGGATCTTGCCGGAGTATATTGTGGATTCTGCGGGGGGCTGCTCGAGGGGCCATTAAAGGCATGCAAGAAATGTGGGAACACTATGTGCGAAAAATGCCTCAGTGAGCACGAAAGAACCTGTCGAATGCACGTTTGATGCTATTGGCCTCAGGGTAAACGTGTCATCTTTGCGCTAAGAAACACACTGCCACATGTGCCTCGTTTAACATGTAATGTCTACTTAATGTTATTAATTGTTAATCATAGCCAACATCATCAACGGCTGGTTCAAAATGCGTAGATTCAATGGTAAAATTTCCCTACTCCTAATCGCGAGTATCCTAATTGTTCTCATGGCATCAACGGCACCTGCAAGCGCGCAGTTGGGCGTATGGCGCGACATCAACCCAACATCATACATCAGTCCGCCCGCGAATCCGCAACTGAACTCTGTCTACATGTTCAATCGGGGTTTTGATCCACAGTGTGAGGGAACGACTGAATGCGGTTGGGCGGTAGGTGACTCTAGGCCAACAACAAATACGACTACAGGTCTTCCAGCCATATTTCATTATGATGGTCAAACATGGAACTTCGTGCCTGCACCACAATTCATGGGATTTCCGACGGTTCCGATTGCGTACAACTTGACCGCTGTGACATTCGGCCCGCCGAATAATCCGATCAATCCAAGTGACGGTTGGGCCGTCGGATTCACGAACTTCACATTCAGCATTCCCAATCCTAATACTGGAATGCCTACATCGATTAACCAATGTGCATTCGTCAACCCAACTCTGGGCCCTAATCTGGGATGCACTGCACTCGCGATTCACTGGGATGGCGTCGGGTGGCGACTTCAAACCGCGGGACTTACTGGTACCAATGCAGGTCCACTCTGGGACGCGTTTATGGTTAGCCCAACCGATGTGTGGGCTGTTGGTGAGAACACCCTGGGAACGGCCGGTGTCTTCTGGCATTGGACAGGTGTTCCAGGATTGGGTGGCGGTTGGAACATGCCTCAAGCTCCTATTTCAGGTGTAATCTTTTACTCAATCTTCATGGTCAGTTCAACGGAAGGGTGGGCTATCGGTTCAGGTGGAGCCATTTGGCACTACACTGGCGGTGCATGGAGCGCCTTCACATCACCCGCAAGCGGCATAACCACATGCGGAACCGAACTGAGCGGAGTTTCTCTACGGTCAATCTTCATGCTAAGCCAAACAGAAGGCTGGGCTGTCGGCGACTGTGGCACTATAATTCAATATACTTCAGGAACATGGAATGGCCCAGTTAGCCCCGGAACTACCTCATTCAATCTGCTCTCGGTCTTCATGGTCTCATCAAGCGAAGGATGGGCGTTTGGCCAACGAGGAACTATAATCCACTATTCAGGCGGAAGCTGGTCCCTACTATCTTCAAACTTAGTACCGACTTCTCCGGTAGGTGCGCTAAACTTCAACTCGGCATACTTCAACAACCCCAGTGACGGTTGGGGAGTAGGAACGGACGGAGTCATCATGCATTTCGACGGTACAAACTATGGCACCGTAACTAGCCCCACGATCAACAATTTCACATCCATCTCGTTCGGCCCACCATTGACTGGGCCGATTGATCCTAATGATGGCTGGGCCGTGGGCAACGCGTCAGCACCATCCCCGATTGTGCCTGCACCTGGTGCCAACACGTTTGAACCAACGGTATACCATTGGAATGGATTTGTTTGGACAAAGGGTGTATCGATAGGTACCCTGAACAATCTAAACTCCGTCTTCATGGTCAATTCAGGTGATGTATGGACCGTGGGAGGGGGTACTCACACTACTGCCTCATGCACGTTAATCGATTGCCCAGTGATCTTACATTACACTGGTGGAAGTTGGAACACAATTACTCCTCCTCCTGGAGCATACGTATTGAAATCAATCTTCATGGTCAGCTCAACAGAAGGCTGGGCTGTTGGAGAACAGACAGGAACCTGTACGAATCCAACTACATGCTCACCTTTGCCGTCTGGGATCATCTTACATTACACTGTTTCAGGAGGCGTAGGAACGTGGGCTGTCTTTCCATCTCCATCAAGTCCATCGCCTACTCCGCCGCTCAATTCCGTCTTCATGCTTTCTGCAGTTAATGGATGGGCCGTCGGCGATAACGCCACTATCCTTCAATATACCGTATCGGCAGGAGTCGGTACTTGGAACCCCATTGCCATTAGCGGAAGCCCAACCTTATCGACAGATGCGAACCTGACGTCAATATTCATGCTGAACCCGACAACTGGTTGGATCGTCGGCGGAATTCAGAATGGATGCAATCCTTCCGAACAATGCGCATCTGTGGGGAACCCCACCGGCATCACAGGACCTGCGCCCATTGAGATCCAAAATCCACAAGCCGCTGCAGCTGGACCAATCAGCTTGTACTGGGACGGAACGAAATGGGAGCCCGTTCCGATGCCACCGCTGCCAGGCAAAATCGCGTCAACTGGTATCGAAAGTGGCACGCTGAAGTCAGTCTTCTTTACAAGCCCCAACGATGGGTGGACCGTTGGTCTTCCAGGAAAGCTAACTGCATCGATCTATCACTGGGATGGCACCTCATGGCGAGTAGTGGTTCTATCCCCACCGCTAATAGGACAAATTCCTGGACAGGTTCCGCCAGTTCTATCGTCAGTTTACATGACCTCTGCAGGCAACGGCTGGATTGTAGGTGGAGATCCAGGGATTACGGGTAAGAACTACACTACGTGGCCCCCTGTCAATCTTAATCCGCCCTTCACGCCGGTAGGTACTAACTGTGGCGCTGGCAACGTGCAGATGGGGCCGCCCGCTATCACTTCCAGTTGCCCAGCTATTCTAGCCGACCAATCTCCGAATCCAGCGTTTGCCGGGAAGCCTCTCTCTGTAATTTTGCAGTTCTCTGCTTTCGGTGGGGAGTTCTACTCGAACTCAACATCCGTGATAGTGTCGACTGTAACGACGCAGTACACGGCAGCATCAACATCCACCACCATAACACGCACCTTCTCAACTAACAGCACCATCACGATTCCCGTAAACGCTACCACTGCAGCGGGGCATCCAGGGATTCCAGGATTCACTGCTGAATCCATAGTTGCCGGCATCTCCGTCGGCCTGCTAACCCTGATCGTCCTAAGACGACGACGCTTCAGGGGAAGCAAGTAAAATTGACGGCCGAGGCGACAACGATGTCGAATCGGAGAATGAGGATGGCAAACATCACCGCCACCCTCCCGATCCAACTTCTCGACAAAGTTGACGAATTGATCGATGAAGCGAAAGTTCCGTCAAGGTCCTTCGTGATTCGCGAAGCCGTCCGAAAATATTTGAAGGAATTCGAAAAATGACACCTAAGCACAGAAAAACTGGATTGAGCTATCAGAATTCCGGAATATCGATGCTGCGCCGCAGTGGGATTCTACTTGCTGCAGCAATGATTATTTTGATTGTGGCGTTCAGCGTTGCGCCAACGCTGGCTTCCACTACTTTCGGACGCTGGCGTGACATCAACCCAACTCAGTACGTTGCTGCTGATCCTAGCGCGACTCTTCGTGGAATATACATGGATCGATCCGGTGGATCAGCCTCAATTGGTTCCGGTGATGGATGGGCAGTGGGTGGTGATGGCACGGTAGGGGTTATTTCGCATTATGATGGATTCTCATGGCAAATCCTCTCTCCTCCAGTACCGACTGCTGTGTACTCGTCTGCAAACTTCTGCTTGAATCCTGGAGCGCCAGGAGTTGGTTCGCTCTGTAATCCGTATACGCAGAACGGTAACCTTGCGGATGGATGGCTGGTCGGAAGTAGTTTAAGCAGCATCCCTAACTGCGCGACACCAACCTGTCCAGTTGCCTCCTACTGGAACGGTGGTACGCTTACCGAGAAAGACGAAGGCCTCTTTGCAGCAGGCGCTGGCAACCTGACGTCCGTGTTCATGGTGTGCAATTCACCCGAAACCGGACAGACGGGATGCTCAGGACCATTCCAGTCACAAGGACTCACCTACGCAGTCGGGCAAACTAATACTGGATCCCATGGCATCATCTGCAACTTTAACGGAGATCCACTGGCTGGTGGTTCATGGGGATGCCCGTTCACTAGCACTCATGCAACCGTCTTCAACAGCGTCTACATGTATACTGACTCGACCGGCAATCTTGGTGGATTTGCTGTCGGTAATAATGGTGACATAGCGCAACTCACCAGTGGTGGTTGGACTGAAACACAACCAGCAGACAATGTCACTTTCAACTCCGTCTTCGTCGATCAGGGTAGTAGTAGCCTCGAAGCGTGGGCGGTTGGTAACAACGGAGAGATTTGGCATTTCTGCTGCGGCTCAGCAGGAAGTTGGAACGGACCTGTAAGTCCAGGAGCAACGAGTCAAAATCTCATGAGCGTATTTTTGACCAGTACCTCTCAAGGTGTCATAGTTGGCTTCGGCAGTGTCATCCTAGCCTCTAACACTCTTGGGCAGGGGAATGGGAATCAATGGCTCGCATTAACAACACCAAGTCAAACCGCGACTGGCCTTGGCATAAACCTACTTGGCTTGTCTATCCCGAGCGGCGGGAATGGATGGGCGGTTGGAACTCAGGGTGTGATTATCGATACGCAGAATTCGAATTGTGGAAATTCCGTCATAAGCCCATGCTGGGGAGGCAATACTGGAATCTTACAAACGACGAACTTAACCGCTGTCTACGAAGTAGGCCAGAGCGACGCTTGGATGGGCGGCTGGTGGGATTTTGCGAATAATCAACCATCCCTACTACATTGGGACGGAGTAAAATGGCATCACGCACAAGTTCAGCCACCACCACAACTCGGCGGGCAGCCATTCAACATTACGAGTATCTCAATGGATGGTTCCGGTGATGGATGGGCTGTCGGCGGAATCGCCTGTCCTCCACCTGGCGCGCAGCCATGCCATGTTACTACCGAAGTTCCGTTCGCTCTGCATTGGGATAGCAACACGTGGACAGGAGCTTCGTCAAGTCAGCCAGTGTGCACCTGTTCTCTAACTTCCGTGTACATGATCAGTAGCAGTGAAGGATGGGCTGTGGGTGATCAGGGCCAATTCTTCCACTACACGACAAGCGTAAACCAATGGGGTTTGTTCGCGCAGGCAACTGGAGATGTGAAATTGAATTCCGTGTTTATCAACAATAACGGCGCTAACCAGTTCGCGGGATGGGCTGTTGGAAATAATGGCGTCGTATACTCATTGTCGGAAGTGAATTCAGTAGCCACCTGGTCGCAAGTCACACTCTCTGCGCTTGGAGGAGCAACTCCAAACCTCTACAGTGTCTTCTTTACGGATTCAAATCACGGCTGGATCGTGGGAGCCGACAACACAGTCCTGACAACAACAAACGGAGGACAGGGATGGAGCGGTGGAGAGAATCAAGTGATCGGCGCCCCACCAACAGGTGTACTGCGATCAGTCTTTGTTGACACTCAAAATACTGGTTCAGGGAACGGTGACGGTTGGGCAGTGGGAGGTACCGACGAGACAGGAAACGCTAGTTCGCTCTTCGCTCATTGGGATGGACAAATTTGGACTGACACGACAATCTCGCCTCCAATAGCGCCCGGACTTGCCCTTTACTCCGTGTGGGGGCAATCAGGCAATACTCAAGACGGTTGGGCAGTAGGAGCTACTCCACAAGGCTCTACTACCGGTGCTCCTCTTGCAGGAGTCTTCCACCTAGACCCATTGAATCCTCCGGTCTATAACGGAGGCGGAAGTGGGCCTAATCAGGCAACAACAACTGCGTCGACTACAACCACCTCCACGAACGTTATCGCTTCGACGGTTAGCACTTCTGGAACAACAACCTCAACCAGCCTCAATGTACAAAGTGCCACAGCGACTGCGGTATCCAGTTCCGTGTCTACCGCAATGCTGACCAGTACATCAACTGCCGTGAGCACTTCGTTCAGCGTCAACACACTCCAGGTGCCTGGCATTCCAGGATTCCCATGGGAATCTATACTGGCCGGAATTCTGTTCGGAATAACTGTGATTGCTCTGGTTCGACGGCGTAGGACAAGTAACTGACAGAGATGGCCAAGGCTAATGCACCGATCCTATCGCAGCATTGTCTCCATCGGACTGGTCGTCATCGCGGTTGCGGTTCTAGTATCTTCGCTTAGCATACCCATCAAAGCTCAGACTGCTTCCACTACCTTTTCGACCACCGTATCGACCACGTCAACTACAACGATGCAATCGCTCAGCGTATTCACTTGGAACTCAACTACGACTTCAACAACTAGCACGACGGCTCTCTCAACAACCAGTTCTATCCAGGTTGTAACTGTAACTTCAGTTGCTACGATGGGATCTACTACTTTTCAGAATCCATCGTCCGGCGGTTCCGGAATACCGGGGTTTCCGTTGGAGGCTATTCTGTTGGGCATAATTCTTGGTGGAGTAGTTATCGGTCTACTGAGGAGAAGACGAGTCGGAGAGAGTAACTGAACTCGTCATCCCTACGACGTGTAAAGCACGATTCGATTTAGTCACGAAGAATTACATGTACCCGCGCTCGCCTATTCCAGGTTTATTTGCATAGGACCGACTCGTTACGTTCCGATGTGCAATTCATGAAGTCGAGCTCTGTCAGTACACTAGTAATTTTGATCGCTATCACGCTTAGCCTCGCAACCTTCGCGAGCATAACTCCAACCACAAGCGCGCAAGCCGTCTCCTACACTATAACTAGCGCAACCAACCTAACTACATCGAACAGCGGAGTTGTTCAGGTTGAATTTAATTCCGCACAAATTACTTTGGCGTATCCACAAACTTACCAGTTTGGGGTTAGTGCAAAGACTGCAACCGGCTTGTGGATTACACAGCTTAATTGGTACTATGGTGACGGAGCCTCGTTGTCACTTCCCTACTGCTGCCAGGCTCAAATCAGCTACGTAAGCAACCACGGCTATGCTCAATCAGGAACCTACATTGTGACCGTTTACGCATACGATAATGCTGGAAACTTCGGATCCGCGCAAATGACGGTCAATTGGGCAGTTCCCGCATATTCAAGCTACTGAGTAATCCGCCTCTCCTAGTGTCTTAACAGAGCCCTCGGTTCTCGGTTCTGTTGCATAAACGGGGCATCTAACGTGTCTGTTGCATCATCGTGGCATGTTGCGGTTTCCCTAGAACAATGGAATCGGAATATGACAATTTTGTATAGTCTAACTGCTATGGTAGAGGGATTGCTGCCAGAGTATCGTTCGAGATGGCTGCTTCGGTGAAGTATTTGTTGCCGCGAAGAAAGGTCTCCTTGAGGGCATCTGGCACGTAAAGCGGCGCATGTTTGCTTTTAATCATGTCGAGATAGGTCTTATTCAAGTTGAAGGCCACTTCATCTAGAATTTGTGTTAGCTCTTGTTGTTCGACAGTGAAACCTCCCTCACCAAATCGCATTCGGGCGTTAACAAGTGTCAAGTTTTCAATGAAGTAGCGCAATTTTTGGTCAGTCAATAGCTTATCAAAATATGCGGTCTTTGCTTTTCCGCGCTCCAACAACTTCGGGAGATAATGAATATCTGCGCTCTTATGGTCTAAGTGCAGGATAGCCTTCACGAACATTTCTACGCATTGTTGAGCCAGAAGACAACCAGAGCGTACAATCCCGATTGGGCTTTGTTGCAGACAAATCCTAGCACCAACATAGTGCTCACGTGCAATCTGGAACGCGAATAGGAACGTGAGAGGCGTTTTCTGGTTCTGTATGGTTAGGAATTTAAACTCGGCCATATGCTAGATCTGAATGGTTTGCCTTATCAATTCTCTTCCTTCTGGCTCTGTTTGATAATTCAATGGAGCACTTGAAAGAATACGTCGATTTCAGAACTAGTTTCGTGTTCGACCTCAAAATCTACTAGCTTTCTTCCGGCTAATGGAAAGAACTTCGCGCAGAAATCAGCGTAGGGTTGACCTTTAGCAAACGTACATTCGAACGCAGTATATTTTGCCGTTGACGAGGGCGGTTCATAACCGTTGCTCTGTGTTGCTTGAACATCAAATGCAATGTATTTCAAACTCCCTTGGGTCACCAAGTTCGTAATTTGAGCAATGTGGCTAGGTACCGAAGCCATGCTGTTAGAATCCTTTTGGTTTGCTTTTATTTCTTTGCATGGTGGGGCGCTGTTCCCAAGCTCTTGTTTTTCCCTTGCTTTTCTGGTGGGTTAAGATTCTTGTTTGATGCTCGCACTGGGAGGTCTTTGATCAGAATTTCAGTTGCTTCTAGGGCTAAATCATAGGTTATTCTTTGCTCTTTGATCGTGTCGTACAGCAACCAAGCTATTAGTCCAATTATTGCGAAAGAAACAGGATCACGAACCCATCCGGCCATTAGTGCACCCGTAAACCATCCAAGAGGTGCCCCCCATTGTGCGTAATGAATTACTTCTCGTCTGCTCAAGTAATCCTTGTGCTCTAGTTCTAGTACGCGAAGCTGAATGTCCACATCATCCAGCATTAGGCAATTTTCCTCTCTAGAGATTTCGGTCGCTTCTGAAACACATACACGGCTAGTGCAATTAGTCCTAACCCTATCCATCCGACCTGAGTTGCAGTTCCGCCAAACCAAGCCACTAGCGCCAAACTATTGTTTGGATATGCGACTAAACCGAGTCCAACAGCGGCTAGAACAAAACTTAGAAGTTCAACAAGTTTAACCATTATCAATCTTCTCTGCATTTTTCCCCCCTCGCATTTTTCTTATGCGAGGAAGGTTGAGGTATTCCGTTGGCGCGGGGTGCTTCAATCTTCTTGCTATTCCTTGATCCACATGTTGCTACTCTAGTTTCTTTACGACCATTACTTTGCGGTTAGTTCTTTTTTCGATTTCCCAGTCAAGCACATCTCCGACGGATAGCTGCATTTCTTTGGCGATTTCTTCGGGTATTGTAGCACGTACGGAGGTCGAATTGCTGCTGGCCTTGGCTACTGTGGATTTTTGACCCAACTTGACCATGTTCTATATCTACCTAAGCTACCTATAACCTTATCTACCTGATAGGTGTATAGGTATGATAGGTAGATAGCAAATGATGGTTGACCCACGCCCTCAAAGAGCTTTAGCAATTTACGCTAAAGGCAACCAGATTAAGCGAGTTGACAATTCGACATACAGAGTTAAATCGCAAAGTGGGCACGGCTGGTATCTGGTAACTAAAAACGGTGAAGAGTGGAGCTGCGGATGTCCGGATCACAAATGGAGAAATGTCACGTGCAAACACATTCA
>Ga0209517_10007233_pt1 | contig 13392 bp, 11 predicted proteins | sample PeaSoiMetSII2010_FD_187695 | JGI IMG/M metagenome (GOLD analysis project Ga0209517, IMG submission 187695) | Peat soil microbial communities from Weissenstadt, Germany - SII-2010 (SPAdes) (version 2) | ecosystem: Environmental > Terrestrial > Soil > Wetlands > Peat | place: Germany...
GAGGCGTAGGGGCGGGCGGCCCGAGTTTGGCTAGGCCAGCGCCGCTGCGGCCCGATGACCCTGGGCCGCCTAGACGGGCGAGGGCGCCCGTCCCCACACGAGCCCTGCCATTCTCCTCGGCTATAATGTTGATCAAGGAGTTCGCATGGCTATCCAGAAGACCGACCGGATCTGGCACAACGGCAAGCTCATCCCCTGGGACGACGCCACCCTTCACGTGATGTCCCACGTGATTCACTACGGCTCTTCGGTGTTCGAAGGCATCCGCTGCTACGAAGTGCCCGCCGGGCCGGCGATTTTCCGCGCCCAGGAACACATCCAGCGGCTGCTCGATTCGGCCAAGGTTTACCGCATGGACATCCCCTTCACGCGCGAGGAGATCGTCAAGGGTATGCTCGAAACGGTTGGGCACAACGGGGTGTGGCCGTGCTACGTGCGTCCGGTGGTGCTGCGCGGATACGGCGACGCGGGCGTGAGTGCGCTCAACAATCCGATCGAGGTCTACATCATCAACTATCCGTGGGGAAAGTATCTCGGGCACGAGAGCGATGCCTGCGACGTGTGCGTTTCTTCCTGGACGCGCCTGGCGCCGAACACGCTGCCCGCCATGGCCAAGGCCGGCGCGAACTACATGAACTCGCAGCTCATCAAGATGGAAGCGATCGCCAACGGCTACGTCGAGGGCATCGCGCTCGACGTGAACGGATTCGTCAGCGAAGGCTCGGGCGAGAATTTGTTCGTGGTGCACCGCGACCGGCTGATCACGGCGCCGCTGGGGAATTCGGTGCTGCCAGGGATCACGCGCGACTCCGTTCTGCAAATCGCCCGCGACCTGAACATCCCGACCATCGAACAAATGATTCCGCGCGAGATGCTCTACATCGCCGACGAGGCGTTCTTCACCGGCACCGCCGCCGAAGTCACGCCCATCCGTTCGGTGGATAAGATCAAGGTGGGCAAGGGCGTCGTGGGGCCCGTCACGAAGGTGCTGCAGAAGGAGTTTTACGCCATCGTCCGCGGCGAGAAAGCCGACCGCCATGGCTGGCTCACGCCGGTCCCGGTGCGCAGCAAGCAGCCGGTTGGCGTATAATTTGCGACGCTTCCATTGGGAGCTCATCTACGCGAGGGGCGCGGCATTTCAGAACAGGCCAGCGCCCCTTTCAACCGTTCCAGCCCGAAATAGCAAAACATCCTCATGAGGAGGAAATATGTCGCAAGGCCTGACTCCTGAATTTGCCCTCGGCTATCGCGCCATGATGCTCGACGGCGTGGTGCGGGAAGCGGAAGTCACCAAGAGAGTGATTGCCGCCGTTCCCGATGCGAAGTGCGATTACAAGCCCGATCCGAATGCACGTACGGCGAAGGAATTGGCGTGGCACCTGGCGAATTCTGACATCCAGTTTCTGGACGGGATCGCTGACGAAAAGTTCAGCATGGATACGCCCGAGCACAAGCCCCAGACCTCGGCCGAAGTGGCCGAGTGGTACGACGAGAACATCAAACGCGGCGTGGCGCGCGTGGCCGCTATGACGCCGGAGCAGTTACTGATTCCGATCAACTTCTACAACGTATTCAACCTGCCAGCCGTGCTGTATCTGGGATTCCTCAACAACCACAGCATCCATCATCGCGGAGAACTGGCGACGTATCTGCGGCCCATGGGATCGAAGGTGCCTTCGATCTACGGCGGCAGCTACGATGAACCGTTCGTGCCCCCGGCGTCGGAAGAAACCGCCGCCTGAAGGTTTTTCAACGGAACCTGGAAGCCGCCCCACACGGGCGGCTTTCTTCTTGCCACTTGCTACGACGCCTTCGGCTTCGATTACGGCATAGAATGCGGGAAGATGCGCGAGCCCTACTCACGATATCTGCGGCTGCTCGGATTCGATCGTGCTCCCCTCGGCCTGGAAGGTCTGCGACGCCTTGTTCGCCAGCAGGTGATCCGGGTTCCGTTCGAAAACATCTGGAAGCTGTTGCTGATCGCACGCGAGGGAAAGGGGAGGGTCACGACGCTCGCGGAGTATCTCGACGGGCTCGAGCGCTACGATCTGGGCGGGACGTGCTACACGGCGAATCCGTTCTTTGCGGAACTGCTACGGGAAGCGGGATATGACGCCGATTTGCTGGGTTGTGACATGTCCCATGCCAACGTGCACACGGCGATTCGGGTGCGCGTGGATGGGAATGAGTATCACGTGGACGCCGGCTACGGAGGACCGTTCTACGAGCCTCTGCCACTAGCCGAGCTGCCGCATGAGATGAACCAGGGCCCCTACCGTTATGTGCTGGATCGAGGCGTCGACGGGAGATTGGCGCTGAATGTGTTCCAGGGAGGAGAACGAATTCACGGATACGCGGTGAACGAGACTCCGCGCAGCCTCGACTTTTTCAGCGACATCGTTCTGGAGTCTTTTCAGCCCACGGCGACATTCATGACGCGGTTGCGAGTGGTCCACTATTTCGACGACCGCTCGGTGGAATTGAGGAACAACGTCGTCACCTGCCATCGCGGAAGCGACAGCCGGGAGATTCGGGTCGGCTCGATGAGAAAGATGCGCGAAGTTTTCAATGACGAGTTCCGCATGCCGCGCTGCCCGGTCGAAAGGGCGATGGAAACGCTGGAGAAGCTCACCGGTCAGAGTTTCTTCGAGATGGGAGAAGGCAGTCCGTTTGCATAGCGTGGCAGCACAGCCCGGCAGTCATGCCCCGGCCGGCGAGCGTAACTGTGTGTTAGCCGCGCACTTAAGGCTGTGTCCCGTTGCCGCCTCGGGGCCATTACCTAGGTCATCTTGGGGAAGGTGACGATTCGGGCGATCATGAATGAGAGCGTCAAATGGGGAGCCCTCCGACTAGGGACTTCCACGGGAAAACTCTTTCATGAACATTGATGACCTGCTGCGGATAGCGACGGAACGGCGAGCTTCCGACTTGCATTTGAAGGTGGGAAATTACCCTCACCTGCGCATTGACGGCGAACTGACGCCGTTGACCGACCAGCCCCGCATCAGCGCCGAGGACATGCTGAATATGGCGTTCAGCATGATGTCGGCGCGGCAGAAGCAGAAATTCAAAGAGACCACGGAAATCGATATGGCGTACGGCGTTGCCGGCCTGGGACGCTTCCGTGTGAACATTTTTCAGCAGCGCGGCAACGTAGGACTGGTGCTGCGCGTCATTCCCACCAAGATTCGCGCCCTCGACGAACTGTTTCTGCCCAAGGTGGTGGAACAGATCTGCGACATGCCGCGCGGGCTGGTGCTGGTGACGGGCGTTACCGGCTCGGGCAAATCCACGACGCTGGCCGCGATGGTGGACCGCGTGAACTCCTCGCGCGCCGAACACATCATCACCATCGAAGACCCTATCGAATTTCTGCACCGCGACAAGAAGGGCTACGTCAACCAGCGTGAGGTCGGTGTGGACACGCCTTCGTTCGGCGCGGCGCTGCGCGCTTCTCTGCGTCAGGATCCGGACGTGATCCTGGTGGGCGAAATGCGCGACCTGGAAACGATCTCGACCGCGCTGCACGCGGCCGAAACCGGCCACATGGTGTTCTCGACCCTGCATACGCTGGACGCAGTCGAAACCATCAACCGTGTCATCTCCATCTTCCCTCCGCCGGAGCAGAAGCAGATTCGTCTGCAACTGGCGGCGGTGATGCGGGCCATCATCAGCCAGCGCCTGGTGCGCCGTTGCGACTCCGATGGCCGCGTGCCCGCGGTGGAAGTGATGATCAACACGGCGTACATCCGCGAATGCGTGCTGGTTCCGGAAAAAACACGCGCCATTCGCGACGCGATCGCGGCCGGCACGTCGCAATACGGCATGCAGACCTTCGACCAGTCGCTGTGGGATCTGTTCCAGGCGGGCCTGGTCAATTATGAAACCGCGCTGGAAAACGCTTCCAACGCCGACGACTTCAAGCTGCGCATGCAGGGCATCGCATCTACTTCGGATCTTTCGCGGCAGTCCATGCAGTCGGCGGGGTTTGGGGGAAGATAAGTTTCAAAGTTTCAAAGTTTCAAGGTTTCAGAGTTTCAAGATCTCAGGGCGCGAGCGATCGCGCCCTTTTTCGTCGTTCGCCAGACGGCGTGATCCCGGAATCACTGACCTCTGACCCCTGATTTGCGCTATCGTTACCTGTATGGCGTTCCCGCGGCCGAAGAAGCGATCCTATTCCGAAGATGAACTGTATGAATACGCCGTGGAGGCGCTGGCGCGGCGCATGCGCACCGTGGCCGAACTGAAGCGCATGATGCGGGCGCGCGTGGAGGACGCCGAGTCGGAATACGGGCAGACGCTGGTGGAGTTGGTGATCCGGCGGCTGAAGGATCAGGGATATCTGAACGATTCCACGTACGCGACGACGTATTCCTCGCTGCGGCGCGACAATCAGAAATTCGGAAGGAGGCGGATCGTCACCGACCTGAAGGCCAAGGGCGTGCACGGAGCGGTGATCGAGAAGGCCGTGGACGCGGTGTTTGACGGCGTGAACGAAGAGAAGCAGGCCCGCGAGTATCTCCGCCGCAAACGGCTGGAAAAGCCGAAAGACCAGAAGCAGGCGGCGCGCATCTTCCGCCAGTTGGCGCGCGCCGGCTTCGGCACGAAGGTCATCTTTACGATTCTGAAGAAGTGGGAGGTGGATGACGAAACTCTGAGCGCGCTGGAAAGCGAAAGCGCGGGATGAAAGGTTGCCTGCATCAGGAAAATTCGTGCTTGCGGCCCTGCCCTGAAGGCCATGGAGGTAATCCTGGCGCTGAAGTTTTGCATCTTATCAAAACGAGGGGTATCTTGCAGAGAGAGCGAACTGGGAAGAAGCGGGGCAATGCCTCGGGTATCGTCTAACCTATCCATACAAACTAAGCAGGAGGGAAGTTATGAAAATGACGCTGGCAGCGATTCTTGTGACGGCTGTACTGAGCGCAGCGCCGGTCTATGGTCAAGACACCGGGAGCGCGGACAATAGCAAATCGACCGGCGCCGGTACTGAAGTAAAGAAGGCCGCCAAGACAACAGCGAAGGACACGAAGGTCGCGGCAAAAGACACGGCGAAGGAGACCAAGGTCGTGGCCAAGGACACCGCAAAGGAGACGAAGGTCGCGGCCAAAGACACGGGAAAAGGCGTCAAGACCGGAGCGAAGGACACAGCAAAGGTGGCGAAGACGACCGGACACGAGACCAAGACCGTGACCAAGGACACCGCGAAGGATACGAAGGTTGCGGCGAAAGATACGGGAAAGGGCGTCAAGACCGGAGCGAAGGATACGGCGAAGGTGGCGAAGACGACCGGACACGAGACCAAGACCGTGGCCAAGGACACCGCAAAGGATACGAAGGTCGCGGGGAAAGATACGGGGAAGGGCGCCAAGACCAGCGAGAAGGATACTGGCAACGTAGCGAAGGAAACCGGTCACGACACGGCGAACGCTGCCAAGAGCGTGGGGAAAGATACGAAAGAGGGCGCCAAGGCCGTGGGCAAAGACACGGCACACCTCGCGAAGAGAACGGGCGGCGCAATCAAGAGCGGCGTGAAGGACGTCGGCCACAAAATAAAGCACGGCGACGAGAAGCCGGCCGAGCAGAAATCCGCCGACACCGCGAAATAATCAACGCAGAATCACACCACAAAGGGCACGGGGGGCACGGAGGTTTGGGCCATGATGCCTCTGGGATCTCCGTGTCCTTTGGGGTGACACCTGTGTGGGGACAACCGCCAGAGCCTGCCCTGAGCTTGTCGAAGGGGCTGTCCGGTCGAGCGAAGCTCGACAGCACACTCCGTCCGAGCCACCAACTGAAACATTAGCCGGTTTGGCCCGCGTTCCTGATTCCCCGCCATTATCATTTAGAATGAATCGTCCATGCTGACCGGTTCGGAGATTCGCCGCAAATTCCTGGACTTCTTTGTGCAGAAGGGGCACAAGGAGGTGCATTCGTCGCCGCTTGTCCCGCAGAACGATCCCACGCTGCTGTTCACCAACGCCGGGATGAACCAGTTCAAAGACGTCTTCCTAGGCCTCGAGAAGCGCGATTACTCGCGCGCTACGACCTCGCAAAAGTGCGTGCGCGCCGGGGGCAAGCACAACGATCTGGAGAACGTCGGGTTCACCAACCGCCATCTTACGTTTTTTGAGATGCTGGGCAATTTTTCCTTCGGTGATTATTTCAAGAAAGACGCCATCGCCTATGCGTGGGAACTGGTTACTTCACGCGAGTGGTTTGGAATTCCAAAAGACAAGCTGTATGTGACGATCTTTAAGGGCGAAGCGGGCGTCGACCGCGACGCCGAAGCCTACGACTTGTGGGCCGCGCAGGGCGTACCCAAAGACCGAATTTTCGAGATGGGCCTGAAAGACAACTTCTGGCAGATGGGCGACACCGGCCCCTGCGGTCCCTGCAGCGAAATTTATTACGACATGGGCGCGGAAGCTTCGGATCAGGGGCACACAGATTGCAAGTTTCCATGCGATTGCGGCCGATATGTCGAGATTTGGAATCTGGTGTTCATGCAGTTTGACCGGGATACGTCGGGCAAGCTGAACCCGCTGCCCAAGCCATCGATTGACACGGGCATGGGACTGGACCGGACGGCTGCGGCACTGCAAGGCGTTGTTTCGATTTACGAGACGGATCTGTTCACGCCGCTGATCAGGCGGGCGGCGGAGTTGACCGGCGAGCTTCGCTCGCCCGGACAGCCGAGGGCGGCTGTCCCCACACAAGCAGGAATCGGCACCGCTCGTGTGGGACCGGGTCTCCGACCCGGTCAGGCCGAGCAAGGCTCGGCAGGCTCTCCTAGCCACAAATCCGCTGCGTCCCTTAGAGTGATCGCCGACCACTCCCGGGCGGCGACGTTTCTGATTTCTGATGGTGTGCTGCCGTCGAACGAAGGTCGCGGATATGTGCTGCGCAAGATTATTCGGCGAGCGATCACGCACGGACGGTTGCTGGGACAAACGAAGCCGTTTCTATATCAGATGGTGTTTGCGGTGCGGGATCTCATGCGAGACGCGTATCCGGAATTAGAGGAAGCGGGGCAGCGAGTGTCCAAAGCAGTCTTGGCTGAGGAAAGACGGTTCGCTCGAACCATCGACCTCGGCTTTCGCGAACTTGAGAAGGACTTCGCCGACGTTCATCGACGGTACGACATGGCAGTAAGGATTGCCGGGGCAAAGAATTTTGAGGAGGCGAATAAAATCGCCTCTGAGATGGGTGGCATTAGCCTAGACGACGACTACGTAAACTTCTATGGACGAGTCTTGGACGACGGGGCGATTTACAACGGATTTGATGCCTTCGCACTCTATGAAACGTTCGGCCTGCCGCTGGATTTCATGCAAGATGCGGCTCGCGATCAGGGCATCACCTTCGATCAGGATGGATTTAACGAAGCGTTGACTTCCCAGCGCGAGAAAGCGCGCGCCTCATGGAAGGGCGCAGCCAAGCAATCGGCGTCCCCCGTCTACTTGGCTTTCGCCGCTGCCAACAACCTACAGATTCAGCCGGGCCTCATCGAGCCAGGGACCTCGATTGGAGTCAATTCGAAATTTGTGGGTTACGAACAAAGGAGAGCCGACGATTGCCGTGTTGTGGCCATCATTCGCAACGGGCAGGGCGTGCGCGAGCTCAAGCCGGGAGAGGAAGGCGAGGTCATCCTTGACCACACGCCGTTTTATGCCGAGTCGGGCGGGCAGGTGGGGGATCGGGGATGGTTTTATTCGGACGATCACAACACCGTGGTCGCCGAGGTCAAGGGATGCTATTACCCGATTCAGGGAGTGCGGGCGCATCAGGTTGTCATGAAGTCCACAGCAAAATCCCCACCCTACGAAAACCGCGTAGGGTGGGGCACCCTCAAGATTGGAGATCGAGTCGACGCTGTCGTGAACACTGATGTGCGCGAGGCGACTATGCGGAATCACACGGCTACGCATCTGCTGCATGCGGGACTGCGCGAGGTGCTGGGCAAGCATGTGAAGCAGGCGGGATCGCTGGTGGCGCCGAATCATCTGCGGTTTGATTTCTCGCACTTTACGGCGGTGGAAGACGAAGAGTTGCAGGACATCGAGGACATCATTAACAAAGAAGTGCTGCGCAACCGGAAAGTCGAGACCATCGAGAACGTGCCCATTGATGTGGCCATCAACGAGTATCATGCGATGGCGCTGTTCGGGGAGAAGTATGGCGACAAGGTGCGGGTGATCCGGATCGGCGATTTCTCGACGGAGCTTTGCGGCGGCACGCACACGGCCGCGACCGGCGAGATCGGGCTGATCAAGATTCTGAAGGAAGGCAGCGTGTCGTCGGGCGTTCGGAGGGTAGAGGCTATTACGGGGGAAGGATCGCTGCGCCATTTTCGTAAGGACCATCAGCTCGAGAACGTGGTGTCCAGTTTCGTTTCTCCCACCCTTGCACAAAAACCGCGCAAGGATGGGGCACCCTCTTCCGAGGTAGTGCCCACAGAAACCGGCTGGACGCCGGCGGAGGCGTTGAAAGCCGAACTGGAAAAGAAAGACGCCGAGATCAAGCGCCTGACGCGCGAGCTTGACCAGGCGCGGATGAAGTCGGCGTCGTCGAGCACCGCTAACATTGGCGACAAGGTGAAGGAAGTGAAGGGCGTGAAGGTGCTGGCGCACCGCGTGGACAATCTGGAGCGGGCGCAGATGCGCACGCTGGTGGATCAACTGCGGGACAAGATCGGCTCGGGAGTTGTGATTCTCGGCTCGGCGTCGAATGGCAACGTCGCGCTGATTGTGGGCGTCACCAAAGATCTGACCAGCCGGGTGCAGGCCGGGAAGGTGATCGGTCCGGTGGCGCAGAAAGTTGGCGGCAAAGGCGGAGGACGGCCGGATCTGGCCGAAGCCGGAGGCAAGGACGCCTCCGCGCTGGATGCCGCGCTGGACGGGGCTTACAGCGTGGTGGAGGGACTACTCGCATGACGGCAGGCGCGTCTTCTTCCGGCAAATCGCTCGACGACCGGTTGCACTTCATCAAGCACAAGGGCCACGCCATTTTCGTCATTGACTTCAGCCATTGCACGGCGAAGGAAATGATGCTGCTGCTCGATCTGGTCCGGGCCGACATCGCGCGGCATGCGCCCGGCTCGGTGCTGACGCTCGCCGATTTTTCCGGAGCGCACATTGATAAGACCGTGGCCACGAAGATCAAGGAAGTGCTGACGCTGGATCGTCCTTACGTGAAGAAGTCGGCCTGGGTTGGAACCGAGAGCCTGCCCCACGTCTTCTACGAACATTTCAAGAGCTTTTCCCAGCGCGAATTTCCCACCTTCAAGACGCGGGAAGAGGCCATGGACTGGCTGGTGGCGGGATCCTAGCGACTACCGGAGTGCAGGCAACCGACCGACTCATTTCACCACAGAGGCACAGAGTCACAGAGAAAACCAGGCCAGTAGTCTTGCCTTCTCTGAGTCTCTGTGCCTCTGTGGTGAAAGATTATTGGGACTTAACGAAACCTAGCTGCGCCACTTCAGCGTGACCGGACCGGCCATGGGGTGCTTCATCGCTGCGCCGGTGCGTTTGGCTTCGAGGTGCGCCGCCTTGAGCTGGAAGTACCACTTGGCGGGGCGGTCGGCGTCGTCAATCAGCATCAGGTGGGGGTTGTGTTTGAGTCCTTCGGCTTGCATTTCCATGGTGCGGCGGTCCTGCTCGACAAATTTGGCAAAGACGAATTTCAGCAGGTCGGGACCGAAGGGCAGCCAGCGGAAAAGGTTCCACGCGGCGACCACGTCGATGCGGCAGTGGTTGCGGGTGATGGGCGTGACCGTGGTCAGACTGGAGAACCAGCACTTGCCGGCGCGGATGGTCTCGGTGCGAACGTTGGGCAGGACGAAATCGATCGTGGTCGTAATCGATTCGGCATTGGCATAGAGGCGCAACAGCTTGTAGGGCGCGGAATTCGAGCTGGGTGTGTGCGCGCTCATGCGGAAGCCGTTGGGGATCGGCTCAAAATTCTTCTTCTTCTCGTGGATGCTGTGCCGCGAGCGCCACCACCACGCCTGGTGAACGAACGGTCCGTGCGCGGGGTCCATCAGGCCGATGATGCCGTGGTCAATGCTGACCGGCATTTCGGCCTGCAGGTAGGCGAGCTTATATTTGGCGCTGAATTTTTCGATTTGCGGAGCAGCATCAGGCGCTTCCGACGGCTGGGTAAAACCCGCGCCCGGCAGCCCGGGATCGGGAATATAGACCCAGATGAATGAGTCCTGCTCTTCGCAGGGATAACTGCCGGCATAAATACGATCGACTTTCAGAGTCTGATCGGAAGTGAGCGAAGGAATCAGCTGGCACTGGCCGTTATGCACGTCGAACTGCCAGCCGTGATAAGGGCACTCCAGGTTTTCGCCGTCGAACTGGCCGCGGTTCAGGGGCATGCCGCGATGCGGGCAAGCATCGCGCAGGGCGAAGGGATGGCCCACGCGGTCGCGTCCGATTACGAGCGGAATCTCGAGCAGCGTCGCCTTATGCAACTGATTGCGGTGGACGCGATCGGCGGGCAGCGCGCGATACCAGAAGCCGGTGAGCATCAGCGCGTCGGGGGCCTGGCGTTGCGGGAGATCGAGTTCGGGCATGGCGGAATGTTTGATTGCTGATTTCTGATTGCCGATTGAAAGCATATGCTAGCATCCGCAGGACGACGGAGGCAGGAAGAAAAGAGCGAACCACAGAGGGCACAGGGTCCGCATAGGGACTGAGACGGCGACCCTCAGGGGCTAAAGCCCGGATTCTCTGCGACCGCTCACGGCACGGCTGAAGCCGTGCCCTACCCAAAACCATCTTCGAGACCGCGGCTGTTGGACGTGTACGTTGTAAGTTGTGCGGCACACGTTCCGCAGATCAATCACCATGGAATTCGTCGGGCATTTTCGCAGGCTAACGGCGGTGCAGCGGAACACGTTCGTCGCATGCTTTCTGGGGTGGTCGCTGGACGCGTTTGATTTCTTCATTCTCGTTTTCTGCGTCAGCGCGCTGGCCACACAGTTTCAGGCGAAGGTGTCGGCGATCACGGAAGCAATTTTTCTAACGCTGGCGATGCGTCCGGTAGGAGCGTTCTTGTTTGGACTCATGGCGGACCGCTTTGGGCGGCGGCCTACGCTGATGGTGGACATCATCGCGTATTCCGTGTTCGAACTGGCGTCGGCCTTCGCGCCTTCCCTAAGAGTTTTTCTCATCACGCGCGCGCTGTTCGGCATCGCCATGGGCGGGGAGTGGGGGGTGGGTGCGGCCCTGGCATTTGAAACGCTGCCGGTTGAGGGGCGCGGCTTTTTCTCCGGGCTGCTGCAGGAAGGATACGTGGTGGGATATCTGATCGCGGCGTTCGTGTATGGCACGCTGTTCCCGATCTTCGGCTGGCGCGGCATGTTCGTCATTGGCGCGCTGCCCGCGTTTCTGGTGATCTACATTCGCACCAAGGTGGATGAATCGCCGGCCTGGCTGCAGGGCCGGGCATCGCAGGGATCTGGGCGGCATCTGCTGCGGGATATTGTGTCGCACCTGGGAGTTTTTGCTTTCCTCGTGGTCCTGATGTTCGCGTTCAATTCGTTCAGCCACGGCACGCAGGATCTCTATCCGACATTTCTCCAGAAGAATCTGCAGTTCACGCCGAAAACGGTGGGATTCATCGCGATCATCTACAACCTTGGGGCGCTGCTGGGCGGAATTCTGTTCGGAAGCTGGTCGGAGCGAATCGGGCGGCGGCGGGCGATCGTAATCGCCGCGCTGCTGGCGATTCCGGTGATCCCACTGTGGGCGTACTCGCACACCGTCCCGATGCTGGCTCTGGGCGGCTTCCTGATGCAGTTCATGGTGCAGGGAGCGTGGGGAGTGATTCCGGCGCACTTGAACGAGCTCTCGCCTTCTGCCGTGCGCGGGACTTTCCCCGGATTCGCCTACCAGCTCGGCAACCTGCTCTCGGCGCGCAATTCGGTGATCCAAGCCAAGCTGGTCGAGACCCGCTACGGAGGGAGCTATCCACCCGTCTTGACATGGACGGTTCTGGTCATCGCGACGCTGGTGGCGGTGGTCACCGGGAGCGGCAGAGAACGTCGCGGCGCCGACCTCTCGAAGACGAGCTAGACCCCGCTGGGGATCGGCCGTTGGCCCGGTTTCCGCCCGGAACTCTGGCCGGGAAAGGCGGGGACACAGCGATAAGGCGCAGGCGAAACGATATTCTAGGGGTGTGCAAGATTCGTCACACTGGATCGTGATTCCACATAACAGGATTGTCAGGGGAAGATTCCTGTGTTACGGTAGTGGAAATCTCACGCCTTCGCTGATTAATTTCCTGGTTCCCCCGGCATGGCAGTTTGTCCGAATGCGTGCATCCGAGGTAGCGCCATAATGAAAGAAATAATAGATTCCATACCCGCCAGCGAATTTACCGAGAAAGAGAATTTTGGCAACCGCAAGCTGATCCGGCCGATTTTGCAGCGAGATGCCAACCACATTGCGGCGCCCATGCCGGTGCAGGAGCGGCGCGAGCGCCCCGAGCGGCATGACCGCGGAGAGCGGGGCGATCGTCCCATGGGAGGCGGCGGAGGCAAGAAGCCCGCGCCTCCGGAGCAAACCAACGCCGAGAACTTCTATTATCAGAAGCAGATGCAGTCGCGGACGCAGATGGTGATTGTGCTGCGCGACGGCGAAGAAGTGCGCGGCGTCATCGAGTGGTACGACAAGAACTGCCTCAAGGTAAACCGCGACTCGGGTGAACCGAACCTGATGATCTACAAACCGGCGATCAAGTACATGTATAAAGAAGGGGAAAACCAGCACTAACAGAGCCGGGTTCCTCGAGTAAGATGGTTTTCATGCGTACAGGCTTCGCACCCTCCCTCCAGAATTTCCGGAACGGCGCCGTCTTTTTCTTTGTTCTGACCGCGCTGGTTCTGGTCTTACCTTGCTGCTCTCAAACCTCAAACTCGACCCGGGTCGGCATGCCTTATGACTGGAGCCACCACCATGTGGTGTTCAGCAATTCTCCATCGCCTGAAATTATGGCGGCAGCCCAGGAGGACCCGCGGTTTTGGCACCAGAAGATACGCATGGAACCGCCAGCGAGGGCACCACGTTGGCCTGTCCGCGGGAAGAGAAGGAGGGTGGATTGGAGCGTCCATCTGGGAGGCGCGGGCAGCGAGATTTCTCCTGGGATGTTCCCGGCCAAATATACCTTCGATGTGAACGCCGCGCCGGACTGCACCAACGATTACGTCGTGTTCGCGCTAAACGTGGCGGGCTCCGTGGCCCAGGCCACCATCGTGGCCTACAACAATCTCTATACTGAGCCGGGCGGCACGGGTTTCTGTGCCGGCACAGGCCCGACGGTAAAGTGGGCGTACAACACGGGAGGCGCGATCAACACGTCTCCGGTGCTGTCGCTGGACGG
>Ga0209517_10007234_pt1 | contig 13391 bp, 10 predicted proteins | sample PeaSoiMetSII2010_FD_187695 | JGI IMG/M metagenome (GOLD analysis project Ga0209517, IMG submission 187695) | Peat soil microbial communities from Weissenstadt, Germany - SII-2010 (SPAdes) (version 2) | ecosystem: Environmental > Terrestrial > Soil > Wetlands > Peat | place: Germany...
GGTCCATCTCCTCTTGGGAGAAGAACAACGGCTTTCGTCGCTTTGTAAAGGGCATGACTCCTCCTATCGGGAGGAGTATGCCAGGGTTTCAATCAATTGTCTACTTACTTAAAGAACTTAAATCTAGGTCGGGGTCGGAACCCGGATCTCCCGCCTAAAGAGCACCGATCGTGCGCTAGTACTCACTTGCAGAAGTAAGCGCTCTTATTCGTTTGGCGTAGGAAGGGCGGGGCTTCAGCCCCGCCGCAGAGAACAGGCACTCCTCGGGGCTTTAGCCCCTGAAGCCGCGTTGCTTCAGGGCCTAAAGGCCCTTTCAACCGTGCTCTGCGTACCGGCGGGGCTAAAGCCCCGCCCTTCCAGGACTTAGAATAATTGCGCTTATTAACACAACTAAGCACTAGACCACGGCTGCTCGGAAGGGGGGCGACCTCTTGAAACGACGAACGTTCTTGCAGGGTGCGGCAATTGCGGCTTTCACGCCCGACGTGAAGTGGGCTGCAGAAAACAAACGAATCGCTTTTGGCGGCATTCAGATCGAGTGCAGCACGTACAGCCGTATCCACACGCGGCTGGAGGACTTCACCGTCAAAAGAGGTCAGGAGTTGGCCGACGAGCCATTCTTCAGCATGCTGAAGGCGTATCCTTACACCTTCCATCCCACGCTTCTGGCTGCGGCTGTTCCCGGTCCACCCGTCGAACGGGAAGCCTACAACCAGCTCAAGGCTGAGTTCATCCATCGGCTCAAGGACCTGCTGCCGCTGGACGGCCTTTACCTGGCCATGCACGGCGCGATGTATGTGGTGGGCATGCAGGACGCGGACGGGGACTGGATTGCCGCGGCGCGCCAGACCGTCGGAGATCGTTGTCTGATCACGGCGAGCTTTGACCTGCATGGCAGCTTGAGCCGGCGCGAAATCGACAACCTCGATATGCTCTCCGCCTTCCGCACCGCTCCCCACATCGACCGCGAGGAAACGGCCAAGCGCGCTTGCGACATGCTCGTGCATTGCTTGGATCAACGCATTCGGCCTACCCTGGTTTGGTCTCCCATTCCCGCGCTGTTGCCTGGTGAGCGCACCAGCACGGTTTACGAACCGGCCAAGCATTTGTGGGCGCAATTGCCGGGAATGAACGCGGCGCCAGGGGTGCTCGATGCCTCTTTACTGGTCGGTTACGTCTGGGCCGACGAACCGCGCGCCACCGCGAGCGCCGTGCTGACGGGCACCAACCCGGATTTGCTGAAGAAGGACGCGCTTTCACTCGCGCAGCAATACTGGGACGCACGCAAAGAGTTCCAATTCAAAGTGCCCACGGGCACTCTCGCCGAATGCATTGAGCGTGCCGAGCGCCTGAAGACGAAACCGGTGGTGATCTCCGACTCAGGCGACAATCCAACCGCAGGCGGCGATGGTGACCGGGCTGACGTGCTTGCGGAACTCCTGCGACAACAGGTTCACGATGCCGTTATCGCCGGCATCGCGGATCCGCCTGCGACTGAGGCCTGCTACCGCGCCGGCGTGGGCCGGTCGCTTCATCTCAAGATCGGGGGCGCGCTCGACCCGCAGGCAAGCAAACCCGTGGAGGTCACGGCGAAAGTGGCCTTCCTGTTGTCGACCGCTGACCCGCGCGAAAGGCAAGCCGTGGTCGAGGTTCGCGGAGTATCAGTGGTCCTGACCGCGAGGCGCCGGCCTTTCCACGAGATCCGCGATTTCACCGTGCTGGGTCTCGACCCGACACGCTTCAAAATCGTGGTGGTCAAGGCGGGCTACCTGGTTCCGGAGATCGCCAAGATCGCCAACCCAAACCTGATGGCGCTCACCGACGGCGCGGTCAACCAGGACATCGAGCATCTGCCCAAGAGCAAGTGGCGCGTGCCCTCCTACCCGTTTGTACCTGACTTGCAGTGGACGCCGTCTACAATTGTGGGCGCGCGGTCTCCGCGGCAGGGCGGTCCGTAACGATCCGAAGGGTACTACTGAGGCGTACACAACATCGTGACGGACCAACCCCTCACCCGGCGCTGCGCGCCACCCTCTCCCCCAAAGGGGGCGAGGGCATAAACTTCGGGTTATTTCTCCCCTCGCCCCCTTGGGGGAGAGGGGTCGGGGGGTGAGGAGGTGATGTTACTTAATGCTGCGATCATCTATGCGCACCAAGCGCTCAATAGACCATTCGCTTCCCGGTCAGCGGAAACTCATGATGCTCAGGACATTCGAGTAATCATCCGTCCACACTCTGGCGTGCAGAACAGGAAATACCGGCATCCAGCGCGGATCCTCCGACAACGGCTCAAGGTCCTCACGATTGCGGGCCATCACCATCCAGACGGATGCGAACTTACCCAACTTAGTGTCCTCCTCTCCCAGTTTGGTATCAGGATTCAGGAAACACACCATTCCTGCGTCGTAGGCCAGGTTGCCAAGGACCTGGTGAAGATCCAGGTAGCGGTTACTGATGTGAAACGCCAGCAGGCCGCCGGAGGCGAGTTTGCGGAGGTAAATTCGCAGGGCCTCGCGCGTGAGGAGATGCATGGGGATGGAATCGCCGCTGAAGGCGTCGAGCACGATGATGCCGTAAGCATGATCGGGAGCTTCACCGATCGACAAACGCGCATCTCCCAGCACCACCCGGGCCTGAGGGGCGCAATTCGACAGGTAGGTAAAGTATCGCGGGTCAAGGGCAATGCGCTCCACCAGCGGATCGATCTCATAGAAAGTGAACTGCCCGCCGGGGGTTTGGTACGCAGCAAGCGCGCCCGCCCCCAACCCAACAATCGCCACCCGGTTTTCCACTGCTTCCCCAGCGTAGGCCGCAAAGACCTGCCCGATCGGCCCGCTGCGCGTGTAGTAAGCGAGAGGCTCGCAGGCGCGCGCCGGGTCCGGGCTCTGGATGCCGTGCACCGTGCTGCCATGGAAAAGTACTCGAAGCCCGTTCGTGTCGTCGTTCGCGACGCGATAAACTCCGAAGAAGCTGCGCTCTGTGCTGAGGATACGGCCGAAGTGGCCGGCGTAAACGCCGCTCGCCAGCATAAGCGCAGCCAGCCCCAAGGCGAAGCGCCGGGGCCGCCTGCCGAAGCTGAGGCACCAGACCGCGGAAAGGCCGAAGATCATGACGTTCATAGTGAGCCCCGGCTTCAGCCCCTCAGCTTCGAGCGCCACAATCAGCGTCACCGCACAGAGGCCCAGCGCCACAGGGAGCAGATAATCCAACTTACGGGCTCGAGGCGTATCATTGACGACGTCAATGGGTGGACGTAGTGCCGCAGCCAGCACAAGGGCTATAGGAAATTCGACCAGGGAGTGGAAAACCAGCGGTGCAATAATCGCGTTGAAGATTCCGCCGAGCACTCCTCCCGCCGAAACCCACAGATAAAACTCCGTCAGGCGCCGCGCTGATGGCCGCGTCCGCCACAATTCGCCGTGGCAAACCATCGCGACCGCGAAAAGCGTGACGAGGTCGATCGGTATTGCAGCGATCGGGGACAGATACGTCTTGGTGAGTACAGGGATTGAGGCCGCGAGAATCAGAAACGGCAGCCGCCGGACGAGCCATCGGTGTGATAGCAGGGGTCGGCGCGCGAATACGAGAATAAAACTCAGAAGATAGAGCGAGAGAGGCAGAACCCACAGCAAGGGAATAGGAGGAATATCAGTCGTAAGTTCGCTGGTCACACCCAACATCAGGCTCGAGGGCACGAAGGCCAGGGCGACCCAGCGCAGCCGTTGGCGCAAATTTGAATCGTTACCGCTTTCGCCCGCGCTGTCCCGAACCTCGTCGTCCGGTGGCGGCGCACCCACGGAAGAACCTGCCGCCTCAGACACGCGCCACACGAACGCAGCGCAGGCCATCACCAGCAATACGAGCAATCGGTACCACGCAGCCCAGAGTCGCGTCTGCGCGTTTAGGCCCAAAGCGGGCTCGAGCAGCAGCGGGTAAGCCAATAGACCCAACAGGCTCCCGGCGTTGCTGGCCGCGTAAAGAGAATAAGGATCGCTCGCCGTGGGGTGCCCGGAGTGCGAAAACCACTTTTGGAGCATGGGCGTACTGGCGGAGAGAGCGAAAAAAGGCGCCCCCACCGCAACCGCCAGCAACGGCAGCAGCCAAAGCACCGGATTGTGTCCCGCCGGCGGCGTCCACCCTTCGGGGACGCGGAACGGCAAAGTCAGAAGCGCGCCAATCAACACGACCAGGTGTAATCTCGCCTGCCCACGCCTGCTGAGAAGCTTCGACGAAATGTGCGCATAAGCGTATCCGCCCAGCAGCACCGTCTGGAAAAACATGAGACAGGTGCTCCAGACCGCCGGGGTCCCGCCCAGGAGCGGCAGCACCATCTTGGCGAACATGGGCTCCATCAGGAAGAGCAGTGCCGCGCTCACGAACATCGTGAGGGCGAAGATGCCGGCGCGAGCGATATCACTCGCGCGACTGTCAGGCGAACTGGGGGGTAAGAGTTGCACGCTGCTAACACAATGAGCAGGTGTTATTAACACAAACGCGGGAGAGGTTTCAAGGCGAACCCCTGGTTGGCACAGGGCGGCAAAGCCGCAACCAAATGCAGATTCTTCGCTTCGCTCAGAATGACATGTCATCCTGAGCGAAGCGAAGGATCTGCTTTTCCTACTGCTCCGTAAGAACCTGCATTGGAGAGACGAGGGCGGCGCGCCCGGCGGGCACCAGGCAAGCGGCAAGCGATATCGACGCCATGATAGCTCCGGCGCAACTGAGCACCACAGGGCTCGAAGCGGGCACGTGAAACAGAACCGCCTGGATCACTTTTCCAACGAGCCAGGACCCGACGCTGCCCAGCGCCAAACCGGCAATGACCAGCCGAAGGCCAAGAGCCAGAAACTGGCTGCGAATCTGGCGGGGCTGGGCTCCTAACGCCATGCGTAAGCCAATCTCGCGGTTCCTCTGCGCCACCGCATAACTCAACACGCCGTAAGTGCCAATGCCCGTGAGGAGCAGCGCGATGGCGCAAAACAAGCCCGCCAGCAGGGCCGGCGAGCGCCGAGCCATCAGGCTGTCGGTGATGCGATCGTCCATAGACCGGATATCGTTCACCGCAAGTCCGGGGTCGATATCCCGAACCACCTTCTGCATCGTCATGCGCAGCGACTCCGGCGAAACAGCCGCTCGAACCACCACAAAGATATTGTTTTCGGGCCGATATATGTAGGGATAATAGACCGCACCTTGCGCCGCCTCATCGGTAAGGCCCGCTTGTTTGATACTGTCGACCACCCCGACGACGGTGAATGCCTCACGATCCGGGCCCGTTTCCGAGCCCTGCAAAAGTTGATGACCAAGGGGGCTCGAATTCGGCCAATAGTGGCGGGCGAAATCGCTGTCGACCACGCAAACCCGCTCCGGACGGCGCGAGTCCTCGCTCGTGAGGAATCGCCCGGCGCGCAAGTGAAAGCCCATGGCGCGGAAGTAGTCCCCGCCCACGCCGTAAGAGTAGAGCCCCCGGGGCGGTTCGCCCGGCGGCAGGACGTAGCCTTTCACGGTCGCCGCGCTCTTGCCGCTGTAGCCGCTGAAGGGCAGGTTGTTCGACACACCGGCAGCGAGGCCTCCCGGCTGGCGTTCCAGCTCGCCCACGAGTCTTTCGGAGAATGCTAAACCCGCCAGAGGGTCGGGGTATTTCTTTCCCACCATGGAGATTTGGCCGGTGAGAACGTGATCAGGGTGGAATCCGGGGAACACCGCCATGGCGCGCTTCAGGCTGAGGCCGAGCAGTCCCGCCCCGTCGAGCAGTACGAACGCCAGAGCGATCTGGGCTACCACGAAGCCCTGCCTCAGAGCCTGAGCGGCGCGGCCGGTTGTGGCGCTACGAGTCTCTGATCGCAGGGCAGTTCCGGAACCGCGAAGGTGAAACCACACGATCGGGATGGCGAGCGCAATCCCCATCGCGACAGCCCCCACCAACGCCGCGAGCGCCACACGCCCATCCACCGCGATGCGCGCGCCCAGGGGCAGGCGGTCAGCTCCCAGGGCAGCCAGCAGGCGGATTCCACCCGCCGCCGCGGCGAGGCCGAGCAGTCCGCCGGCAAGCGTGATCACGGTGGTCTCCACCAACACTCCGCACACCAAATGCCTGCGGCTCGCCCCCAGAGCCTGTCGAACTGCCAGTTCTTTGGCCCGGGCGCTCGCCCGGACGAGGAGCAGGTTGGCCAGATTGACGACCCCGATGACCAGCAGCACAAGCACTCCGGCTTGCAGCAGCAACAGGGTGGGGCGGATCGAGGCCACATGGTCAGCGTGCAGCGGAACCACCAGGGAGCGGAAGCCGGCGCTGGCCATCAATTCTGCCTGCGGGTCGTCCAGTTCGATGCGGGCATTCTGCAGGTCAATTTGCGATTGGGCCTCCTGGAGAGTGGCGCCCGGTTTGAGGCGGGCGATCGTCTGGATGACATCCCCGCCCGAGTGCCGGTACCGTGACACGCGGTCCTCAGGACGCGACGAGAGAGGGAAATACAACTGCGCGTCCGAGGAAAGAAAGTGAAAAGCGGGAGGCAAGACGCCGACGACGGTCCTTCGATTGTCGTCGACGCGTATCTGGCGCCCAATGACGCCGAGGTCGCCATGGAAGTGCTGGCGCCAATATCCGTCGCTTAAAATCACCACGGCATCGGTTTGAAACGTAGTCTCCTGTTCCGTAAAGCCGCGTCCGAGGGACGGGCCGATGCCGAGGGTGATGAAGAACTCCGGCGAAACTCGCATGATCTCGTCCCGCGCCGCCGAACCGGGTTCTCCGACGATGGCCGTCCCATAGGCGTAAATCGAAAGCGAACTGAAAGCGGGTATGCGGCCCCCACGGCGTTCATAGTAATTGGGAAGAGACGAGCCGTCGCGCTCGACGCCGGCTTTGGGATAGGTATTGAATATCGTCACCAGCTCGTGGGCGTGAGGAAACGGCAGGCCGCGCAGGAGGATCGAATCGAGGACCGCGAAAATCGTCAAGTTGGCCCCGAGACATAGTGCCACGGTCAGCAGGGCCGTCGCCGTGAATGCAGGTGTCTTCTTCAGCAAGCGGGCGGTGTACCGAAACTGCCTTCCCAGCTCCGCCGGCATGAGCAGGCCGCGCGCTCCACGGCATTCCTCCTTCACGGCTTCGATCGCGCCGAATTCCAGGCGCGCCCGCCGCCGCGCTTCTTCCGGAACGACGCCGGAGCGAACCAGGTCCTCCGCGAATTGCCGGATGTGAAAGCGCAGTTCCTCCGTCATTCCGGCTTCGAAATCGCTTCGCGACGTGAGCGCACGGTAAAGAGATCGCAGGCGGGCCAGCATGTCAGACCTCCTCCGGTTTCGTATTCAAGGCAGCGGCAATCGCCGAAGCCAGGCGGTTCCAACCCGCAGTCTCCTCGCGCAGGCGCGCCCGCCCCGCGGCGGTTAACGTGTAGTATTTCGCCCGGCGGTTGTTGTCGCTCTGACCCCATTCGGCGGCGATCAGCCCCTGATGTTCGAGGCGATAGAGCGCCGGATAGAGCGATCCTTGCGGAATCTTCAGAGCGTCGCGGCAAATCTGCTGAATGCGCAGCAGCACGCCATATCCGTGCAGCGGCCTTAGCGACACAGCTTTGAGGATCAGCAAGTCAAGCGTTCCGGGAAGCAACTCGGCAGTTTTGCCCATCGTCTTCGGCTCCTAGTCTATCTAGGAGTGTACCACAACTCTCCTAGTTTGCCTAGTGGAAGACGGACCGACGGTAGCGGGGGGGTGACGTGACTAACGGCGCAGCGCAGCGAAGGGTCTTCTGATCTGATCCGGACGGAAGTGCCACGCAACATCGAGTGGTGCGCTTTGAAGTTGCTTTGTTTTCATCGCGTTCTTTTTTTTCGTTGACAACATCTGCCAATGTTTTAGAATGACGAATGTTCTGAGCCAACAACATGCAAACAAATCATCAATCTGTTCTTACCATGACCAGATTGCCCGGCGCGAAGCTTTTCTCCCGAGGTAAAGTCCGGGATGTCTATGAAACCGGGCCAGATCAGCTTCTGGTCGTCGCCACAGACCGCCTCTCGGCCTTTGACGTCGTCATGAGTGAAGGCATTCCGGGCAAGGGCTGGGTCCTGACGCAACTTTCGTGCTTTTGGTTCGAAATGTTCGGGAAGACTTTTCCCAATCACTTTCTGAGTTCGAAGCTCAGCGACTACCCGGCGGAACTTCAACCCTTCGACGATCAACTGGACGGCCGCTCGATGCTGGTGCGTAAGGCCGAACCTTTCCCCATCGAATGCGTGGTGCGAGGATATCTGGCAGGGTCAGGCCTCAAAGAATATCGCGCAACGGGAAAAGTCTGCGGCATCGAATTGCCTGCGGGTCTGTCCGAAGGTTCTAAGTTCGACCAGCCGATCTTCACGCCGGCCACCAAGGCGACCACCGGCCATGATGAAAACATTACGTGGGACGAGGCCGCTGCGACAGTGGGCCTCGAGACCGCGCAAGAGCTCCGCGATCTCAGCCTGGAGCTTTATTCCAAAGGCAGAGACTACGCAGCGGAACGCGGCATCATTATTGCCGACACTAAGTTTGAATGGGGGCGGAGCGAGAATGACATTATCCTCATTGACGAGGTCCTCACGCCGGACTCGTCTCGCTTCTGGCCCCAGCAGGGTTATCTGCCTGGCCGGCCACAACCTTCGTTCGACAAACAGTTCGTGCGCGATTACCTCGAGTCGCTGCACTGGAATAAACAACCTCCCCCGCCTTCCCTTCCGTCTGAGGTGGTGGAAAAGACAAGTGAGAAGTACCGGCAGGCGTACAGTCTTCTTACTGGACGTGATTCCTAACTGAAACATCCCGCCGAGGCGGGATTGCGCTGAAGCTCATGGGTGCCTGGAACTGGCTCGACTGGACATTCGCCGCCATAGTGGTGGGCTCGGTGATATTCGCCCTCATGAAAGGTTTCGTCCGGGAATTGATCTCCCTGGCGGCGCTGGTCGCCGCGCTCGTGGTGGCCGCAGTGGCGTACCCAAGAGCGGCGCTTTGGTTTGAGGATCTCACTAAGTCGCACGACGTCGCCCTGGGGCTGGGTTTCTTGACCCTGTTCGTGGCAGTCCTGCTGGTGGGCGCGCTTGTCTCATTGCTGGCCCGGAAGTTGATTAAGACCGCCGGCATTGAGTGGTTCGACCGCTTCCTGGGCGCGGTTTTCGGCTTGGTTCGTGGGGTGCTTGTCGATTGCGTGCTTCTCCTTGTCCTGGTGGCTTTCGCCATCAAGCCGGCAGTGGTGCAGCAATCATCACTGGCTCCTTACGTCACCACGGGAGCACATATTATTTCCCTGGCTATGCCCACCAACCTCAAAGCGCAGTTTCGCCTGGGATTCGAGAGGTTCAAAGAAACAGTTAGCCAGAACGACAAGAAAGCGATGAAGAATTAAGCACACGAAGCAAATACTTTCGCACGGGAGCGCTGTCGTGAAAGACCAGCTTGAAGCCCTCATCAACCGCATGATCGATAACGGAATCCAATTCCCTGAGGCTATCAGCGAATTCGAGAAGCGCTTTATCCAGCGCTTGCTCGAAAAAAACAACGGAAACTTGTCGAAGACCGCCGAGGCCCTGGGGATTCACCGCAACACCCTGAGCCGCAAGAGAGAAGAACTCGGGCTCGACCACCACGCCAAACGGCGAAAGCGTCCCAGTCGTTAAATCACAACATATTATCCGAAACGACAATGCCTGATCAGAGGCGGATCTGATGCTATAACTCTGCCCCGCGGGCGACCCCCACTTCGCCTCGTTCTGCTATAATTGCGACTGAGGCTAAAGCGTTCTGCCCTGATTTCACTTCTAGTGGCGTGCCCCATAAGTCTGTGGTATATGTCAGCCTTTCAGTGATTGGGCGTATCTGAATTCTTGGTTGGGAATGCTTCGAGCCCTAAAGGGGCGAGCTAACAAAGCCCAGGCCAATGGCCTGGGTTGCGACCGAGACACCACCGTTCTCTGGGAGCAAGCCCTGCAAGGGCGAAATAACCAGGCGTTGGCCTCCGCAGAACGTCGCCTCCGCCGACTCGCACGGTTCATCACGCCCCTTCAGGGCTGGCAAATTGCGCGGCATGGATTCCTTACCCAGGCCGTTGGCCTGGGCTTTGTTAGACCGCCCCTTTGGGGCTTAAGAATATCGTCAGCACGCTAGCGGGGCTCGCGGCACACCGTCGAATCGCCCCGACTTACATCACGAATCACTGGGACATGAGACTAGTGCTTCGTTGAATTAGTAAGCGAACTTATGCGTCGGAAGTGGAGGGGAGGGACCAAACCCCGTTCTGCGCGCCACTTCTCGAGGAGGCCGTACTTGTATCTGGAAATCCAGCGGAGAATACAGCAGAGGTTTGTGGCACTGGTTCGCGAGATCTTTGAACTGGCGGCGGAACCGCCCGCGCTGGATTCCCCGCCCTCGCTCGAGATGGGCGATCTCTCCCTGGCGGCCTGCTTCGAACTGGCGAAACAGCTGCGTCAGCCGCCTCGAAAAATCGCCCAGACCCTGGCGGAGCGCTTTCTGCCTTTGGAAGGGATCGAGCGCGTCAGCACTGCCGGCGCCGGCTATCTGAACTTTCATTTCAACCGCGCTCGAGCCGCTGCCGCACTGTTCGCCCGGCGCGTTTCAGGGCAGGCTTCCCTACCCTCCGACGCGGGTAAAGTCCTCGTCGAGCACACCAGCATCAACCCCAATAAGGCTGCCCACATCGGACATCTGCGGAATTCCATTCTGGGCGACACTTTCGTTCGCCTGCTCAAGTTCCGCGGCGACCCGGTCGAGGTGCAGAACTACATCGACAACACAGGTGTGCAGGTCGCGGATGTGGTGGTGGGGTTCATCCACCTCGAAAAGAAAAACCTCGAGGAAGTCGGGCGATTGATCCGGGAACCCGAGCAGCGATTCGACTATTTCTGTTGGGATCTCTACGCAAAAGTCTTTCGATATTACCAGACAAACCCTGAGGCCTTAAACCTTCGTGCTCAAGCCCTGAAGGATATCGAAGAAGGCCACGGCGAGCCGGCCCGCATGGCCGACCTGGTCTCCACCGCTATCGTGCGCCTGCACCTCGAGACCATGCTGCGCATTAATGTGCAATACGACCTCCTCGTTCAGGAGAGCGAGATTTTGCGTCTCGACTTTTGGAAATCCGCATTCGAGTTGCTGAAGAAAAACGGCGCCATTCGATTCGAGGATGCCGGGAAGAACGCCGGTTGCTGGGTCATGAGCCTGGGGGATTCCGAGTCCAGCGAACCCGAGGGCGAGCCCGGCGGGGAGGACGTCAAAATCATTGTGCGCTCGAGTGGCACGGTCACTTACGTTGGCAAGGACATCGCCTATCACCTTTGGAAATTCGCTTTGTTAGGAAAAGACTTCGGCTATGCGCTGTTTCATCGCTACCCTGATGGCCACCCGGTCTGGCGCACCGCCCTCCATTCGGAAAATGAGCCCTCTCCCGCCTCCGACGTCGAACAGCCCTCTCCCCAGGGGAGAGGGTGGACCGTGACGGCGCCGTCATCAGCCGTCGCGGGCCGGGCGAGGGGTCACTTACACGCCGAAGATGTGTCCGGTGAAACCCCCTCCCACGGCCACGCCCACAGCGCCTACGCGGTGATTGATACTCGCCAGTCCTACTTGCAAAACCTCGTGAAAGCAGCGCTTCACGCTCTCGGTTACCACAAGCAGGCCAACAACCTGCACCACTTTGCTTACGAAGTCGTGGGACTCTCGCCGCGCTGCGCCGAAGAACTGGGGGTGGAATTGAGTGAGGAAGATCGCGAGCGCCCTTACGTAGAAGTCTCGGGACGCAAAGGCCTGGGCGTGAAGGCGGACGATTTGATCGACAAGCTGATCGCCAAGGCGCTCGAGGAAGTCCGCTCCCGCCAGATGACCCAGAACCCGGAAGAGCAGCGAACCTACGCCCGCATGATCGCCGTCGCTGCCTTGCGCTATTTCCTGCTCAAGTTCTCGCGGCGCATGATCATCGCCTTCGATTTCAAGGAAGCGCTCGCTTTCGAAGGTGAGACCGGACCCTATCTGCAATACAGCGTTGTTCGCGCCAGGAACATCTTCACCAAATTCCAGGAAACACACGCGGATTTCCAACCCCAGAATCTCGACCGCGCTGTCGGGCCGGAAGTGCTTGAAAGGTTTTTCGCGAGTGAGGATGGACTTGCCTTTTGGGAATTGACTCTCCTGGCTGCGCAACTCAAGATGACGGTCGAGCAAGCCATAGCCAGCCAGGAGCCCGCGGGAGTTGCCAAATACGCCTTCCGGCTCGCGCAAGCTTTCAATAACTTCTACCACCGCTTCCACATCCTGAGTGAGCCCGGCGCCGAGCGGCAACAATTTCTCTTGTACCTGGTCCAGCTTGTGAATCAAACGCTGACTGCAGCCTTGGATTTGATGGGAATGGAAGTGCCGGAACGGATGTAGTTGTCTGCGGTGCGTTGTCCGTGGTCCGTGGCCAGTGGTGGGTTGTCAGTGGTCGGTCGTCCGTGTCAGTCGACTCCTGCCTGTCATGCTGAGCGCAGCGAAGCATCTCAGCAGTTGATTTCTTCCTTTGAAATCTGGAATCTCGAATCTGAAATCTCCGCGGTAAGCGCACGACCGGCCGTCCCTAGCCCCTAGTCCAACCCTGGCACCTGAAACCCAACACCTGACAGCTGCGTTACTGGTGCCGCCTCCGATGTTCGCGTATGTCCTGCTGGACTTCCCTTTCGATGGTTCGGCGTCGAGAAGTTTCTCGGTGGTCGAAGACATTCTTGCCTTTGGCCAGCGCAATTTCGCACTTGATTAGGTTGTGCTTCAGGTAAACGCGCGTCGGGACGAGCGTGAAACCCTTCTCCTGCGTGCGCCCCTTGAGCTTGTCGATTTCGCGGCGGTGCAAAAGCAGGCGCCGGTCCCGCAGCGGGTCATGGTTAAACCGGCTGCCGGCAGCGTAGGGACTGATGTGGCAATCGATCAACCACACTTCTTGGTTCTTAACCACTGCGTAACTGTCCTTCAGATTGACCTTGCCCTCACGAATCGACTTCACTTCTGTCCCCGTCAGCTCAACGCCGCTCTCGAATTTTTCCAGCAAGTGGTATAGATGTTGCGCTTGACGGTTGACCGCGAAGGTCCTCGCGGCAGGGTCCGCTGCTTTGCCCACCACACCCTCCCGTGCGTTTGCCGTTGTATCCCGGAGGAAAAATCTTAGCACACGGAAGGCCCCCGCGCACGCCTCGCGCAACGCTGCGCGCAAATGCCTGTGGCGCAAATGTCGTGGCACAAATGCATGTTGCTAATTCTCTCGCTTTTGGATATGCTAGTATCGCGGGGTGGAGCAGTCTGGTAGCTCGTTGGGCTCATAACCCAAAGGTCGCTGGTTCAAATCCAGCCCCCGCAACCACGCCTTTCATAACGGCCT
>Ga0209517_10007236_pt1 | contig 13390 bp, 11 predicted proteins | sample PeaSoiMetSII2010_FD_187695 | JGI IMG/M metagenome (GOLD analysis project Ga0209517, IMG submission 187695) | Peat soil microbial communities from Weissenstadt, Germany - SII-2010 (SPAdes) (version 2) | ecosystem: Environmental > Terrestrial > Soil > Wetlands > Peat | place: Germany...
GTGGACGAGCTCCTGCTCCAGGACGCCTACAACATGAAGAAGCCGGTTCTCGGTATCTGCTACGGCTTACAGATGCTGAATGTGTATCGGACGGGAACGCTCATCCAGCATATCGAGTCGGCGATCAACCACGAAGCAGGAAGGAAAGTGGCAGTAGCGCACAGCGTGGAAGTGGAACCTGCATCGAAGCTGGCGGGGATTCTGGGCGAGTCACACAATGTCCCGGTCAATTCGAGCCACCATCAGTCGGCTGACGTGATCGGAGACGGCCTTCGCGTCGTGGCTCGCTGCCCGGACGATGGAATCATTGAAGCGGTCGAAGGCACATCGCCTGATCATTTTGTGCTGGGCGTGCAATGGCACCCTGAGCGATCGGTGGATGACGATGAGCCATCAAGGGCGATTTTTCGGGCGTTGATCGGAGCGGCGACTAGAAGAGCTACGCAATCATAACTGCGGCGTCTTCCCCGCTATCAGCTTCTTAATCTTCTCCACGAACTCCGCCACCGGCATGTCGTCGGTCTTTTCTTTCCCCCGCGTGCGGACGTTCACCTTGCCGGCTTCGGCTTCTTTATCTCCCACCACCAGCAGGAACGGCACTTTCTGCATCGCGTGCTCGCGGATCTTGGCGTTCATTTTTTCGTTGCGGCCGTCCACATGCACCCGCACTCCGGCGTCTTTCAGTTGGGCAGCCACCTTGTTGGCGTACTCGACGTGCCGCTCGGCGATAGGAATCATGACCGCCTGCACCGGCGAGAGCCACACCGGAAATGCTCCGGCATAGTGCTCGATCAGCACCCCGAAGAATCGCTCCTCCGACCCATACAGGGCGCGATGTACCATGACCGGTTGCTTGCGCGTGCCGTCCTCGGCCACGTATTCCAGACCGAATCTGGCGGGGAGATTGAAGTCGAACTGAATGGTCGAAAGCTGCCACAGCCGTCCGATCGCATCCACCAGCTTGATATCAATCTTCGGCCCATAGAACGCGGCTTCACCGGGGATGGTTTTGTACTCGATCTTCCTCCGCTTCAGCACACTCTCCAGCGACGCCGTTGCGTGGTTCCATTGATCCTCGCTGCCGACAAAATTCTTTTTGTCATCCGGGTTCCAGGTCGAAAGCTCGGTCTGAAATTGATCGAAGCCGAAGTCTTTCAGCACATCCAATGCAAAGTCGAGGCAGGCCTCGATCTCACTCTCAATCTGTTCCGGCGTACAGAAAATGTGCGCGTCGTCTTGCGTGAAGCCCCGTACCCGTAGCAGTCCGTGCATCACTCCGGACCGTTCGTAGCGATACACCGTACCCAGCTCACCCAGCCGCACCGGCAAATCGCGGTAAGATTTCAACGAGTCCTTGTAAATCAAAATGTGGAACGGACAATTCATGGGCTTGAGACGGTATTCCGCATCGTCAAGCTCCATGACGTCGAACATGTTCTGCGCGTAGTAGCCTTCGTGGCCCGAGGTCTGCCACAACTGCCGCCGCGCCACATGCGGCGTGTACACCAGCGAATAGCCGCGCTTGATGTACTCGTTCCGCATCCAGTCTTCCATCTCTTTGCGGATGATGCCGCCCTTGGGATGCCAGAAAATCAGTCCAGGCCCGGCCAACTCCTGAATCGAAAACAAATCTAGCTGCTGGCCGAGCACGCGGTGGTCGCGCTTCTTGGCCTCCTCTTGTTTGTGGATGAAATCGTCGAGGTCCTTTTTGGAGAAGAACGACGTGCCGTAGATGCGCTGAAGCTGGGGATTCTTCTCATCGCCCAGCCAATACGCGCCGGCGATGTTCAGTAACTTGAAAGCCTTGATTCGGCCCGTCGAGGGAATGTGCGGCCCACGGCAAAAATCCGTGAATTTTCCCGTGCGATAAATGGAAATCTTTTCATCGGGCTTGGTGAATTGCTCAATGAAATGGCACTTCATGAAGTCGCCTTCATTTTTGAACGCCGCCAGCCCCTGATCTCGAGGCAGAAACTCGCGCGCGTAGGGAATGTTCTGCTGCACCAGTTCCTGCATCTTCTTCTCGATCTTTTCCAGGTCCTCGGGAGTAAACGGCGTCGGGCGATAGAAGTCGTAGAAAAATCCGCTCTCGGTCGGTGGCCCGTGGCCCAGCTTGGTTTCCGGGAACAACTCCAGCACGGCAGCCGCCAGCAGGTGCGCCGACGAATGCCGGTATACTTCCAGCGCCTCCGGATCTTTCTCGGTGAGAATGCGCAGGGTGGTGTCTTTTTCCAGTGGCCGGGTTAGATCGATGAGATCGCCGTTGGTCTTGGCTGCCAGGGCCGCATCGGCCAACCGTTGGCCGATGGACTTGGCGACATCGAGCGCAGTGCTGCCCTTGGGTAGTTCCTTCACGCTCCCGTCGGGAAGCTGAATATGAATGTTCTCTGCCATAGGATTAGCATTCCAGTATAAAGCACGTCAGGGCTACACTATGTCGTAGCATGGCTGCCGTGGCCGAAGTTGGCACCGTTAAACGCGTCCGCCTGGAATCGGTCGACGTGGTTCGCGGGGTCATCATGATCCTCATGGCGCTCGATCATGTCCGCGATTTCTTCGGCGTTCCGGGCGTGAGTCCCACAGATCTCGATCAAGCGACGGCGGCCCTATTTTTCACCCGCTGGATCACGCATGTCTGCGCTCCTGTGTTTTTTCTGCTGACCGGCACCGGCGCCTATCTCTCGCTGCGCAGAAAATCCAAACGCGAGTTGTCGGAATTTCTGTTCACCCGCGGCCTCTGGCTGATCTTTCTGGAAGTGGTGGTCACCCGCTGTTTCGGTTTGCAGTTTAATTTCGACTACCACCTCACGATGCTCCTCGTCCTCTGGGCGCTGGGCTGGGCCATGATTGTACTTTCGGCGCTGATATGGCTGCCGACCTCTGTGGTGACGACGTTCGGCGTCGTGATGGTTACGGGCCACAATCTGCTCGATTCGGTCCAATCCTCCAACCCGCTTTGGTCCATCCTTCACCAACCCAATATCATCCTGAACCATCCGGAACATTCCATCTTCGTCGGGTATCCGCTCATTCCCTGGGTTGGAGTTACAGCGGCAGGCTACGGCCTCGGCCAGATTTATGGCTGGCCATCCGATCGCCGGAAGGCCTTTCTAGTGCGCCTGGGCATCGGCCTGACCGCGGCTTTCGTCGTGCTTCGCAGTATCAATCGCTACGGCGATCCCTTTCACTGGAGCTCGCAGAAGTCTGCGGCCTTTACCGTGCTCTCATTTCTGAACACCGTCAAATATCCGCCGTCGCTGCTGTTCCTGCTGATGACGCTTGGTCCCGCGATGCTTTTCCTGTGGGCGGTCGACGGCGGCACACCGCGATGCCTACGGCCTGCGCTGGTCTTCGGCAAAGTGCCGATGTTCTATTACCTTCTGCACTTCCCCTTCATTCACGTGCTGGCAATCATCGTATGCTACGCGCGCTACGGACAGGTTCACTGGATGTTTGAATCGCCGGACGTCATGCAGTTTCCCATTAGTGCGCCGCCGGGATGGGGATTCTCTTTGCCGGTTGTCTATTTGCTCTGGGCCTTTGTCGTGGTCACACTCTATCCGCTTTGCCGCTGGTTTGCGGCTTTGAAGCAGCGCCGCAGCGATGCCTGGCTCAGCTATTTCTGAACGCGAAGCCGGCCCGCTACCAGCCCACCTTCTGCCCTTTGTTCTGTTCATCCAGCCACTTCCGCAAAGGCGCAAAGTAGTCTAGGATCGCGCTTGCATCCATCTCCCGCTGTCCAGTAAGGGTTTCCAGCGCATCTGGCCACGGGCGGCTCTGGCCCATCGCCAGCATCTTGTTCAACTTTTCTCCCGCGGCTTTGGAGTTGTAGAAAGTGCAGCGATGCAGGGGCCCGGTGTACCCGGCTTCTTTGCACATGGCGCGGTAGAACTGGAATTGTAGAATGTCCGCCAGGAAGTACCGCATGTAAGGGACGTTACCGGCGACGTGATACTTCGCGCCCGGATCAAAGTCGGATTCGCTACGTGCCACCGGCGGCGCCACTCCTTGATACTTCAGCCGCATGTCCCACCAAGCCTGATTGTAATTCGCGGGAGTAATTTCCCCAGAGAAAACCTTCCAGCGCCACTGATCGATCAGCAACCCAAACGGGAGGAACGCCACTTTTTCTAGTGCCTTTTTCAGCAGCAGCGGGATATCAGCATCGGCGGACGGCACCTTATCGAGTAATCCGATCTGCTGCAAGTACTCCGGTGTAACCGCCAGCGCAATCGTGTCCCCAATGGCTTCGTGGAAGCCGTCATTGGCCCCACTTTCAAAGAAAAAGGGCTGGCCCTTGTATGCACGCTGATAAAAATTGTGCCCCAGCTCGTGATGGATGGTCACGAAGTCCACATCGCGGATCTGAATGCACATCTTCACCCGCAGATCGTCCTGGTTGTCGATGTCCCAGGCGCTGGCATGGCAGACCACCTCGCGATCGCGGGGTTTGGTGAAGAGCGACCGCTCCCAGAAAGTTTCGGGCAGCGGATCAAAACCCAATGACTTATAGAAGTTTTCGCCGTAAAGCACCATACCCTTGGGGTCGAGGTTTTTGGCTTTGAGCAGCTCGGTAAGGTCAAAGCCGCGGCTCTTCTCCGGCAGGCCAAGCAGGGGAAAGATGTTTTCCCATTCCTGCGCCCAAGGATTGCCCAAAAGATCGGCGGGGATTGGGCCCCCAGGCGGCACTACACTCGCTCCGTAATGTTCGGCCAGCCGCGCTCGAACATAGGTGTGCAGGGACAGATACAACGGCCGTACCTGTTGCCAGAGCCGCTCCAACTCGGCGTTGAACTGCTCCGGCGTCATGTCGTACCCGGCACGCCACATCGCGCCCACATCTTTGAAACCCATCTCGCGAGCGCCCTGGTTCGAAAGTTCAATGAAGCGCGCGTAGCGCTGGCGCATGGGCGCTCCCACCTTGTGCCATCCCACCCAAACATCCTGCAATTCCTTGGGATCGCGGCTGCCACTCATGATCTTTTCGATCGCAGTGATGTCGAGACAGTCATCCGGCTGGCGGCAATACTTGCCTTTGCCGTAGTCGCCATCGAGAGAGGTGCCGATTTCGATCATCTCTCGCCGCAGTTTCGGATCCTTCGGCGCCGGGGCGGTAAGACCCAATTTCAGCAGCAAGAACTTCCGAGCCAAGGCAGGCGGAAGTGAGAGGCCCTCGAATCTCTTCGCCTGTTCCACCAGTTCCGTCACCGCTGCGGTGCTCTGCTCATTGGCGTCGGCCGAGATCGCTTCGGTATCGTCGGTAATAAAGTTCTCTTGCACCCACTGCGCCCGCGCTGCTCTCACCGAGAGTTCGTTCAGGCGAGTTTCCGCCTGACTGATGAACTGTTCCGCCTCTGCCACCGTGGGCTTCGAGGCACTCTGACCCTCCATCGACACCGCAAGACACAACAGCAGCAGCAGGCAACGGAATTTCATGAAACCCTCCGGTCGAGATTATGAACGAGAGCGCGGAAATTGTCAGCGGGGCATGACTGGTGCAGGGGCCGGTGGCCCACCGCGCCGTGCGAAAACCTCACGAGTAGTGCAACTCTTCCATCGCTTTCTTGACCTTCGCCGACAACTCCTCCATCTCCCGCGCTCCGTAGCCCGCGGTCGAGATCGGCTGGCCCACTCGCATTTCCAGCGGACGGCTCTTGATGTGATAGGTGTTCATCGGCAGCAGCTCAAACGTCCCGACCAGCGCGATGGGCACAATGTCTACCTGCGCCTTGATCGCCAGGTAGAAGGCTCCGGGCAGAAACGGTTTGATTTCGCCGTCCGGAGTGCGGCCGCCCTCGGGAAAAATCACCAGCGGCATGCCCGCTTTCAGACTCTTCACCGCGGAGCGGATATCGGCAATCGAGCGCGTCGGGGTTTGCTGGTTGATGCAGACTTGTCCCGATCGTTTCAGGTGCCCACCGATCAGCGGATACGACAGCAACTCCTTCTTGAACACGATGCGGAACTGAAATGGCAGATTGGCATACAAGACGGGAATGTCCAGCGCGGAGGCGTGGCTCACGGCGTAAACGTGGGGCTTCGAAGTGTCGATCTTATCCAATCCCGTCACCGTCACGGGAGAGGCGATGGTCGCCATGATGCACTTGGTCCACACCCGCGCAAAGCTATGCAGAATGCGTTCCCGGTCACCGAACCACGATGCCGGAATCGAAGTGAATCCGAAAAAGACGGTGTACGCCCAGATCAGGGGATCGAAGATCAAATACGAACGCAGGCGGCTCGCCCAGCCATATTTTCTGGGTTTGACGGATCTCGGTTCGACGGAGTGGCGGGCTTCCTCGCCCGTCCAATCCGAATGCAGACCAACACCCTGGGTCGGCGAACTCTCCGGGGTCTTGCTTAGCGCGTTCTCGCGAACCGTTGTCTTCAATTCCGGCATTCAGGCCCTCACTCCTAGCCTTCGCATGGCCTCTCCCACAATGTATATGGAACCGGTGATAACCACCACCCCGCGCGGGCCGGCCAGGAGATGAGCTCGCTCCAGGGCCGAGGCTACATCCGCTGCGCCTTCAATCTCGGTCGAAGTACGAGCGGCGGCCTGGCGAATTTCCTCCACCGTGGCCGATCGTGGGTTGTCGGCCTGTGTCGCAATAACCCGCTCCGCCAGCGGAAAAAGAATTTCCGCCATCTCGGCAATTGCCTTGTCGCGCATCGCCCCAAACACAAAGGTAAGCTGGCGGTCCTCGTAGCAGGCGGATAGCGTTGACCGCAGCGCCCACGCTCCCGCCGGATTGTGGGCCACATCGAAAACATATTCCGGAGAGTTGTCCCTGGCTGGGACGACCTGGAAACGCCCCGGCCAATTCGTCTGGCGAATGCCCCGTTCGATCGACTCCGGCGTGATGGCAAAGCCTTGCTTGCTGAGTTCCTCCGCTGTGGCAACGGCGAGCGCGACGTTTCTTAATTGATGCCGCCCAACCAGCGGCGTTTCTACCTCGATTCGCTGGCCCATAACCTGCAACGGATAGCGGAGAATGGATGCGCCCTTGCCAAAGTACTCCGCACTCCCCGGACTCACCGGCGGCACATAAGGCACGGCGTTGACGCCCTTGGCGTCCAACTCGAGAATGGCGTTGCCAATCACGTCGTTAGCCTGCGGCTGTTGCGGCAGCGTCACCACAACACCGCCCCGGCGAATGATTCCCGCCTTTTCGCCTGCGATTTCCGCAACCGTGTCGCCGAGAAATTTCTGGTGATCGAGCGAAATGTCCGTAATCACACTGACTCGCGGTTCAACGACGTTGGTGGCGTCCAAGCGCCCGCCCATGCCTACTTCCAACACGGCAATCTCAACTTTGTTTTGTGCGAAGTACTCGAAAGCAATGGCGGTCAGCATCTCGAAGAAGCTGGGATGCCACGGCAATTCGCCCTCCCCGACGAGACGCTCCGCCGTCCGGTCCACCAAATCGTGAATCAAGGCGAAGTCATCGTTGCGAATTTGGCTGCCGTTGATCCGAATCCGCTCGTTGATGCGCACCAGGTGGGGTGAGGTATACAGTCCGGTTTGCAATCCCGCAGCCCGCAGGATTGCAGCCAGAGTCGCGGCCGTCGAGCCTTTGCCGTTGGTTCCGGCGATAAGCACGCTGGGGAATCGCTTTTCGGGATGGTTCAGCGCTCCCAGCAGCGTCCGCATATGCGCTAAATCGAACTTATGCGAAGGCGTTTGCGCCAGTTCGTGGCCTAACGCGTACATGCGCGCAACCGCGGTTTCGTAGGACGTAAAGCAGCTTTCAGCCATCGGCTTTCAGATTATCAGTTTGAAGGAATACTCGGCTCCATGGAAGCAGGCAAAGCTGCGGGCCGAGCGGCGAACGGATGAAATCAGGGGTTAGCTAAGAGCTGACAGCTTCTTTCAGGCTGCCATGAATTCCAGCGCCCGTCCGATGTACGATTTCAGATCTTTGCGCGAAACCACGGCATCGAGCATGCCATGCTCAAGCAGAAATTCGCTGCGCTGAAAGCCTGCCGGCAGTTTCTGTCGGATGGTTTGCTCAATCACGCGCGGACCCGCAAATCCGATCAGCGCGCCCGGTTCAGCCACATTCAGGTCGCCCAACATGGCGAACGACGCAGTCACGCCGCCGGTCGTGGGATCGGTCAGCACCGAGATGTAAGGCACCCGCGCCTCATCCAGACGGGCCAGTGCTGCTGAAATCTTCGCCAACTGCATCAGGCTGACCACACCCTCCATCATGCGCGCCCCGCCGGACGCCGAAACAATGACGAGCGGCGTCCTGGTCTTCTGTGCCTCTTCAATGGCTCGCGTGATCACCTCGCCCACCACCGCGCCCATGCTGCCGCCGATGAATGCGTACTCCATGGAACTGACGATCACCGGCCGCCCGTTCAGCTTGCCGCGGGCATTGATGACGGCATCCGTCAGACCGGTTTCCGCCTGCGCCGCTTCCAGGCGCGAGGAATAGGACTTTAAGTCGGAGAATTGCAAAGGATCGGTGGAGCTCAGGTTATCGGCAAAAATATCGTATTGATCGTCGTCAAGCAGTTGCGCCAGCCGGGTGCGGGCATCAATGCGGAAGTGCTTGTTGCACTTGGGGCAAACCTGGAGGTTGTCTTCCAAATCCTTCTTCCAGATGATCTGGCGGCAACCCTCACACTTCACCCACAGCCCCTCGGTACGGACTTTCTTCTCGCCCGAGGCGTTCAGTTCGCCGGCTTCTCGTTTGAACCAGGCCATAAAAATCGTCGTCCGTCGTTAGTCGTTGGTCATTGGCGTCGCACCCTAAGGGAGAATGGCCGACGACCATCGACCATCGACAATCTAGTACTCGATCCCTCTCTGCGCCATCACGCCTTTCTCGTAGGCGTGCTTCACCTGGCGCATTTCAGTCACCGTGTCTGCCAGTTCCACAATTGTCGGATGAGCGTTCCGCCCCGTCAAGATCACATGCACCATTTCCGGCCTTTTCTTGAGGCTTTCGACCACCTTCGCCGGATCGAGCATGCCGTAGCTGATGGCATAGTTAATCTCGTCGAGAATAACCAAGTCCCATGCCCCCGACTGAATTGCCTTCTCGCTCTCAGCCCAGGCATCTTCGACCATGCGAACGTCTTCCGGATCAGGCTTCTCCGTGCCCACTTTCACAAAGCCGCGGCCCAGTTGCTTGATGACGAACTTGTCGCCGAAGGCCTGCACCGCGTCCAGCTCGCCATAATGCCATGACCCTTTGAGAAACTGCAGCATCAATACCCGCATCCCCTGACCCACCGCCCGCAGCGCGGTACCCATGGCAGCCGTGGTCTTGCCTTTGCCGGGACCCGTGTTGACGATGATCAAACCTCGGCGGACGTCTGTCATTGTAGGTGAATCTCGATTGTACCTGTTCGCGGGACCGTCAGTGCCCCAAGTGGTAGGGATGTCCCTTCAGAATGGTGAATGCGCGGTATATTTGCTCCAGCAAGACCACACGCGCCAACTCATGCGCCAGGGTCATTTTGCCCAGCGATAACACCAGAGTTGCAGCCCGCCGGGCTTCTTCGCTGAAACCATCCGCCGCGCCAATCGCAAACAGAAGCGGCGACGAGCCACGATCCTGATACTCTCCCAGCCACTTCGCGAACTCTTCGGAGGAAAGCTGTTTACCGCGGCTGTCGAGCAGCACCAGCGCATGCCTCACCGGCCGCGCTCCTGGCCCGCACAACTTCAACAAGCCAGCCTCATCCTTCAGCGCAACGCCTTCGACCTCCGCATAATGCTTCAGCCGTTTTAGATATTCGTCGGTGAGGGCTTGGACCGCCGCTGCCTTGGTTTTGCCGATCCATGCAATCTTGATTTTCACGAAAGGAATTTAACCACAGGTCTTGGTTCCCGAAGCCAGCACCACTACCGCCCCAAACTTTATGCTTCCGTCTTCGCCGTACCGCCCCACCGACTCCAGCACTTCGCGGTTGACCTGCTCCCATTTCTCCGCTGGAATGCGCTTGATCATGGGCAGAAACGGCGTCGACATGGCCTGCGCCTGCTCCCAAACTTCTTCCGCCGGACCGGGCCAGGTCCAGGGCAGCGTCTTCGTCTCTTCTTCAATCTTCTGGAATCCTGCTTCGCGAAGCGCGGCCGAAAGGCTGCCGGGCTGTCCGTACCGGCAAGGGTCTTGCCCCGGCGCCGTCCGCTGACCGCCCGCATGTTTATGCACCACACCCATCATGCTCGACCAGAAGGGCTGCTCAAACGGTCCCCACGCCAGAAAACAAGCCCGGGCGCCGGGTTTCAGCACGCGAAGCGCCTCTCGCAGCGCCTTCGTCTCAAGAAACATCACACCGAATCGCGAAGTCACCAGATCAAAACTGTTGTCGGGAAAAGGAAGGTCATTCGCGTTCGCTTGCTTGATTACGAGATTCGTCAACTTCCGCTCGCGCGCCCGCTCTGCGGCAATTTCCAGAAGCTCCGCGCTGAGATCCAGAGCCGTGACCTGCCCGCCCGGCCCAACCCGCGAAGCCAGGCTTATGGCGGGCTCGCCCGTACCACTAGCCAGATCCAGCACCTTCATGTATGCGTTGGGCGCTGCGTAGTCCACCAGCGCCTGCGTGACATCCCGGCCCATGGCAGCCGACTTCGCCTTCCATTTATCGGCGGCAATCAGCCGATAGGAAGAACCCCAGTCCGGTTTGCTAGAAGTGCTCATGAGAAGAAAAAATCCGCGCTCATGCTCCCTTACGGGCCAGACCCCGCGCTGGCGCGCGCTTACTTTTTGCACGCCCCATCAACTCCGCGGGCGCCAGCTTCTTGGCCGACTTCCACAACCGCTCCAGATCGTAAAACCGCCGCGACTTCTCCGAAAACACATGCACCACGAAATCAAAGTAATCCATCAGCACCCATTCCGCCAGTTTGTAGCCTTCTATATTGTGGGGATGCATTCCGGCCTTCTTTAGCCGGAGCTCCACTTCGTCGGCAATCGCCTGGATCTGCCGCGGGTTGGTCCCGTTGCACACCACGAAATAGTCAGTGAACGCTCCCGATCCTTTTTCCAGTTCCAAAATTGTGATTTCGTCCGCCTTCTTGTCCTGGCAGGCGGAAATGGCTTCGGCGACTTGGCGTTTCAGGTTGGATTTCTTCATGCAGTCATGGGCGGATCGTGGGTTGCTCGTCCGTGGCTCTATTCTAGCCGATACCGTGTCTGCCAAGGGTTCTACGGCCGGCCGGACTGATACAGTCCCATTTTCCGGATGTACTCCCCGACCGCCGGATCAACATACTTGGCCAGCGAACGCTTGCCGCTGACCGCCTCCCGAATCGCGGTGGCTGATACGTTTTGCTGCACCCCTTCCAGCAAATGCACGGTCACCCCCGGCAACACCAGATCTCCTTGGGCCGGCTGCCTAGCAAACGGCTTGGTCACCGCTGCCTTGGGGCGCAGCCGTTCCGGCAGGGCATTGGCCACATCTGCTAACGAGTATCCCGGACGGCTGGCCACAATGAACGGGCACTCCCGAAACAGCGCTTCCGCCTGGTGCCATTTCGCAATGTCGTTAAAGGCGTCGATGCCAATGAGAAAAAATAATCGGTCGGCTTTCTTTAAGGTCTGCTTCAACCGCTGAACCGTGTCGATGCTGTAGTTCACCTCTGGTACCGCCGCAGTTTTTTTCCCGCCCACCGGTGCCGCTCCCGGCGCTTCCAAAAGCGAAGGCACAAACGTCTTCTCCGCCATGGTTGCCAGCACCACCATGGCATAGCGATGGGCAAACGGCGTCAGTGGCTGTCTTTGCTTATGCGGCGGATTCCCCGTGGGCACGAAGTAGATGCGACCCAGGGTGAATCGTTCCTGCGCCGCCTGCGCCAGGGCCAAGTGGCCACGGTGGATGGGGTCGAATGTCCCGCTGTAGAGCCCGATATTCATAGGTGTTATCTATGTCCCCCTGGCCAGCGTTCCCGCGTCTCTAAAGCTGCAACACCATGTACTCCTGTAACTCGCGGCATTCCCATTTTGGAACTAGATTTGGCTTGCATGCGATTGAAGCTCCCCCTTCTACGCGCGCGCTACATCCCCCCGGCTCGGGCGCCCATCCTCCGATACGGTGTCGCCGTCCTTAGTATTACCCTCGCCCTGATACCGGCCCTGGCGCTCTCCGACGTGGTGGAAAGCCGCCTGGTGGTGTTCGCCGTCGCCATCATGGTCAGCGCCTGGTACGGCGGCTGGAAACCCGGCCTGGTCGCAACCTCGTTCGCCCTCACCGTAAGTGCCTACTTCTCGCTGGCCGAGGGGCAATCGCCATCGCAATATCGCAAGGCCATCATACATCTCATATTGTTTGTTTTCGTTGCGGTGTTGATCTGTTCCTTCAACGCCGCGCTGCGTTCCGCGCAAGAAGGCTTACGCCGTTCTGAGGTCAACTTCCGCTCGCTGGTCACCAATGCTCCCTATGGCATTTGCCGTTGCGATGCAGCCGGAGTCCTGCTCAGCGCCAACCCAGCACTGGTCAGCCTTCTCGGGTATGCGTCGGCGGCTGAGCTGGTGGGGCGCAACTTGGTGAGCCTTCATGCGGACCCGCAACAATGGTTCACCATCTCCGATTATTTTCGCGCCGCCCGCAATTTTCACGGGCTGCCCTCGGATTGGATCCGTAAAAACCGCAGTACCGTGACCGTGCGGCTTTCCGGACGCACCATTCGCGACGAAGATAACGCCGTATTCTTTGAGCTCTTCGCTGAAGACGTAACCGAACATCGCACCCTCGAGCAGCAGTTCCGCCAGGCGCAAAAGATGGAAGCCGTTGGCCGCCTCGCCGGCGGCATTGCCCACGACTTCAACAATCTGCTGATGGTCATTTCCGGATATGCCGAGTTTCTGCTGGATCGCATCGGGCCCGACCCCAATGTGCGTACACCGGCCCAGGAAATCGCCAATGCCGCCAATCGCGCCACCGCCCTCACCCGGCAGCTTCTCGCTTTCAGCCGCAAACAAATGATGGCACCCAAGGTTCTCGATCTGAACGCCGTGGTCACGGAAAACCTCAAATTGCTGACCCGGCTGATCGGCGAAGACATTGATCTGGTAATGATCCCGGGCACGGAGCTGGGCGCGGTACGCGCCGACCCCAGCCAGATCGAGCAGGTGATCATGAATCTGGCGGTCAACGCCCGCGACGCCATGCCGCAGGGCGGCAAACTAACCATTGAGACCACCAATGTTTCTCTCGACGAGAGCTATGCCCGCCTGCACGCGCCCGCCGAACCGGGAGAGTACGTGATGTTGGCCATCAGTGACACCGGCATGGGCATGGATGCTGAAACCCAAAACCATATCTTTGAACCATTTTTCACCACCAAGGGAATCAAGGGCACCGGTCTCGGCCTCTCGACTGTTTATGGCATCGTCAAACAGAGCGGCGGATACGTCTGGGTGTACAGCGA
>Ga0209517_10007238_pt1 | contig 13382 bp, 7 predicted proteins | sample PeaSoiMetSII2010_FD_187695 | JGI IMG/M metagenome (GOLD analysis project Ga0209517, IMG submission 187695) | Peat soil microbial communities from Weissenstadt, Germany - SII-2010 (SPAdes) (version 2) | ecosystem: Environmental > Terrestrial > Soil > Wetlands > Peat | place: Germany: Weissenstadt...
CCGCCGCCGATAAAAGTTAGATTCGTGGCCGGAAGAGCCACACCGTTCACGAAAACCTGGCTCGTCGTGAAGAAGTTGGTGCCCGTCAGATACACGTCCTGCTGCGCGGAGCCTTGCGCGGCGACCGTTGGTTCGAGCGGATTCGCGGGCGCAAACGCCGGAGCATTGCCGCTTCCGACCGTGACTGTCGCCGACCCCTGATGCGTCGGATCAGCGCCGGATTGCGCCGTCACGGTCACCGGTCCGGGAGAAGTCAACGGGGCGAAGTATTCCCCGGGGGCGCTCCCCATCGTGCAAGGCGAGCCTTGCGCCGAGGACGGACAAACGAAGCCGTCGGTGGCGTTTCCGCCGGGAATATTGTCCACCAGCCAAACGACGGCCGTGTTCGCCGTGCCGTTGACGGTCGCCGTGAATTGAAAGTGCTCACCCGGACCCATCGAAGCGGTTGGCGGAGTAACCTGGACCGTTATCCCGGAATCAATCGTCACCGTAAAGGTGGCAAACGCATTCGACTTGATGCAGCTCGTGGCCACGATCAGAAAGGTGGCTGGATTGGGGACTGTCGGCGGCGCCGCGTACAGACCATTAAGGGTGATTGTTCCGAAACCGCTGATCGGGTTGGAAACCGCCGGTATCGTGCATCCCGTCGGGCCCTGACCCGCAATACAATTGGTCGGCGGGATCGTGGTCGAAGGCGTTGCAGGCGGTTCGCAAATTTGCCAGAACACTGCGGAACTCGACGCGCCAGTAACGTTTGAGGCGAATTGCGCCGTGCGATTCACGAGCACGGTCAGGGGAGACAGCCCTGGTCCTGTAATCGCGACCCCGACCGGCGTGGAGTTCCCACCGCAACCCGACACCACCACCATGAGGAGCCCAAGCGCTCCCACTCTCCACGCTCTCATTTGCTTCCCTCCGGCCATCTCCGCTCGATTCTTCACGCCCGCTGGGCAACAACTACTTTCGCGCAACTCCCCTTGCATCTCCGGCCGATTTTCTAGAACGTGCGGCTCACGGCAAACCGCAGAGTCGTCTTCGGTTCGAACAGGCCCGGCGGGATTGTCTGCGAGGACTGCGTATGGATCAAGAAATCTTGCAGCGCCGGTACGATCTGCGTGTCGTACACGCCCAACTGCTTCAAACTATCTCGCTCGGCCGGCGGCACAAAGAAGGCTCCGAGCGGCGGCGTAATCGTCTGGCTCAAGCGCAGGTAATTGTACGCGTAATAGATGCGAAACGGCGCCTGGATGATAGGAATTTGGATGTCAATCTCGATTCCCGCCGAGGTGTGCGGCCTGAACTCGGTGCCCGCAGCGATCGGCAAATTGTTCGGTACGTTCACGCACGGAGCGCCAATCGGTTGGCACGGGAAATCAGGATTCGGATACTGTTGCCGCAGGGAACTAATGGCCGAGGGATCGAGCTGCAGTTGCGATTTCCGCAAAATTCCATTCACCGCGAAATCGTGGAACAAGCTCAAAGTCACGTAGGATTTCACAAGCGGGATTCGGTATTCCAGGTTCGACACGAACTTCAAATCGCCCCCGGGACGCGTGGGTATGAACTCCAGCACGTTGACTGGGATGCTCTCCGCAGTCGGAACTCCGTTGGGACCCAGGTTGTGCGGATTGAAGAAGGTGACGTTCGTCGTCGTCGAAAACGGAATGAACACGAAAGGCGAAATCGTATAAAAGTCGAATCCCCGGACGTCCTGTTCGCCTCCAGCGTAGAACCGGGAATTCGGCGGTACTTCCTTTCCGCCGTAGCCCGTGATCATGCTGCCGTTCAGATGAAGCGCAATCACGTTCCTATGGCGATGGTGAGGGCGAAAATACGACATGTCGAACACGTTGCTAAACGTGTTGACGTTCCCCCCCAGCGGGCCGCCCACGAAGCTCCCACCGTACGAAAAGCTTTTCCCGTGCGTCGGATTGACCGGGCTGTCCACGGTGTTGTAACTGAGAGTCGGAGTGATTTGGCTCTGCCGGATTCCATTGAGCGCCGACGGACCCGCCAGACTCGTAAACTTGGTGAACTCGAAAAGAAGAGTCGCCGACTGGCTGAAGGGCGTGATGTCCGTCGTGGACCAGCCATAACTTAGGCCCAGGCGCGTGAACGACAGCCGGCGCAGCGGATAGCTGGCAAAAATCGTAAAGCCCTTCGAGTCCGTGTTGTAGTTCTCCTGGAGCGCAGGATCGATCGCGACTTGCTGCCCCACCAGGATTCCTTCTTGGCGCGCGGTGTTGTAATCGTACTTTTGCGAGAAAATCGTGAAGCCCGTCGAGATGGGCCGGTCAAATAGATATGGCTCGGTGAATCCGAAATTGATGCTGCGCTGGATATCGCCAATCTGCGCCGAAAGCGTGAGCGTTTCGCCCAGTCCGAGAAAGTTGTTCGTCTGATACGAGAAGCCCACGAAACTCCCCGAAAGCCCGCTGACGCCGCCCGAGAAACTGACGGACTGCTTGCCTTTCTCCTTCACCTTCAGCTTGATGTCCACCGTGCCGGCCTTCACGTTCTTCTTCAGCTCCGCGTTTTCCGGCTTGATGGGGTCGAAGTATCCGAGCTGATTCAGTCGCAGAAGGCTCAATTCCCAATAGCGGTTGTTGAAGACCTGGCCCTCGTCCAGCAGAAGCTCGCGTCGGATCACTTTGTCGCGCGTCGTCGTGTTGCCGGAAAATTCGATCCGGCGGACGAAAAATTGCTTTTGCTGGTCGAATTGAAGCGTCAGGTTCACCACTTTCTTCGCATCGTTCACATCGAACTCGGGCTCGGCCGTGAAGTCAATGTAGCCGTATTCACCGTACAGCTTGCGAAAACTGTCGAGCGATTTGCGGATCCTGTCGGCGTCGAAAATGTCGCCTTCCTTCAACGGAAACGCCCGCTGCAGCAGTTCCGGTTTGAAGATCAGCCCCTGATCGGGATCGGAGCTGCGGAAAGCGAGTTTGCCCATGCGATACTGCTCGCCTTCTGAGACCGAAATCACGATGTTGGTGGCCTTGCCGTTCCGGTTTCCAATAAGGGGCAGCCCGCCGGAAACATCCACCGTCTTCAATTCCTTCACGTCCACCACGACCTTGAAATAGCCGTTGTCCTGATACAGGCCCCGGACGCCGACTTCGAGGTCCTCATCCAGCTTCGGCCGGTCGAACGTCTTACTCATCACGGGAATGTAAGTGATGCCGAGCGGAACCCCGTACGGCCGGTCGTTCCTCATCGTGCGGATAATTTTCCTGCTCGAGAACGCCTTGTTCCCGACCACGGAGATGTTTCCGACTTTCACCTTCGGGCCTTCATCAATATTGAAAACCAATTTGACGGCGTTGGAGGCGGCAATGCGCTCGTACGTGGGCTTGACCGTGGCGAACTGGCGGCCGTGCGCCGCCAGCAGGCTTTTCAGCACGACTTCAGCGCGCTTGATTTTTGTCGGGTCGAACTGGCTTTCCACGGTGAGCCCGACTTTCTTCTGCTTGAACGCATCCAGAATGTCGGATTCCGTGATGGACTTGTTGCCCTTGTACTCGATCCGGCGGATGATCGGCCGCTCCGAGACGTGGAACACCACGATTTTCCCGTTCGGCTGGTTGGGATCGTCTTCCGTTTCGAGCCGGATGTCTTCGAAGAACTGCGTGTTCCAGAGCGCCTGAAAATCGCGGCGAACTGCGTCCAGAGTGTAGGGATCACCCACGCGCGAAAAAATGCGCGCGAGCAGCGTATCGCGCTGGACGCGGCGGTTCCCGTCAAATTCGATGCGGGTGATGACGTATTGCGGTCCGCCGGGTTCCGGCGCCCGTTGAGCCCAAAGGGATTGACCGGAAGCGAGGGGTAGCAAGCACACAACGACCAGAATTCCGCATGCGCAAAGAGATAGTTTCGTGCTGGCGGCCAAGGTTCTGGTCAAGGCCGCAGTCCCCCGCCCAAGATTTTTTGCTCCCCCGCCGGACGTGTTTTAATCCAGCTCGCGCGTGTAGGATTCCTAGTGGGCCACCGGGGTTGCTTCCACCACGGGACGGAACGCCAAGCCTTCGCCGGAAAGAAAAACTTCCAGCGTCGCCGGCATCTGCAGCCCGCCCTGAATGAGAGCTTCCGACAGTGGGTCTTCGACGTACTTCTGCAGCGCGCGCCGGAGCGGCCGCGCGCCGTAATTCCGATCGCCGCAGGTTTTCTCGAGAATCCATTGGCGCGCCTCGGGTGTCATGGCAATTTGCACCTGGCGATGCACCAGCGTCTCGTTGATTTGCCCGACGAGCAGGTCGATGATCTGCAGCAGATCCTCGTCCGTCAGCGAATCGAACAGGATCACTTCGTCCAGCCGGTTCAGGAACTCCGGATTGAACACCCGCTTGACCTCGCTCATCACCATGTCGTCCTGGCTCTTCGCCTGCACCGCTTCGTCCGACGACTGGAAACCCAGGCCGGACTGTTTCTGCAATTGCCGCGCGCCCAGGTTTGACGTCAAGATGATGATCGTGTTGCGGAAGTCCACCGTGTTGCCCAATCCATCGGTGAGTTGGCCGTCCTCGAAAACCTGCAGTAAAATGTTGTACACATCCGGATGCGCCTTCTCGATCTCGTCGAGCAGGATCACCGAATATGGCGTGCGGCGCACGCGCTCCGTCAATTGCCCACCCTCTTCATAGCCCACGTATCCCGGAGGCGCGCCGATCAATTTCGACACGGAATGCTTCTCCATGTACTCGGACATGTCGAAACGGATCAGCGACTTTTCGCTGCCGAACAAGAACTCGCCCAGCCGCCGCGCCACTTCCGTCTTGCCCACGCCCGTGGGCCCCAGGAACAGGAAGCATCCGACGGGGCGGCCCGGCGCCTTCAATCCAGCTCGACTGCGCCGAATGGCCCGCGCGAGTGACGTGATCGCTTTTTCCTGGCTGATGATCCGCCGGTGTAGCTCCTCCTCGATGCGCAGCAGTTTCTGCTGCTCGTCTTCCTTGATCGAGGTCACCGTAACGCCGGTCCAGCGCGCCACGACCTCCTCGATGTCTTCGCGCGTGACCACGCCGGTCGAGGAGTCGTCAATCTTGAGTTTTTCGCGCAGCACCCGCAGATGTTCCTTTTCCTTGCGCTCTTCCTCCGAGTAGAACCGCGCCTTCTCAAATTCGTGGTTCGCGATCGCGGTCTCCATCCGGTGCGTGATGAACTTCACGCGTTTCTGAACTTCGGAAACTTCGTCGGGAAGCATCGCCTGGCGCAGCTTGACGCGCGAGCCGGCTTCGTCGAGCAAATCGATCGCCTTGTCCGGCAGGAAGCGGTCCGGAATGTACCGGTTCGAGAGATACACCGCGTAGCGAATGGCTTCCTCGGTGTAGCTGACGGCGTGGAATTTCTCGTAGCGGTCGCGCACACCTTGCAGCACGCGAATCGTTTCGTCTTCATTCGGCGCTGAAACCTTCACCGCCTGAAACCGCCGTTCGAGCGAGCGGTCCTTCTCAACCGACTTGCGGTATTCGCCGGGCGTCGTCGCGCCGATGCACTGAATCTCGCCGCGGCTCAGCGCGGGCTTCAGGATATTGGCTGCGTCGAGCGATCCTTCCGCCGATCCCGCACCCACCAGCGTGTGCAGCTCGTCGATGAAGACGATCGCGTTCTGGCTCTCCATCAATTCCTTCATGATGGTTTTCAGCCGCTCTTCAAATTGCCCGCGGTATTTTGTCCCCGCCACGATCAGCGAAAGATCGAGCGAAAGTATTCTCTTGTCCGCCAGGAACGGCGGCACGTCGCCGTCCGCAATTCGCTGCGCGAGTCCTTCGACGATCGCCGTCTTGCCCACGCCGGGTTCGCCGATCAGCACGGGATTGTTTTTCGTCCGGCGGCACAGGATCTGTATCGCACGCTCCAGCTCGCGATCCCGGCCCACCAGCGGGTCGAGCTGTCCTTCCATCGCCGCTTGCGTCAGATCGCGGCTGAATTCAGCGAGCAGTGAAGCTTCTTTTGGCCGGTTCACAGGCACCTTCTCTCCCGCGCTGCGCGCCATTTCCTCGCGCACGGTGGAAAGCCGCAATCCCCGTTCCAGTAGGATTTCGGCGCCAAAGGATTTTTCTTCCCGCAACACTCCCAAAAGCAGGTGTTCCGTTCCGACGTGCTTGTGTCCGAGCCGTTCAGCTTCTTCCGCGGCGTAGTTGAGGATGCGCTTGCATTCCTGGCTGAGGGGAACTTCCACCGAAGTCGAAATGCGCTCGCGCACGGTGATGCGCGATTCAATCTCTTTGCGGATGGATTCGATCGAGCCGTGGGTGCGCAGAAAGCGGTTTGCCAGCGCCTTGTCCTCGCGCAGCAATCCGAGCAACAGGTGCTCCGTCTCGATGTACGGGCTTCCGTACTGGCTCGCCTCGTATCTCGCGAAAAAAATGACTCGCCGCGCCTTCTCTGTATAGCGTTCGAACAAGGGTTACCCACGCTCTCCCGGGGTCCGTACCCCAATGCTCGCCGGTCGCGCCGCATGACCCGCGGCACCTGCAAGCACTTCCGCGCTCGGAGCCAACTTCCCGTGTTCTAGGGCAAGAACACGGTCCGTGCGCTGCGCCAAACTCAAATTATGTGTAGCCAGAATCGACGTCAGGTGGTGGGTCCGGTGGAGGCGCTCGATCAGCTCGAAAACTCCCGCCGCACTCCGCTCGTCCAGATCCCCTGTCGGTTCGTCCGCCAGAAGCAACACGGGTTGATTCACCAGCGCCCGCGCAATTGCCACGCGCTGCTGTTCGCCCCCTGAAAGCTCTCCCGCACGCTGCCCCGCGCGATCAGCCAATCCGACTTCCCCCAGCCAATCCCCTGCTGCACGGAGCGCCTGACCCAGCGCCTGGCCTTGAACCAGCAACGGCATCGCCACATTTTCTGCAGCCGTGAAATCCGGCAGCAGGTGGTGCCGCTGCCAGACAAAACCCACGGCTCGATTGCGATATTCCGCCAGTTCCGCCTCTGCAAGCGAACGAAGCAATTTCGCGCCGAAGTATACTGTACCGCTCGTTGGAGTGTCCAGCGCCGCCAGCAAGTGTAACAGGGTGCTCTTCCCCGCTCCCGAGGGTCCCACGATCGCGACCATCTCTCCGCGCTCAATAGAAAAATCGATTCCGTCGAGGGGCGCAATTTCCTGGGTTCCGGAGTGGAAGGTCTTGCGAAGGTTTTCGGTGCGCAGGATCTGGCCCGAGCTTGCGACGGCTCCGTTGGGGGAGTCGTCCAGGGCAACACCCGTGGCTGCCTGCGTGTTCATCGCCTGCTATATCTCATCACACTTTAGATGCCGAACTGCCCTCCCGGTATGTCCTTATTTTCCAGAGAGCTAGTTCTATGAACGGGGGATTTTGGCCCACTTCTTTCCACACTTATCCCCTACGCTTCCCTCCCCAGTCTGGTACGAATGCCAAAAAATGCCTACATCTTTTCTTCGCCTCCATAGTAACACGCGAATCGCTCCGGCAAAAAAACAAACACCTCTCAAAATTTGAATTGAAATGATTCGCCGCAGAACGATGCCCTCTTGTCGCCTCTCTTGCGAGAGTCGATGTCCAAACCGACCAATACATGAGCCCATTTCACAGTTCCAATACTCGCCTCGACAGTCGCATCGTGTGAGGCAAGAAACGGTCGACATGGTATAAATTCAATCTGCCCTCAAGGAACGCTCAGGGCGAATCGCTCATGAGTCGCGCAAATTTGTTTCGGTTTCCCGGTCGGCGGAGTCACATCTTGCTCGTCGCGCTCTATCTGCGCGCGATGACGACGATCTGCACGGTTCCGGGCGCGCAGGCCCAAACGGAAAGCGGGCCGCCGATCCGAGTTGAATCACATGAGGTGTTGGTCCCCGCTCTGGTAGTGGACAAAAAACGCCTCCACGCGGTCCATCAGATGGACGTACAGACCTACACGAGCGCAGTGGACGCCCCGAATTCTCACTTCCTGGTCGATCTCGCCCTTACGGGCCTCACCACAGCCGATTTTCACGTTTTCGAGGACGGCAAAGAACAGCAGGTCGAGCGCGTCACACCCAAAGACGTGGCCATGTTCGGTGACGACTCCGCGCCCGGCATTGGCCCCGTGTACGAATCGAGTCACGGATACGTTCCTGCTTTTGAAAACGCCGTTCGCGCCCCGGTTTGGCCGGCATACCTTGTCGCATATTCCCAACCGCCGTCGCTGGACGGTAGCTGTCACAAGGTCAGGATCACAGTCGATCGGCCGGCTTCGGTAGTCTATGCGCGCCCCGAGTATTGCAACACTACGCATGCACCGAATGATTCGCTCAATGGAACGAAGCTCGGCAATCAACTACGGCAGGATCTTGATTCCGCTGGAGACGGACGATTGACGTTCTTGGCTACGGCCTTTTCTTCGCTCCATGCGGCGGCCGCAACCTATACCGACATCGTGCTCGAAGCTCCGGAAAAACCCCGGCTCCTCGCCGATTGCGACAAGCTCCCGGAAATCGGCGCCCTGGGGTTGGTGTACGCGGCCGACGGAAATGTCGCCGCGCGCTTTAGCGGCCTGACGCTGGGAGATTCAAGCCAGCGCGGCCAATCGTGGTCCTCACCGCTTCCGACCAGGACCTCCTGCACAATCGCCGGAGCGCGTATCTTTCACGCGCGAGTTGATTTGCCCTCCGGCGAATACAAACTGCGAGCTGTTATCCGGGATGGAGATCACGTCGGCAAGACTGAAATACCGATTACCATCGGCCAGCTCGACCGAACGCAGCTGTCGATCAGTAGTGTCGTTCTCGGCAGGAAATACCGCCAGGTGCCGGATAGCGCGCGGGACAACCTGGCCGTTTCCCCGGGGCGTTATGTACCTCTGGTCAGCAGAGGCTGGGAAATCATCCCGACTGCGGACACGACTTTCAAACAGGCCGAGTTTTTTACCTTTTATGCTGAGGTGTATTCACCCATCCAGGCGGCCTCACAAGATCGGACGGTCCAGGTGCACATGCGCATTGCGGATGAGCGAACGGGACAAGTCGTGAAGGAGCTGCGGCCACTCGACACGGCTCCCTACGGCAAGCCCGGCGAGCCCGTAATCCCGGTCGGCGGCGGAGTCGATATCGGCGGCCTGGCGAGCGGTTCGTATCGCCTGGAACTCCAGGCGACGAATTCGTTAGGCGAGTCCACGGCGTGGCGTTCCGTCGCATTTCGAATCGAATAAGGCAACGAAGTATGATTGTGCATTCGCGAACGGGTCCGACGAAATCGATTACTGAATTCCCTTGAAGGAATTTTCGATGAAGATTCCACCAATTCGCTGTCCGGTGTTTAGATTTTTAGAAAGGGAGCCGGGGTCGGCCTACTCGAACCGCAGAATCTCCACCGGCAGAATCCGCGCCGCAGATCGCGCCGGAACAATCGTTGCGGCGACGCTGATCGCCAGTGCCGCGGCCGCGATCCATATCGCGTCCAATCCGTTCGCGTGAAACGGCACGTAGGGAATCGCGTACACCTCGGGATTTAGCGGAATCAGTCGCCATCGGTCCGCGACCCACGCAAAACCGTAGCCCGCCGCCAGACCCGCCGCAGTTCCCGCAATGCTCACAGCAAGCCCCTGCAGAACGAATATCCGCCGAATCTGGCGCCGGCGCGTTCCCAGCGCCATCAGCACGGCGATGTCCCGCGCCCGCTCGGTCACCGTCATCGTCAACACCACCAGGATATTCAGTCCGGCGACGAACGTGATCAGCCCGATGAAGAGCGCCGTCACCAGTTTTTCCAGGCTCAGCGCGCGAAACAGCGCGCGGTTTTCGTCCATCCACGTGGTCGCCGTGAACCCGGCGCCGGCGCGCCGCACCAAATCGCTCGCCACCGCGCTTGCGTCATCCAGTTTCGCTACGCGCACTTCAAGCAGACTTACCACGTCCCCGACTCCCGCCAGCCCCTGCGCGGAACCCAGCGTCACGAACGCCCAATTCGCGTCGTAGTCGTAAAAGCCCGAATCGTAAATTCCCTCCACGCGAAATCGCCGCGAGCGCGGCAACATCCCAAATGGCGTCAAATTTCCCTGCGGGCTTGTCAGCGAAACGTAGTCACCGGCGGAAATTTTCAATTCATCGGCGAGGATGCGGCCCACCAGCAACGCCGGAATACCGTCCGCGTCCGGGGCAAAACTGTCCGACCCGGCCACAATGTTCCGCAGCGCCCCGCTGGCCTTTCGCTCCAGATCCGGGTCCACGCCCTTCAGCACGACCCCGCGTGCGCGGCCGCCACAGGATAAGAGAACCGTGTTATAGATCGCCGGCTCGATCGAGCGAACGCCGCGAGCGCCGCTCAATTGCGCCATGCGCTCGCGATAGTCGTGGATTCCGTCGGGGCCGAGCGGCTTCAGATTGACGTGGGCGGTTACGCTCAACAACCGGTCGCGAATGGCCTGGCGAAAACCCGTGTTCATCGACAGCGCGATCACCAGCGTGGTCACGCCCGCCGCGACGCCGATCACCGCCAGCAGCGTGACGAGTCGCAACACCGCCGGCCGGTTCGGCGAGCGCAGATACCGCAGCGCCACCAGCCATTCGAACGTCATTTCGGTCCTTCGGCCGCATCCGCGCCCTCGCCCCGCAACAGCGGAAACAAGATCACCTCGCGGATCGCGTGCGAATCCGTCAGAAGCATCACCAGCCGGTCAATTCCGATTCCTTCGCCGGCGGTTGGCGGTAGGCCGTGGCTGAGCGCGCGAATGTAGTCCATATCCACTTCTTTGGGCATGTCCTGCCCGCCCTTTTCCACCTGCGCTCGAAACCTGCGCTCCTGATCGTCGGGATCGTTTAACTCAGAAAAACCGTTCGCGATCTCCATGCCCGCGATGAAAAGCTCGAAGCGTTCGGTCAGCGACGGATCATCCGGTTTCTGCTTCGAGAGCGGCGAAATCTCCGTAGGGAAGTCATATATAAATGTCGGCTGCGCCAAGCGTCCCTCGGCGATTACCTCGAAGAGTTCCCCGGTCAGCTCGCCATCGGAGAGTTTTTCAACGGCGGCAATCGGCTCGGCGCTGCAGGAATGCGCGTACAAGTTGTAGCGCTCCGCCACGCCGCGCGGACCGCCCTTCCTCCCCATTTCAGCCGCATTCGGCGCATCGCCCGCGGAGGTAGGCCAGAATTTGCAGATCGCTTCGCGCATCGAAAGGCGCTGAAAACTCCCAAAATCGAGTTCGGCCTCGCCGTACTTGATCTTCGTGCTGCCACACACTTTCTCCGCCAGCCCGCGCAACAGTTCCTCGGTCAAGTCCATGAGCTCGAGTGAGTTGCTGTACGCCTGGTAGAACTCGAGCATCGTGAATTCCGGTTGGTGGATGGCATCAATGCCCTCGTTGCGAAAATTGCGATTGATCTCGTACACGCGATCGAGCCCGCCGACCACCAGCCTCTTCAAATAAAGCTCCGGGGCGATTCGCAGATACAAGTCCATATCGAACGTGTTGTGATGGGTTACGAAAGGCCGCGCCGTGGCGCCTCCCAGAATCGGGTGCATCATCGGCGTTTCCACTTCCACATAGCCGCGCTCGTCGAAAAAACGGCGCATTTCACGGACAATCTGCGCGCGCCGCAGAAAAATTTCCCGCGCGCGCTCGTTCACGATCAGATCCAAGTATCGCCGACGATAGCGCATCTCCACGTCCGCCAGCCCGTGCCATTTCTCGGGCAGCGGCAGCAGCGCCTTGGTCAGCAGTTCGAGTTGAGCAACCTTTACCGTCAGCTCGGCGGTTTTCGTGCGAAATAGCTCGCCCGAAACGCCGATGATGTCGCCCAAATCAAGAAGCTGGAACAACTTGAACGCCTGCTCGCCCACCACGTCCAGCCTTACATAAATTTGCAACCGCCCGCCGTCGCCCGCCAGATGCGCAAATGCAGCTTTGCCGTGCGGGCGCAACGCCACGATCCGACCCGCCACGCGCACGGTCACATGCTCGGCCGCAAACTCCTCGGCTGTCCGCTTTCCGAATTGCTCGGCGATCTGCTTCGGCGTATGCGTGTAATCGAATTTGTGCGGGTAGCGTGCGTGGCCCAGGGACTCAATTTCACTCAGCTTTTTGCGGCGCTGCAGGAACTGATCGAGCGGCTCAAATTCCAACGGTACGATCCTTTCAAACGTGAGGACCCTCAGCAGATTCGGCGAAAGTATATAACAGGAGCCTCCCAGAAACCGCTTCCTCGAGAACCGGTGGTATAATTTAGGAGCGTGTTGGGGGCAGGGGTGTTTCCTAGGCGAGAATCGCGTCGCGTGCAACGGCGCAAGGTCCTGGATGACTGGGTCGCCGCGCTGCCGCGCGAGAAAAGCCAGTTGTATTCCGTGATTGTCCAGCGCTGGGAGTGCTCGTACGCCATGATGAGCGTGGCGCTGGATGGGGCGCTCTCGCTCCGCGCGTCCGGAGAATTGGTCTGCGCGCGGCAGCAGGTTTCCATCGCGTCCGGACTGCTCGGACGTTTGAGTCCGTCGTTGATTTCCCTGTGCGAGACGTTGTCGGCGCACGGCCGGCGCGTTTCGAAATTTCCCGCGGTCGAGCCGATGAACGCCGATTTCTTCCGCGGCGACACGGCTCAGAGCGCGGCCTCCTGGAACGGAATTCTGCACCACGTGCTCTTCAGCGCGCGGTCGCGTTTCTTCCACAAGCTCCGCATCTTGTCCCATACGCTCGCGCTGCTCGAGGCCGAGTTCGAGGACGCGGCCAGCGAAATATCGAAGGGCCTGTCCGTTCAGCCCGGCGATTGCTGGCAACGGCTCGATAACATCCACTACGACTTCAATACCTGCCTGCGTGAATCCGAGGTGGTGCTGAAATCGTTCCTGAGCATTCTGCCGGACGATCAGCTGGCGTCGCTGGCAAGCGATCTGGACGCTCCGCCGGTGCCGTTGCGCGTCAAACCAAGCTTTTCGGGCGCGTCCGCTTCGGCGTAGCCCATTCCTCGGCTGCGGGTCGAACTGATCTTGTCCCCGCGGCACGTTCCTGACGGCGGACTCGTTCGTTTTTCCGGCGCGGCGGTTCAGTGCAGGCGGGATGACGGCCCTGGTTGGGTCGTCGAAAATGTGTGACACCTCCCGAGGGTCGCTTGGTGATTATGCACTTGACACAGATACGAGATTAGGCTAAGATTCTCGCATTATGAAACTCATAGACATCCACAAAGAGTTTAACACCGATGACAAGTGTTTCGATTACCTCGAAAAGATGCGCTGGCCGACTGGCGTCGCCTGCCTTGACTGCGGCTCGCTGAAAGTCTCGCGGATCACGCGCGAAACCAAGAGCAAGAATCGCCGCACGCGCGTCTATCAGTGCTTAGAGAAGCAGTGCGGCCACCAATTCAGCGCCACGGCTGGCACGATATTCCACGATTCACACTTGCCCTTGCAGACTTGGTTTATGGCGATTGCCCTGATTTGCGAAGCCAAAGATCG
>Ga0209517_10007239_pt1 | contig 13379 bp, 14 predicted proteins | sample PeaSoiMetSII2010_FD_187695 | JGI IMG/M metagenome (GOLD analysis project Ga0209517, IMG submission 187695) | Peat soil microbial communities from Weissenstadt, Germany - SII-2010 (SPAdes) (version 2) | ecosystem: Environmental > Terrestrial > Soil > Wetlands > Peat | place: Germany...
CAGGAGGTGCTTGAGGTCGTACTCCGCGACGCTGAACAGGCAGGGGACCAGGTTCCCGTTCGCCTTCAGGCGGATGCGGTCGCAGTCTCCGCAGAATGGCTTGGACATGGAGGTGATCGTGCCGATCCCGCCCGCCGAGCCGTCCCTGAACCTGTAGTTGGTCGAGGTCGACCCGTGCTCGCTCTTGAGCGCCTCCAGCGGGTAGCTCTTCGAGATCCTCTCGACGATCTCGCTGCCGGGGACGACCATCGCCGTGTCCCAGAACTTGGTGCCGTCGAAGGGCATGTATTCGATGAACCTGACCGTGCGACCGGCGTCGTGGGCCATCTGGGCAAAGTCGAGGATCTCCCCTTCGTTGCACCCGCGGGTCACGACGCAGTTGATCTTGACTGGGCCGAGCCCCACCCTTTCAGCCTCCTCTATCCCGGCGATGACCCTTGAGAACATGTCCTTCGTGCCCGTGATCTCGTCGTAGAGCTCCGGCCTTAGGCTGTGGAGGCTCACCGTGACCCCCTTGAGGCCGTTGGCCTTCAGCAGCGCTGCCTTCTCCTTGAGGAGGGCGCCGTTCGTTGTCATCGCCACGCTCCTTATCCCGCGAACCCTCGCCAGCATGCCTACGAGGGTCTCGACCTCCCTCCTCACCAGCGGCTCCCCGCCGCTGACCCTGACCTTCTCCACCCCCATCGTCGCAAGGATCCCCGTCACGCGCGCGATCTCCTCGAAGGTGAGCAGCTCCGAGTGCTCGAGCCAGACGGGCTTGTCCGGCATGCAAAAGTCGCACCTGAAGTTGCACCTGTCGGTGACCGAAATCCTCAGCTTGCCAGCGAGGCGCCCGAAGGAGTCGGAGAGCCTGCCCGGAGGGACCGAGCTCAGGCTGTCGGGGATCTGCGAGTGAAAATCCAACCCTTTCCACGCAAAAAGCCGCCGAGGCGCTCTTAAGGGTTTCATCCCGCCTCGAAGAGTTTTATAGGATTTGCAGCTCGCGGTCGTGCACCAAAGGGAACAAGGGCTTGGCGAAACTCGAAGAGGGCCTGGGCGGATGGAGGAGGACTCACTACTCCATCCAGATTACGCCCCAGCTCGACGGCGAGAAGGTGACCGTCTTCGGGTGGGTGAGCAGCATCCGGACCCAGGGCGGGATAGTCTTCGTCGTGCTGACTGACCGCGACGGCAACGTCCAGGTCACCGTCAACAAGGGCAAGGCCAGCAAGGAGACCCTCGCGAGGGTCGAGGCGCTCAAGCCCCACAGCAGCGTCGCCGTCCAGGGCGTGGTGAAGGCGATGGCCAAGGCACCGAACGGGGCGGAGGTGGTCCCTGAGCGGCTCAAGATCCTCAGCATCGCTGTTGAGACCCCTTCCTTCAGCGTCTACGGGGGCGAGACCCCCTCGCTCGACAAGAGGCTCGACATACGCGCCGTCGACCTCAGGAGGGACAAGGCCCAGGCGACCTTCAAGATTCAGCGCGAGGTCCTCTCCTCGGTGAGGGAGTTCCTCTCAGGGAAGGGGTACCTCGAGGTAAGGACCCCGAAGCTCATCTCCACGGCGACCGAGGGCGGGGCGTCCCTCTTCTCGGTGCTCTACTACAACCGCCCGTCGTTCCTGGCTCAGAGCCCGCAGCTCTACAAGGAGGAGCTCGTCCTCCCCTTCGAGAAGGTCTACGAGATTGGACCGGCGTTCAGGGCGGAGGAGTCGAGGACCCAGAGGCACCTCAGCGAGATCACCTCGATAGACATCGAGGAGGCGTTCGTCGACTACAACGACGTGATGGACACCTTGGAGGCGCTCATCAAGCACGTAGTCGCCTCGGTCAAGGCCGACTGCTCCAAGGACCTCGAGAAGCTGGGCCGCGCTTCCCTCGCGGTCCCGGACAGGTTCGAGCGCCTGCGCTACACCGACGTCGTCGAGCGCCTTGCGAAGGAAGGCGAGGACGTGACCTGGGGGGAGGACCTCACAGGCCCCACGACCGAGAAGCTCGGGAAGGAGCACCCCTCATTCTACTTCGTCACCGACTGGCCGACCCAGACGAAGCCCTTCTACATCAAGCCCAGAGAGGACGAGCCCAAACTCAGCGAGGCCTTCGACCTCATGTACGGCGCCCTCGAGCTTGCCTCAGGCGGTTCGAGGGTGAGCTCCAAGAGCCTCCTCGTGAAGAGGCTCAAGGAGCAGAAGCTGAAGCCTCAGGCGTTCGAGCACCACCTGAAGGTCTTCGACTATGGGATGCCCCCTCACGCGGGGTTCGGCCTGGGGATGGAGAGGCTGACAATGGTCCTCGCGGGGGAGGAGAACATCAGGGAGGTGACACTCTACCCGAGAGACAAGCTGCGGCTCACGCCCTAAAGGAGGCTAGTCGGATTTATTGACGATCGAAATGCAGAACATCGCTCAATTCTTTCATATTGCGCTCCCGCCGCACGACCCTGTGCTGAATTTGCTGATTGGTGTGGCCCTCCTGGTAGTTGGTTTCGTCGTAGTCGTGCTGACAGCTAGACATTATGATTCTCTAGACGCGGGTAGAAATTAGGTCTAGACGTGGACGAGAGCGACACGCAAGCATTTGCTGCTCTAAATTTGACGTCTAAGGTGCGGCTCGTCCCCCGACCCAGGCTACGGCCTTGCCACGATCTTGCCCGCGATCTCCGGCACGTCTTTCAGGATCTGGATGGTCTGCTCGATCATCCGCGTCGGGTCGGCGACGGCGTCCGGATGAGCATAGGCGAGGAACCCGCCAGACTTTACAGGCTGGACCCTCGCCGTCGAGTCCCCGAACTTGATCCTGAGGTACTTCCTGTCGTAGCTCAGTTCGGTGATCTGCTGGTAGCTGACTTGCACGTTTTCGGCGTCCGACGCGAGAAGACTGTCGGGGCTGGCGTCGCGCATCCGTTCGTTCTGCCGCTTGCGCTCGAGCTGCGCGGCCTGCACGGCCAAGGTGGTGCCGACGAAGCCTGGACTCAGGATGCTCACCAGCCTGACCATCAACAGCCTGCTGTCGGTGAAGAAGATCCTGGCCGCCGACAACTTCTGAGACATCCTCAAGCTGAATCCCCAGTGAATGTCGTTTTCGGGCCAGACCGCCAGGATTCGCTCCGTGGCCGAGCTCCCAGGCTCTGCGGTCAGTTTCTCGAGTCGCCCCCTCGCTTTCTCGTGATGCGCGCAGAAACGGTCATCGTTGCGTTTCCCAAGGGAAGCGCCTACCCGTAGGCAGATATCAACGGGACCTTGGACTTGCTCTCGGGTTTGAGCGAGAAGACTTCGTTTACGGAGAGCAGCCACGCCTTCTTTGGTTTCGCGCGTATTCCATACTCGGAGAGCTTCGCGGTGGCCTGCGCGACGAGCCCCTCATCTTCGACCTCTTCGGCGTCGCCTTTCAACTGGAACCCGCCCATGGTCTCCTTGTCCATGATGGAGACCGCGACCTTCCTCCACGCCTTTATGTTGTCGAAGGTCTTGTTCTTGAAGGCGTCGGCAAACAGGAGCTTCTCATCTTCGATCACCGCCAGGACAAACCTCGGCGCGATGTTGGGCACCCCCTTGGCGTCGACGCTGCCCACAAGAACGACGTTGCCGTTCTTTAGAATAAGGGTGACCGCTTCCTCCGGGATCTTGACCAATCGGATTCAGTTCGCGTCGACGCGCTTTAAGGATTGCCCGAAGGTTCGCGCCGTCGGCGTCGCTCCGGGCGACCCGACGGGCTGGCTCTGCAGCGGCACGACCTTCCCCTACGGAGGGGTTCCTCTCCGCGGTCTTGAACAGCAGGGGTAACGCGGAGCCGCGCAGACGCCATGCCGGGCAAATCATTTATCCGCCGAAAAATAGCACGCAAACTCCGACTTGTCCCGCAGATCGAAGGCTAAGGGGCCTCCATCCGTGGACGCTCCCCAGGTGGAACGCCTCGCGGAGCTCTCCCGGCTCTCGCTTAGCCCCCAAGAGGCCCAGCGGCTGCGCGGCGAGCTCTCGGCTATCTTGGAGTATTTCGCAGCCCTGGACAAGGTCGACGTCTCCAAGGCTGGTCCGACCGAGGAAGCCGCCCCGGGGAGCCTGAGGGAGGACACGGTAAGGCCTTCCACTCCAGACGAGATACTTTCGGGAGTCCCGCAGAGGAAGGGAAGGTACGTGAGGGCCCCCAGGGTGTTCTGACGCTTGAAGTCACGCCCTCCGGTCGGAGCACACCTTGTCCCGTCGATGGTCAGCAGGGGAGAGATGAGCGCTGAGGAGTACATCGCGTCGATGTTCGAGAGGATAGGCAGGCTCGACTCCAGCATCCACGCCTACCTCCAGCTCGACCGGGACGGCGCCCTCTCAAAAGCGAGGGCGCTTGACCACAGGGCAAGACGCGGCGAGAGGCTGGGGAAGCTTGCCGGAATGGGGGTCGCCGTCAAGGACATCATATGCGTCAGGTCGCTCCAGGCGACCTGCGGGTCGAAGATCCTAGAGGGCTTTGTCCCACCATACAGCGCCACCGCAATCCAACGGATAGAGCGTGAGGACGGCATCGTCCTCGGGAAGACGAACTTGGACGAGTTCGGGATGGGGAACACGACCCAGAACTCTGCTTTCGGGCCTACCCTGAACCCTTGGGACTTGGCGCGCGTCCCCGGCGGGTCCTCGGGGGGAAGCGCCGCCGCCGTTGCTGCGGGGATGGCCTCGGTCGCGCTCGGCTCGGACACGGGGGGCTCGATAAGGTGCCCGGCCAGCTTCTGCTCAGTGGTCGGGCTCAAGCCGACGTACGGGCGGGTGAGCAGGTACGGCTTGATCCCCTATGCGAACAGCCTCGAGCAGATAGGCCCGATGGGGCGAGAGGCGGAGGGCGTTTCGCTGCTTTTCGAAGCCATCGCAGGCCACGACCCCCAAGACGCCACGTCCTCGCCCGAGCCCGTGAGGCCCTTGAGCGCTGGAGGGATCGAAGGCCTGAGGGTGGGCAGGATCAAGGAGTTCTTCGGGGAGGGTGCCCAGCCGAAGGTCAAGGAGAAGGTGATGGACGGGTGCGAGAGGCTGGAGACCCTGGGGGCGAAGGCCGGAGAGACGTCGATCGCCTCCCTGCCGTACTCGCTCGCCGTCTACTACATCATCGCGATGGCGGAGGCGAGCTCGAACCTTTCGCGATACGACGGAGTGAGGTACGGGCTCTCGGTCGAGAAGGGTGCTGCTGACTGGAACACCGCGTTCGCGAAGACCCGGAGCGAGGGGTTCGGCGAGGAGGTGAAGAGGAGGATACTCCTCGGGACTTTTGTCCTCTCCGCGGGATACTACGAGGCATACTACGTGAGGGCGCAGAAGGTCAGGGAGCTCCTGACCCGCGAGTTCGCGCTCGCGCTCAAGAAGTTCGACGTGCTCCTCGGGCCCACGATGCCCGTGCTCCCGCCAAAGGTGGGGGAGAAGGTCACGCCGCTGGAGGACTACCTCATAGACATCAACACCGTCGCCGCTAACCTGACTGGTCTCCCGGCCATCAGCATCCCTTGCGGATTCGTCGACGGCCTCCCCGTCGGGATGCAGCTCATCGCGCCGAGGTTCAGGGAGGACCTCCTGCTCAAGGTCGCTATCGCGTTCGGCAAGGAGCAGGGACTCGAGAGCCCTCCGCTCGGGGAGGCCGCGTAGGATGCAGACCGAGTCCGGCCTCAAGGTGAAGATAGGCCTCGAGGTCCACTGCCAGCTCACGGCCCTGAGGACGAAGCTCTTCTGCACGTGCTCTTCGGACTACCGCTCCAGCGAGCCCAACGAGAAGATCTGCCCGGTCTGCTTCGGGCTCCCCGGGACCCTTCCAGTCCTGAACGCGAAGGCCGTCGAGTACGCCACGATGATAGCCCTCGCCCTCAACTGCACGGTCGCCAACCGCTCGGTCTTCTACAGGAAGAACTACTTCTATCCCGACCTCCCGAAGGGATTCCAGATCAGCCAGTACGACAAGGCAGGCGGGGTCGCGATCGCCTCCGGAGGGGAGGTCGAGGTCGGGGGGAAGAGGGTCCGAATAACGCGAATACAGCTCGAGGAGGACCCGGGGAAGCTCACCTACGAGGGGACCATCGACAAGTCGACCTACAGCCTTGTGGACTACAACAGGGCGGGCATCGCGCTGGTCGAGATCGTGACCGAGCCTGACATAGAGGACGCGCGGGAGGCGAAGGTCTTCCTCGAGAAGCTGCGCTCCATCATCGAGTCCCTCGGCGTCTCGAACGGAGAGCTGGACGGGGCGATGAGGTGCGACGCGAACATCTCCCTCGCCGGGGGAGCGAGGGTAGAGGTCAAGAACATCTCTTCCTTCAAGGAGGTCGAGAAGGCCCTCAACTACGAGATACTCAGGCAGAGGACTTTCTCGGGGAACGCGAGCAGCGAGACCAGGCACTGGGACGAGCGCAGGAGCATCACCATCGCTCTGCGCTCGAAGGAGGAGGAGCAGGACTACCGCTACTTCCCCGAGCCGGACCTCCGTCCTATCGTGCTGGAACCCGCCGCGATAGCCAGCGTGCAGAGGGCCATGCCAGAGGTGGTCGATGCCAGGGCCTCGAGGTATGCCAATGAGTTCGGGCTCTCCAAGCAGCTGGCGAAGGAGCTGGCCGCCAACAAGGACCTCTCCGCGTTCTTCGAGGAGTGCGCGAAGCTAGGCCAAGGACATCAGGAGATGGCTGGCCTGATCGTCGGCGAGCTCTCCGCCCGCCCTCTTCCCGCTGCTGGCGCCCTTCCGCCGGAGGACTTCGCGGCGCTCGTGAAGATGATTGAGACGAGCGCCATCACGCGGGCGCAGGCCAAGGAGGCCCTGAGGGAGGGGCTTCGGACCGGCCACCGGGTCGTCGACGTGGTCAAGCAGAAGAACCTCTCCGCCGTCGTCGACGAGCGAGCCATCGCGGCCCTCATCGATAGGGTGGTCGCCGCGAGGCCCGGGGCCCTCGAAGAGGCCCGGGGCGACAAGAAGTCATTCAGCTACCTCGTCGGCCAGGTCCTGAAGGAGGAGCCGAAGGCCCAGCCGGGCGTCGTGGCCAAGCTGCTCGCGCAGAGGTTGCACGGGAAGTAGATTTATCAGCAGTTCACGCAATCTTTCGGCCGTGCAGCAACCCCTCCTGAGCTCCTCCCAGAAGAGCGAGGTCCTGAGGCGACAGGCCTTCGAGTGCGCCCAGTGTCAGACAGACCTCGAGCCAGTCGGCAGGGAGCCACCGCACTTCGAGCAGACGACCCCTTCTGCCGCGGGGGGCGCGTCCGGCACCGCGAACTTCCGAGCCCTTTGTCCGGCGTGTCATGCCAAGTCAAGCCCCAGCCCCGAGAAGGCGTCGGAGGAAAGGAAACGGCGCCAGAGAGACTCCGGCCCCGCCCGAGGCACAAAGAAGTTCGTGAAGAGCGGCTTCGACACTAGAAAGTTCTGAATCGAGGGCTCGAGCAAAGAAGACCTAAATCCAGCGGAAGCCGCCTGCCGGCCCATCTCATGAGCGTCAGGCAGGCGGACATTTCGGACAAGCCGGTCGTCTTCAGGCGAGCGATTGCGACCGGAAGAATAATCCTGGCTCGCAAGACCATCCAGTTGATCAAGAGGGGTAGGCTGGAGAAGGGCGACCCGATAGCGATTTCCAAGACGATGGCGATATTGGCCGTCAAGAAGACGCCCGAGATGCTGGCACTGTGTCATCCGCTCAGGATAGAGCACGTTGACGTCGTGGAAACTGTCAACGAGGACTCGATAGCGGTGACGGCGACGGTCTCCGCCCACGAGAAGACGGGTGTTGAGATGGAGGCGCTGACCGCGGTGAGCGTCGCGCTGCTCAACATATGGGACGTCGTCAAGGCCTACGAGAAGGACGAGGCCGGACAGTACCCCTCCACCAAGATAGAGGGAATCCGCGTCGTGGAGAAGGTGAAGAAAAGCGGGCGCTCCTGAGGCCCACAGGCACGAGGCGCCGAAGGGGAGGCTTCGCTACCTCGTCGTCACGGTGAGCACGAGCCGATACAACCGGCAGGCCAAGGAGATGCGGCAGGTAGCCGACGAGTCGGGCGACCTGGCCCAAGAGATGATCGAGGCAGCCAAGGGCGTCGTCGTTGAAAGGGCGCTCGTCCCCGACGACGCGAAGCTGCTCAGGAGCACCGTCTCTCGCGCGCTGAGACAGAAGAGCCTCGACGTGCTAGTCCTGACCGGCGGGACCGGGGTCTCGACCACCGACGTGACCATAGAGAGCGTCAGGCCGCTCCTCCAGAAGGAGATAGAGGGTTTCGGGGAGATCTTCCGCTCCGTGAGCTACCAGAGGATAGGGGTCGCCGCCGCGCTTTCGCGCGCGACCGCGGGAGTCGCGAAGGGGAAGGTGATACTCTGCCTACCAGGCTCTCCCGACGCCGTGAGGACGGCGCTCGAGCTCTTCGTGGGAGAGATACCCCACGTCCTCCACCTCGCGAGAGGGCGCTGACGGAAGGTCGGCTTCAGCGCCCTGGTGACCACGACTTGCGGTAGGGCGGCCTCTTCTTCCTCTTGCCCTTCTTCTTCTTAGCGTCGCGCTTGAGTAACCGTTCAGCCAATTCTACTTCGAGTTCTCGTAGGCGACGATGCTGACCATCCCGGCCACCCTGAAGGCGATGTCCTTGAACGCGGCGCTCTCGGGCGACCCCGGCGAGGAGGCGGAGACGGGAGTGCCGGCGTCAGACTGCTCCCTGATCAGCGGATAGATTGGAATCTCGCCGAGGAACTGCGCGTCGAGCGCCTTCGCCGCCTTCCTCCCTCCGCCCTCCGAGAAGATGTAGGTCTTCTCGCCGCAGCGGGGGCAGCTGAAGTAGCTCATGTTCTCGACGATCCCCAGGATGGGCACGTTCAGCTTCCTGAACATCGCCAGCGCCTTGGTCGCGATGTTCAGCGAGGCCTCCTGCGGTGTCGTGACGATCACCACGCCCCCCAGCGGGACTGTCTGGGCGAGCGTGAGCGACGCGTCGCCAGTCCCGGGAGGAAGGTCAACGATGAGATAGTCGAGGTCCCCCCACTCGACTTGTGTGAGGAGCTGCTTGACCGCGCCGGCGACCATCGGTCCCCTCCAGACCAACGGGGTTTCGTCCTTGTAGAAGAACCCCAAGGAGATGACTTTCACGCCATGGGCTGCAGGAGGGACCATCATGTTGCCCACCGCGCCCGGCCGCTCCCTGACCCCCATCATGACGGGGACCGTCGGTCCGTAGATGTCCGCATCGAGCAACCCCACCCTCGCTCCTGAGGCGGCCAAGCTGACCGCGAGGTTGACCGCCACGGTGGTCTTCCCGACGCCGCCCTTCCCGCTTGCGACAGCGATGATGTTCTTCACCCCCCTCATCACCTCGCCCTGGTCCGGCAGACGTGTTGCGGGGATGTGCGCGCTGGTCTTCATCTTGATGTCCACGACCCCGGGAACTGCGCGGATGGCGGCCTTGACGTTCGCTTCCATCTCGGCGCGCAGCGGGCAGGCAGGGGTGGTTAGGTTCAGCGTGAACGAGACGAGTCCGCCGTCTACCCTGAGGTCCTCTATCATCCCCAGGGAGACCACGTCCCTCTGGAGCTCGGGGTCCTTCACGCCTCTAAGGGCGTCGAGTACCTGCTCGCTGTTGACCAAGGAAAGCCTCTTTCTCTCGGGCGCTCTCCCACCCTTATAACCATGGTTATTTCGTGGCGGCACATTTCATAAGCTAGGGCTTTTCTGCGGAGCCCTCGTAACCAGATTTGCCCGCTTCCTTTGATGTCCAGATCTCCCCAGTCGAAGGGATAAGGCGGGTAGAGCCTGGCGATGAGCTCAGCGGGATGATCGCCGAGGCGCTTCTTGGCATGAAGTTCGGGCTCGTCGACGGCGACATCGTCGTGGTCACGCAGAAGATAGTCTCCAAGAGCGAGGGAAGGCTGGTCAGGCTCGACGAGGTGAAGCCGACGAAGGAGGCTACCGCCTTGGCGTCCGAACTCGAGAAGGACCCCAGGGTCGTCGAGCTCGTCCTCCGCGAGTCGAAGCGTGTCGTGAGGAAGGGGCACGGCGTCCTGATAACAGAGACGAGGCACGGGTTCGTCTGCGCCAACTCCGGCATCGACATGTCGAACGTCGAGTCCGGCTACGTGGCGCTGCTCCCTCTGGACCCCGACGCGAGCGCGAGAAGGATACGCAAGAGCCTTGAGAAGGCGACCGCCAGGAGGCTCGCCGTGATAGTGACCGACACCTTCGGGAGGCCTTGGCGGGAGGGTCAGATCGACCTGGCGATAGGGTGCTCCGGGATAGCGCCCATGCAGAGCATGGCCGGGAAGAAAGACCCGTACGGGTACGTCCTCAGGGTCACCCAACCGGCCATCGTCGACGAGGTCGCCGCCGCCGCCGAGCTGGTCATGAAGAAGCGGTCCCTGATCCCCGTCGCGATTGTCAGGGGCGTCAAGTACCGGAGGGCCGAGTCAGGGGCCAAGAGCATGGTGCGGAAGAGGAGCCTCGACCTCTTCAGGTGAGCGAGTCGGTGGGGCAGACAGCGGACAAGGTCGTCGTCCTTTCGGGCGGGACCGGCTCAGCGAAATTCTTGCGCGGGCTTCAAAAGATCTCGAGGTTCACGGTGGTCGCGAACGTCGGAGACAACGCCTGGTTCCACGGACTCTACGTATGCCCCGACGTCGACACCGTCACGTACACTCTCGCCGGCATCGCGGACACCCGGAGAGGCTGGGGAATCCAGGGCGACGAGTTCAGGGGCCTCGCCCAGCTGAAGAGGCTGGGCGCTGAAGGCACCTGGTTCAACATCGGCGACAAGGACATGGCCACCCACCTCCTCAGGACCGCCATGATGGGAGAGGGAAGAAGCCTGACGGAGGCGACATCCGCCATCGCGGGCGGCTTGGGCGTGCGCCGGTGGAAGATATTGCCGGCGACCGACCAGCACGTCGAGACGCGAATAATCACGGCCGAGATGGGGGAGATGCACCTCCAGGAGTTCTGGGTGAAGGAGAAGGGACGGCTCACCCCGACCGGTGTCCGCTACGTGGGCCTCCGGCGGGCGCGCGTGACCGACGAGGTCGCCAGGAGCATCGCGTCGGCGGAGAGGATCGTCTTCGCGCCGGCCAACCCGATCACGAGCATCTCCCCGATCCTGTCGATGAGCGGGTTCAGAGAGATGCTGCACAAGGCCAAGGCCAGAAAGCTGGCCGTGTCCCCCATGATCGGCGAGGGCTCGTTCTCAGGGCCTGCGGCGCGGTTGATGGTCGCGAGAGGGCTGAAGCCGACGTCGGAGGGGGTGGCGCGGCTCTACAAGGGACTCGTCGACGCCCTCATAGTTGACGAGAGCGACCGCGCCCAAGCAGACGCGATAGAGAAGATGGGGGTATCCTGCCGCTTCACCTCAACGTTAATGAGGACCAGGGGCGACGAGGAAAGGTTGGCGAAGGTCGCGATGGAGGCGTGAGCTCGCGTCGGTTGACAGGCCCGAACCGCTCCACGGCCGTGATCATCCCTGTGAAGGGCGAGAACCCAAAGGGCAGGCTCTCCCCCCTGCTCAACCCTGCGCAGAGGCGGCAGCTGCAGATCGCTATGCTCGAGGACACCCTCCAGACCATCATCAAGGCCAGGTTGATAGGGCAGACCTTCGTCGTCTCCTCCGACCCGGAGATACTCGAGTTCGTTCAGAGGTTCGGCGCGAGCTCGATCGCCGAAAAGGAGGACGCCGGCGTGACCGCGGCTGTCCTTCGGGGGCTCGAGGCGACCGCGCCATATGCGCGCCGGCTCGTCATCCCCGCTGACCTCCCGCTCCTGACGGTGGAGGACCTGAAGGCGGCGCCCATGCTAGCGCGCGAGGGAGCCCAGGTCGTGTTGTCGCCCTCTGAGACTTTCGACGGGACGAACATGCTCCTCTTGACGAGGGGAGTTGAGCTTCCTCTCCACTACGACGACGACAGCTTCCGGAAGCACTTCGCTAGCGCCGTCGCGCTCGGACTGCGGGTCGCGGTCTACTATTCCAAGGGGGTGGGATTCGACGTCGACAGGCCTCGCGACCTGCACAGGTTCTTCAAGTTCCAGAGGCGGGGTAACACGCTGACCTTCCTGGGGAGGACCCTGCGAAGCGCGCAGAAGGCAAGGCCGCAGCCTCGGTGAAGCGGCGGGCTCACATCTGCTCTTCGACGTTCGAGGAGAGCATCGCCATGAGCTTGTCGACCGTATCGAAGAAGAGCGGGTCGCGAAGGTGCTCGAACCGGGGCCGAGGTAGCGGGACCTTCAGCTCTCCCACCACCCTCCCGGGCCTAGGTGACATCACGATTATCCGGTCAGCCATCATCACTGCCTCCTCCACGTTGTGCGTCACCATGACGAAGTTGTTCGTGGGGAGCGAGGGGTCGCCCCAGATCTGGAGGAGCAGCACCCGGAGGGACTTGGCGGTGAGCTCGTCAAGGGCGGAGAAGGGCTCGTCGAGGAGCAGGACCTCAGGTCCGAGGGCCAGCGCCCTGGCCACGCCGATCCGCTGCCGCATCCCGCCGGAGCAGTCGTGCGGGTAGGCGTTCTCGAACATCCCGAGCCCCACCATCTTCAGGTACCGGTCGGCTCGCGCCCTCGCCTCCGCTTTCTCGATTCCGGACACCTCCATCGGTAGTTCGACGTTCTCCATCGCGGTCTTCCAGGGGAGCAAGCCGAAGGTCTGGAAGACCATCGTCACCTTCGGGCTAGGCTTGGTCTTCGGCTGGCCTTGGAAGAGTATCTGACCGGAGTCTGCCGTCTCGAGGCCGGCGATTATCCTGAGCAGGGTCGACTTTCCACAGCCCGAAGGCCCTATGATGCATATGAACTCGTTCAAGTTCACGTCGAAGCTCACGTCGTCGATTGCCTTTACCTCCGAGCCGTTCCGGAAGATCTTGACGATGTCCTTTATGCTGAGAATGGGGGCTGCGCTCAATTGAACTCGACTCCGAACCTTTCGACCCGCTTCAAGAGCCTCCTCCAAACGAAGCGCTCCAAAAGGATGACTATCCCGGACATGATAAAGAGGAAGAAGATCACCAGCGGGACGTCTCCGAGCACATAAGCCGCGTTGTCGAGGAGATAGCCGAGGCCTGGAAGGACGTATGGGGTGCTCTGACCCGCTAACTGGACGTACTCCGAGTATATCACGACGTTCCACCCTCCTCCCCAGGCCAGCAGAGACCCCGTGATAAACGCGGGGAGGACCGCGGGAAGGATGATGTCCGTCACCCTCTTCCACCCTCTCACGCCGAACACCGCGGAGACCTCGGTCAGCTCTGTGGGGAGGGCGCGCGCCGCGGTGACCACGTTGAAGAGGAGGTACCAGATCATCGCCAGCATCAGCAGGATGAACGACGCAATCTCTTGGCTTATTCCCACCGAGAGAGACGCGTGCAAGGTCACAAAGAGCGGGAGGAAGATCGCGAGGTAGGGGACGGACCTCCCGAGGTCGTAGAGCGGGTAAAAGTAGCGGGCGAAG
>Ga0209517_10007240_pt1 | contig 13379 bp, 10 predicted proteins | sample PeaSoiMetSII2010_FD_187695 | JGI IMG/M metagenome (GOLD analysis project Ga0209517, IMG submission 187695) | Peat soil microbial communities from Weissenstadt, Germany - SII-2010 (SPAdes) (version 2) | ecosystem: Environmental > Terrestrial > Soil > Wetlands > Peat | place: Germany...
GCTCCGGTCGTTCAAAGGGGTGGAAGAAGGCGCATGGTTCAGCTGGAAAGACCCGATGCCGTTTATCTTGATGACTGCGCGGCTACTGAAAAAATCAGCGGTCTGGTTGGGGAAGAGGCGTACCAGGGCGAATAAAAATACCGATAGTCAAAAGCATAGGCAGAAAACTCATGACAAAGACAGCAGCCATTAAGACAATGGTTAAAAACAGTGTTCGCTCTCTGCTTCCGCGATTAGTGCTTCTGGTGTGATGCATGGGTAGATAGAGTCATCATTTATTTGCATGGCAGAGCGCCCATATACAAGGGGCTCGAATATAGCGGCGCGAAACTCAGTGTATATCTTGAATTAGCGATCCATTGACTATGGTATGCAGAAGTGGTAATTTATTCAGGATTTTGATTCTCGATATCAATCCCTCACGCCAGCGTGGAATGTCACCTGTTGCACCGGACAATCGTTAGTTGACGTTGCATGCTTTTTAGTCTTTCTGTGATTTAGCAGGCCGGTGAAAACCGTCTCTGCGAGAGAAGCGAAATAATCTCGGTCTTAAAGAAATCACACGTCTTAGATTGCCACATCGCAAAAGACGCTCCCTCACAATGACAATTTGAGGGTTTAACGGGGTTGCCTGTAACATGACACTCCACTTCTGGCCTATTAGCTTGTCGTCATCGGCATCAGGATTGCTTATATGAGCGTGCATTGTTTGATCATAGAGGATGAAGCGGATACTGCTCACTTTGTCTGCAATGGCCTCAAGGAGGCGGGCTATACCGTAATGTGGTGTAGGAAGAGCGTGGAAGCACTCGATATTGCCACCAGCGAACAATGGGACATCATAATCCTCGACCGAATGTTGCCGGGTAACGTGGATGGACTATCCATCGTTAAGACCTTGAGAGAACTCGGCAAGACGACCCCTGTCCTTATTCTAAGCGCCCTCGCAAGTTTGGACGAACGTGTGCGCGGGCTGCGCGGGGGCGGCGATGATTATCTCACCAAGCCCTTTGCCTTTTCAGAGTTGCTCGCGCGGGTAGAGGCGCTGACCCGCCGATCCAAGCTGTCGGAGGACGTTGGGGAGTTACGGGTCGCTGATCTGAAACTTGATCTGCGGATGCGCAGGGTTGAACGCGCGGGAATGCCGATCCCACTTCAGCCTCGGGAATTTCGTTTACTCGAATACCTGGTTAGGCATCAGAATCAAATTGTCACGCGCACGATGCTGCTAGAGTCTGTCTGGGACTATCACTTCGACCCCCAGACGAATGTGATTGATGTCCAGATCAGTCGTCTGCGAAGCAAGATTGACAAGGGTTTCTCGCCGCCGCTTCTGCACACGGTACGCGGCGCCGGCTACATGGTGAGCGTCCATGACTAAGCTCTGGAGGTCGGTCGCATTTCGCCTGGCTCTCTTTTGCGGTGTGCTCGTTATCGGTTCCACTGCTGTTTTTTCGGCTATTTTTTATTTCGGGACCATCAGAAAACTGGACCAGGAGGTCGACCAAAAAATAGCTTCCATCTCAGAACGGCTTGCAAACAATTTCGAAGCCAGGGGGTTTGAGGCGCTTCAGAGGGAAATACAAACTCTCCTTACCGACAAGTTCGACGTCGATACAGAGATCTATTTTCTCGTTGGGCCCGATGGGGAGAAGGTCGTAGGCAATCTGTCTGCCGGGCAAGAGTTCACATCGCCGTTCGACCAGCCGATCAGTCGGGAAGTAATTCGCGACGGACTCCCTTCTTCGGCCCGCCTGGTGCTACACAAATTGCCGAATGGCGCCGTCCTTGTAGTCGGTCGCGACATGAAGGACCTGAACGGTATTGCGAAGCTGATATGGCGCACCATTGGTATCGGCGGCGTCATTGCCCTGGTGCTCGCCATTGGCGGCACAATCCTCTTTCGTTATCTGCTGGAACGCCGCGTCGGTGCGATCCGTCAAACAGTTGAGGAAATCGAGGCAGGGAACCTGACTAAACGAATACCTGTTTCCGGCGTCGAGGACGAATTTGCCCGTCTGAGCGACGACATGAACCACATGCTCGACAGAATTGAGCATTTGATGGATGGTGTTAGGCACGTTTCCAACACCATTGCGCACAACGTGAGAACTCCTCTTAGTCAAATCCGGGGACACCTCGATGAGTCACTTCGTGCAGGTGCCAGTGCATCACGGCTTACCGAGGCAGCTGAATTCTCTATAGCGCAAGTCGACGGATTGATCATTGTTCTTGATAAGCTTCTGCAGATCGCCGAATCTGAATCCGGCACACGGCGCCGGCCCTTCAAACCCGTGGCGTTGCGCGAGGTGGTCACGACGGTTGTCGAACTCTATGATGCCATTGCAGAGGCGCAAGGCATCGTTCTGATCACTAAAATCGAGGGCGACCCGAAGACAATCGGCGACAAGGACCTCCTGGCGAGCGCGCTTGCCAACCTGCTCGATAATGCGCTCAAATACGGGGGACGTTCTGTGACCGTCTGTGTGCGCGAGACACCGGAGACGGGAACTGTCTCTCTGTTGGTTCAGGACAACGGGCCTGGGATTCCGCCTGAGGAGCGGCCCAAGGTGATCCAGCGCTTCTACCGTCTTGATCAGAGAGTACCCGGCACGGGCCTTGGTCTTTCGATCGTAGCCGCCATTGCTCATCTTCATGAAGCTGCGCTCCATCTGGAGGACGCTGGTCCAGGACTTCTGGCCCGAATTGTCCTGCCGCTTCGCGTCTCAATCTGAATCGACAAGCAAACCTATTCTGTCCAGTCCGTGGCTCTCATCCGGCCGTTCAGCCAATTCTCAAACCTTTCCAAATGGTAATCTAACGGAAATAGCCCTGTAATGTTTTGCTTGGTATTATAATATTAGGTTTTTTGTTACACGTTAGAATCAAGATGAGATAGCAATTTTACGAGCTCAAAATGATATTAACTTTAGACCTCCTGAAGTCGCGATGTCAAGATGCCTGAATTTCTTAAGCGGCCAGTATAAGCCTATTTCATGAGCATGCATTGTTTGATCATAGAAAACGAAGCGGATACCGAACGATTTGTACGCAATGGCCTCAGGGAAGTTGGTTATATAGTTACTTCCTGCAGTGAGAGCGTGGAAGGCCTGAATCTTGCCACCTCCAGACAATGGGATATTATAATCCTCGACCGCATGTTGCCGGGTAATGTGGATGGCATGTTTGTCTTCAAAACTTTGAGAGAGTTGGGCAAAACTACTCCGATTCTGATTCTATGTGTCCTCGCAAGCTTGGACGTGCGCTTACGTGGGCTGCGTGGGGGCCGCAATGATTATCTCACCAAGCCATTCGCCTTCTCTGAATTGTTGGCACGTGTGGATGGCTTGACTCGGCGATCCAAGCTGTTGGAGGACGTGGGGGAGTTATGGGTGGCAGATCTCAAACTCGATTTGCGGACGCGCAGGATAGAGCGCAAGGGTAAGCCGATCTCCCTGCAGCCCCGGGAATTTCGTCTGCTCGAATATCTTGTCAGGCATGAGGATCAAATCGTCACGCGGACGATGCTGCTGGAGTCAGTCTGGGACTATCACTTTACTGATCGGTCTAATATCATTAATGTCCAGATTAGCCGTCTGAGGAGCAAAATTGACAAGGGTTTCTCGCCGCCGCTTTTGCACACGATACGCGGCGCTGGCTATATGGTAAGCGCGCATTGTTAGCCTTTGAATCAAACATCCGGGCGACATCCTTGCATGAGCTTAAACAAATTAGAGGAACAATTTTGACTAAGCAATCTTTAGTTGAAACAGGCGAGCAGAATTGCATCGGCCCGAAAGCCGTTGTGCCCGGTTCATTAGAACGGAAAACCCGTTGGGCTAATGTTCGAGAACTAGACGTTATCAGTAGGTGAGGAATCATTTTCAAACTGGAAAGTCAGCTAGGTCTATAACGAGGTCTGTCCATGCGGTTCAAGAGAAGTAATCTATTGGTCGTGGTTGCAGTTGCATTACTGGCTTTCTTAACCGGCGTATATTTCGCAAAAAATTCTGATATGCCTCTGAAATCAGGGTTTGGCCCCGGACAGGCGAATGCTGCACAAGGACTGACGCCAACTACTCTGTCATCGAGCCAGGAGCCAGACAATCCTCTCTCTTCACAAAGCGTAACCTTGGAAGAGACACAGCTTAAATCCATCAAGGTCGAACCGATCGGAAAGCATCTCTTCGCGGTTGAGCGGGAAGCGGTCGGCAGCATTGATTTCGATGAAGACCTTTCGGTTGTCCAGGCTGAATCCGCTTTAATCGGCGCTGCCGCGGTCTTCAAAGTAACCAGCAAAGAACTTGCGCGCGCCAAGGCCCTTTACGCGACCAACGTTGGCGTGTCGCAAAAGGAGTTGGACCAGGCTATTTCCGATCAGCAAACTGCCGAGGGCGCCCTCAAAGCCGCACGCGATGCCGTCCACGTCCTCGGCAAGACAGAGGCCGAAATTGATCACATGATCGCCTCGGGTAAGATTGAACCGGCCCTGGTTAGCCGGGTAGCCGTTGCGAATGTCACCGAAAGCGACACGCCGCTTCTTCACGTGGGACAGCCGGTTACTGTCAAGGTCATGGCCTATCCTGACCGAGTGTTTGAAGGCAAAGTCACGAAGATATACGCGGTCGTTGAGCCGGATACCCATAGAACCAAGATCAGAGCCAAGATTGCTGATCCCAGAAACGAGCTTCGTCCCGGAATGCTGGCCAGCGTCATGATCCGAATTCAAAACCCCATGGAAGCCATCGCGATACCGGTCAATAGCGTAGTCCGCGAAGGCGATGGCACGATGATGGTTTGGGTCACCACCGACCACTATCGCTTCATACAAAGACCGGTCAGGCTTGGCCTGCAAAAGGATGGCTGGTATCAGATAGTCGAAGGTCTGCAGCCAGGCGAATTGGCCGTTACTGAAGGCGGCGTATTCCTCAGCAACATGCTGGAAGCTCCGCCAACCGATTAGCCATGTTTAAATCTCTCATAGCATTTTGCCTGAGCCGCCGAGCGCTTGTTGTGGTCGGCCTACTGATGTTTGCCGGCGCAGCGTTACTCGCGTTTCAAAAGCTCAACATCGAGGCCTATCCAAATCCAGCACCGGTCATTCTGGAGATTACCGCGCAGGCGCCAGGCCTGTCAGCCGAGGAGATGGAGAAGTACTACTCGCGCCCAATCGAAATCGGGCTCTACACGACTCCCGGCATCGCTGTCATTCGCTCCACCTCATTTTACGGCTTGGCCTTTGTCCGGGTCGTTTTTAAATATGGGGTGGATTATCACTTCGCCTACAGCCAGGCGGCTATCTCGCTACAGCAAAATGTCAGTCTTCCGGGCAATCTGGTGCCCACCATCCAACAGAACAGCGGGACCGGGGAAATATATCGTTACCAGGTGGTGGGCCCGAAGCATTTCGGAATAACCAACCTCCGCACGGTCCAGGATTGGATCGTAGCGCGCCGGCTGTTGACCATTCCAGGCATAGTTGCTGTCAACAGCTGGGGCGGCCCTACAAAGCAATTCGAGGTCGAAGCTGATCCACACAAATTGGAAGCCTACAACGTCACGGTGCCGCAAATCCTGACCGCGCTGGGCAACGCCAACATCAACGTGGGCGGACGCGAAATCCGCATCGGCCAGCAATCAATCAACATCCGTGGCGTCGGCCTGATTGACGACGGCGGCAATGATGATTTTACCCAAGGATTCAAGGTTGATGACATTGAAAACGTTGTCCTGACTCAGTCGAACGGAGTTCCTGTACAGATAAAGGATGTCGCGAAGGTGCAGGTGAGCTATAGGCCGAGACTCGGAATCTGGGGCCACGATGTGGAGGACGACGGGGTGGCGGCGATTGTGGTCATGAGCCGCGTCGACCGCGCTCATGACATGCTGCCAAAGGTCAAAGCTGAAATTGACATGATGAATCACGATGGAAGTCTGCCGCCGGGAGTCAAGCTCATTCCTTTTTATGATCGAGGATCGCTGATCAACGTTACCACCCACACCGTTTTGCACAATCTCATTTTTGGATGCCTGCTTGTCATCCTCATTCAATGGATTTTCCTCGGCAATTTTCGCAGCGCGATCATCGTCGGATTGAACATCCCGTTTGCACTTTTTTTCGCAATCATTCTCCTCGTGATTCAAGGCGAAAGCGCGAACCTGCTTTCGGTCGGTGCCATTGATTTCGGCATCATCGTGGATTCAGCGGTGATACTTGTTGAGAATATCTTCCGAACCTTCCAAGGGCGCCCGGAGGAAAGACAGGGTATGCTCCAAAATCTTGCCGAGGGCTTTTGGGGGCCGGACCCGACGACAACCCCAATGCATGCTGCTCCGGCCCACGGATGGACGGATCGCTTACGGCTTATTCTGATCAGCGCGGTTCAAGTGGACAAGGCGGTTTTTTTCTCCACCTTAATCACCGTGGCAGCCTTCGTGCCGCTCTTCACGATGCAGGGAGTAGAGGGCGCGATATTCGGCCCAATGGCGCGCACATACGGGTACGCACTGGCGGGCGCCTTGATCGCAACATTCACTGTCACGCCTGTACTAGCGTCCTTGCTGCTCCCCGAGCGTGTGAAGGAAACCGAGACCATCTTCGTCCGCGCACTACACCGCCTTTATGATCCGGCGCTGCGTTTCGCGCTCGCCCACCGCGCGATTATGGTGATGGTTGGAATTGCTTTTATTGCCTTGGCCGGATTTCTGATACCGCGTCTCGGAAGCGAATTCCTGCCTCACCTCGAAGAAGGCAATTTTTGGATACGCGCTTCCATGCCGATGACGCTTTCTCTGGAAGACGGCGAGGCGGCGACAAAAAAGATGCGGATGATCCTCCTGAAATTTCCAGAGGTCAGTACCGTGACGTCCCAGCATGGCCGGCCGGATGACGGCAGCGACGCGGCGCCGTTCTCCAACGTCGAACTGTTTGCGGTGCTCAAGCCGCCCGACCAATGGCGCATAGGCATGAATAAGGAAAAACTGACCGAACAGATTAACGCCGAGCTTGAGCGCGAGCTGCCCGGGGTCTTCTTCAACTTCTCGCAATATATCCAGGATAACATCGAGGAGGCCATTTCAGGCGTTAAAGCCGTCAATTCGGTCAAGATCGTCGGTCCCAATCTCGAAACATTGACCAAACTGGCCGAGCAGGTGAGGGATGAGATGAGCAAGGTTCGAGGCATTGCCGACCTCGGAATCTTTCCAGTCCTCGGTCAGCCGAATCTGAATATCAAGGTGGATCGCGCCAAAGCCGCAAGGTATGGCCTTAATACCGGTGACATCAACACTGTCATTCAAGCGGCGCTGGGAGGTACGGTAGCGACATCGGTTTTGGAGGGGGATCGCCAATTCGACCTGGTTGTCCGCTACCCACCCGAATACCGTGACAACATAGAAAAAATCCGCAACGTGAAGGTGGCCTATCAAACAAGTAGCGGCGCAAACGCCTACCTTCCCTTGCGCGAACTGGCAACGATCACTTTGGATACGGGAGCAGCCTGGATTTATCACGAGAGCATGCAGCGCTTCATCCCGGTCAAGTTCAGCGTGCGCGGTCGCGACCTCGGCGGCACCGTTGCCGAGGCGCAGGAGCGCATCGAGAAAAATTTGAAACTTCCGAGCGGCTACCGGCTCATCTGGGCCGGTGAATTCGGAGATCTGCAGAATGCTAAAAAGCGCCTGGAAGTGATCGTGCCGATCAGCCTCGTGCTCATCCTGGGGTTGCTTTACGCCACGTTCAATTCGCTCCGTGACAGTCTGATGGCGCTCGCTGGAATCCCCTTCGCGGTTGCCGGCGGTATTTTGGCGCTCTACATATCCGGTCTCAATTTCAGCATCTCCGCAGCCGTCGGTTTTGTCTCACTTTTTGGTGTATCCGTCATGAACGGCATCCTGATAATTACCTATTACAACCAGGAAAGGCATCGCGGAGGCATGCCCATAGAAGCGATGAACCACGCCGCCTCAACCCGAATGCGGCCGCTACTCATGACGAGTCTCTCCGCCTGCATCGGTCTGTTTCCCGCAGCGATTTCGACCGGGATCGGAAGCCAGGTGCAGCGACCGCTTGCTACCGTGATCGTTGGCGGCATGTTTATCGGTCCGATCATCCTGCTGGTAGTTGTGCCGCCGTTACAGATGCTGTTCTTGGGGGTAAAGGATGAAACGAAAAAGACAACTATCGAGTAAAGGAAAGAAATATGAAAGCACTGTTTTTCAGGATTTTAGTTTTAGCGGTGGCTATCGGGCTAGCGATGCCTCATGCCGCCTTTGCCAAACCAAACAACGTCGATAAGGCCGTTGCAACCCGACAACCCGACAAACGCCGGACGCAACTTCCGAAAAATTCGAGCGCAGGACTCCACAGACTATATGCTGTAGCTCAAAAAACCCGTAAATCCGGACGTAACGACATGGGAACCGAAAAAAGCAGTTCAAGCATCAACGGAACAACGATTCATCGGAAGTATTAGCGCTATCTTAAGGAAATACCATGTCCTCAAAACACCGCCACATCATCGCTGCAACGTTGTTACTTGTTGCCCTCGTCTCAGGCTGCGCCGTGGGTCCGAACTTCCATCGCCCAGCACCGCCCGCGATTAACGGCTATACGGCTGAGCCGCTGACTGCTATGACTTCTACCATCAATGTAGCTGGCGGCGGGGAACAACGTTTTGTCACGGGTATGGACATTCCCAAACAGTGGTGGGCATTATTCAAGTCGCCGCCGCTCAATACGCTGATAGAAAAATCGCTCGAGACCAACCCCACGATCGACGCAGCGAAGGCGGCCTTGCGCCAGGCTCGGGAGAACGTCTTAGCCCAGAGGGGCTCTTACTATCCCGCCGTCCAGGCCGGTTATGCAGCCAGCCGCACGAAGGACTCGGGCACCATTTCGCCGGTGCTGGCTTCGGGCGCTGAGCCCTACACTCTCCACACCGCCCAGGTGAGTGTGGGCTTTGCGCCTGACGTGTTTGGCGGCAACCGGCGACAGGTAGAGTCCCTGACGGCCCAGGCCGATTTTCAACGCTTCCAGCTCGAAGCAACTTATCTCACGCTGACGTCGAACGTGGTTGCTGCGGCCATCCAGGAGGCTTCGTTGCGCGCTCAGGTTTCCTCAACGCTTAGCATTATCAAGATCGAGACTGAGATGCTCGACCAGCTGCACCAACAGTTCAAAGTCGGTTACGCTGCCGGTCTGGATGTCGCTGCGCAGGAAGCTGCCCTTGCCCAGGTGCAGCAAACCTTGCCGCCATTACAGAAACAGCTTGCGCAAGACCGTGACTTTCTTGTTGCCCTTGCCGGCCGCTTCCCAGACAAGGAGCTGGAGGAAAAGTTCGAGCTCGCGGCTCTCAGCCTACCGCAGGAGCTGCCGGTGAGCCTCCCCTCCAAGCTGGTGGAGCAACGCCCGGACGTGCGCGCCGCCGAGGAGCTAATGCATTCCGCCAGCGCCCAGGTCGGTGTCGCAGTCGCCGCCATGCTGCCGAATATTACCCTGAGCGCCAATTTGGGTTCCACTGCCACTGCGATCGATCAGTTATTCACCACCGGTACCGGCTTCTGGTCCGTGGCCGGTGATCTGACGCAGCCGATCTTCCAGGGGGGTACCTTGCTGCACAGGAAACGGGCTGCTGAAGCGGGACTGGATCAGGCTGAGGCTGAGTATCGTAACACGGTTATCGCCGCCTTCCAAAACGTGGCGGACACACTCCATGCGATCCAATCCGATGCCGATGCTCTGAAAGCAGCGGTGGCCTTCCAACAGGCCGCCAAACGGAGCCTCGACCTTGCACAGAAGCAGTTCGAAGTCGGCTACGTCAATTATTTATCGTTGCTCTCCGCCGAACAGGCTTATCATCAGGCAGTTATCAATCTTGTACAGGCTCAAACCAACCGTTTTGCCGACACCGCTGCCTTATTTATGGCGCTTGGCGGCGGCTGGTGGAACGGGTCGGACGACACTTCTCTGTCAACGACCTCAGAGGTTTCCGGGCGCCGTTGACCGGAGGGTGCGCGAGTAAATTAGAAAAGGCATCTGTTTTGGTATATATCCTGTCGCGTAACAAGTGATGTCTACTCAATCTCTTATTCACAAAGTTAATAGAAATGGCTCTTCTCTCAAATAAACCAACGGTCATGATTGTTGATGATGAGTTGAATTTCGCCGAATCGCTGCAGCTCGCACTTGAAGATGAATTTACTGTGTCCGTCGCGGGAGTCTTAAGAGCGCTCGGGAGGCTCTCTAGATGACTTCACCTGCCGTTATCCTGCTCGATTTACGGCTGTAAAACGGCGATGGCATTGAGTTTCTTCGCGAATTTAAGAAGTTCACCAAACTACCGGTTGTCATTATCATGACATCCTATTCAACAAGGGAAAGTTTCGTAAAGGCAATGCATGAAGGGGCTGTTGATTACCTAGTCAAACCTTTTGTCATCGAATAACTGAAAAAAGAACTCAGAAAATATTTAGCGGCGTAATTTATCCTAAAAAAGCATTTGGCCCGAGGAAGGTCCGGCGTTCCGCATCGGGGCCGCTTTCAAACAGATGTGAAGAATGTTGATTGAGGCAGATAATGTCAACATTTTATTTTAAACCGCGGCCACCGCACCACCTGGCAGATATGCATGATACCATCAGTTTTGTAACAATTTCACCTGTCTACAATTACTACGCACTTGTGGATTTTCATCATCAGGGCTAGAATTGTAAAAACAGGAAAAATATTGATTGAAATGTGTAGTGCGATATCCTTCCTGTTTCTGCTATCGCTTCATGTCAAGGCAGAGGAATGATGGAAATAATCAATTTTGAAGCATCTCAAGAAAACAGAAGACTGTACGCTTTTGCTTCCGCCCTGGCGATCATCACCATAGCCTACAATGTTGCCGAAGGGGTGGTTTCAGTATTTTTCGGACTTGAGGACGGGAGCATGTCGCTCTTCGGGTTTGGAATGGACTCCTTCGTAGAGGTGGTTTCGGGCATTGGGATCTGGCACATGGTGCAGAGGATCAGAAATAAGGGCGAAGAGAACCCCGATCATGTCGAGCAAACGGCTCTCAAAATCACAGGAACTGGATTCTACGTCCTGGCCATCGGACTCTCGATTACCTCTGCTGTCGATCTTTACCGGGGACATAAGCCGGATACTGCCTTCTGGGGCATTGTGGTTTCCGTCATCTCCATTGTCACAATGTGGTTATTGATCCATTATAAGGTAAAAGTCGGAAAACAACTCAAGTCCGAGGCCATCCTCTCCGATGCTGCATGTACACGCGCCTGTTTACGGCTTTCAATCGTTCTGCTCATTGCAAGCGTTGGTTATGAAATCACCCATATCGGCGGGATTGACACCGTCGGTACGTTTGTGATAGCGGGGCTTTGTTACCGGGAAGGAAAGGAAGCGATTGAAAAGGCAAAGGCAAAAAGTCTTGCGTGTATGTGCGGAGGGAATTGCCATACACAAGAACCTCCTCCCTCCACCTGAGCAACGCTATATTAATCTGCATATCGTCGTTCCCCGATGTAGCACGGTTGAAGATGCGCATTCATTGAGTCATCGCATCTGCTCCCGGATTCGAGAACTTCTTGCCAACAGCCAGGTATTGGTGCACATCGAACCATGTGACGGCCGTTGCGATGAATGCCATCTGGATTGTAAGGACCCAACCAACTTATGATCAGTGTCCTTTGCACCAGAGCAGGGCCAGCAATGGAAAAAAATGATTAAAAATCAAAAAAAACTTGACATCATTTCCGTCGTCTGTTATAAGCTGTTTAACGAATCGTTTTGATTGCAACACATCTTAAAAAGTCAGGAGGTGATGTCAATGGACGGTGGCCCAAGTAGCTTGTCTACCATATACAAGATAGCTATCTCGAAGCTTTCGGTAATAACGAAAGGAAGGGACCGTTCATTGCTCGCCTCCGTCATGCCCCTTTCCTCTTAACCTCTTTTCTCTTCTTTCCATTATTTCCGATAGCGCTTCCTGTGCCATGCAGAACACACACATATGCATGGTCCGTGGATGTTTTTTGTTCACGGTACAAGTAAACAGCGGAGGGACGGATAATGGACTTCATCGAAATCATTTCGTTTTACAGGCAAAATCTGGGGAAAATCTCGCTTTTTACCGTAACGCTATTCATCGCGGTCTGTGGCGCAGCGTCTGCTGAAACTGCGCCGGAACCTGCTTGGGCACCCCAACTTCTGGGGATGCAGGCGACGATCATTTATCAAAACATGCCGGCGTTTTCAAACCCTTACGAAGGACCGAACAGCCTGACGTATGAAAACGGAGAAGGCCATGGGCACACTGAAACGTATGGCGTCTATCTCGGCTCCCAAATAGTCCCATCTTTGCAGGCCTACCTTGATATTGAACAGGCTCGAGGTAATGGGATCAGCCGTGCCGTCGGGCTAGGAGGCATCACGGATGGAGACGTGATCAGGCAGGGCTCGGCGGATTTGGGAACGGAACCTTACATCGCGCGACTCTACCTGCGATACCTCATTCCCTTGTCGCAAGAAAAAGATCCTCTGGCCACCCGCGGTATGGATCAACTACCCGGAAATGAGCCCGCGAGCAGGGTGGAGGTAAAGCTTGGGAAGATGGCCGCTACTGACGATTTCGATCTAAACCGTTACGCTAACAATACGCGGACCCAGTTTATGAACTGGGGGCTCATCAACAACACCGCGTGGGATTACGCCGCGGACACCCGTGGCTATAGCTACGGTATTGTTGTTGCTTTAGTCGAGCCATCTTGGAGATTGGCTTTCGGCAGCTATCAAATGCCGACCGAAGCCAATGGAAATGAGTTCGACAGTCATCTGTACGAGGCCCGCGGCGATAATTTGGAACTCACGCTCAAGCCGAATCAACAGGGTACGGCCCTTCGTTTTCTCGCCTATCGAAATGTCGGACGTATGGGTGATTACGCGGAGGCGATTGCGATTGGAGCCGCGAGTTCATCAACGCCGAACATTACTGCGGATGAACGGCTTGAACGTTCAAAATATGGCTTTGGCATCAATGTGGAGCAACCTCTCGCAGATGACGGCGAAACCGGAGCTTTTGCAAGGATCGGCTGGAACGACGGCCAAACTGAAGATTTTGTATTTACGGAAGTAGACCGGCACTTGAGCACCGGCGTACAGGTGAGCGGAATACATTGGGACCGTAAGGACGACCGCGTAGGAATCGCTTATGTGTGGCACGGTCTGTCACCTGAGCATCGTGATTATCTGGCTGCTGGCGGGATCGGGTTCCTCCTCGGTGACGGCAGGCTCAACTATGGATTAGAGCAAATCCTGGAGACTTATTACCGAGTCCAACTCGGTCAATATGCGCAGCTGAGTCCGGATTTTCAGTATA
>Ga0209517_10007241_pt1 | contig 13377 bp, 10 predicted proteins | sample PeaSoiMetSII2010_FD_187695 | JGI IMG/M metagenome (GOLD analysis project Ga0209517, IMG submission 187695) | Peat soil microbial communities from Weissenstadt, Germany - SII-2010 (SPAdes) (version 2) | ecosystem: Environmental > Terrestrial > Soil > Wetlands > Peat | place: Germany...
GCCCGACTTTCGCATGCACTTCTGTTCTACCTCCGGAAGCGACCATCACAGGCCGCTGGCGGCACTTCCGAGATGTGCCAGGCGCGGACATCGCGGCTAATGATCATGGCCGCGCAGTGAACATTAGCGACTCAACGGCTAGAGCATTCGGCATCCTCAAATATGCCTGATAACTCCTCGACGCCTTCAAAAGATAGCTTCGTCCCTCAACCACAAAGCCATCCAATTTGTGCTCTACGGCATATATCGAGAGGTCATCGATCTTGTTTATGAATCCTTTGCCTTTGAAATTCAGAGAGGTGTTGCACAAGACGCCATACCCAGTACGCGCCTTAAATGCGCTAAGCAACTCATACAATTTGCGGTTAGCCGTAACAGAGACTGTTTGAATTCGAGCGGTGCCATTTACATGCGTAACAGCGGCCAGAGCGCCCGTTCCCACTCGATGCGTGTAAAGCATATAAGGGCTTGCGTGATCGCAGCCAAACCATCTCCCAGCTTCCTCTTCTAAGCAAACGGGAGCAATCGGACGGAATTGTTCGCGCTGCTTGATCTCATTTAGCCGCACCCTGGTTCTAACTTGGAACGGCGCAGCAAGAATCGAACGGTTACCCAAAGCACGGGGACCGATTTCATATTTGCCACTCACCCATCCGAGAATGAGATCGTTGGCCAACATGTCGGCAATCGCTTCGTAGCTCGTTTCGTAGATGTCATATTGCGCGACATCAAATGAGCCGACAGTGATGAACCCAAGGCCCGAATAAACGTTCCACTCGATCTTCGGATTCCCAGTAAGTTGGAACTGAGCGTCGATCGCCGTTCCGATAGCCGACCCCGAATCATTAGCGACAGGCGGCACGAAGACCTCGGCAAAAAGCTTGGTTTCCTTCCATTTGGTATTCCAGTCGCAATTCAGGCCGCATCCACCTGCAATGAGTAGCGGCAATCCTTTCTTCATGTTCGAGTTCGCGAATTGATGGAAGACATCAAAAATCTTGTCGCTAAAAATGCCCGCGAAGTTGCGAAATTCAGGGTCATCTACCCCGACGTTCCAGTAAGGGGAATGCTCAAGGCCCTCGTACGCGTTCTTTTCTCGGTAGGGACCGTCCAACAGAAATTCGAGCAGCCCTTTTTCTTCAGCTGAGGGCGTGCTGCGATTCGAAAATGAGGCCAGGGCCATGAGCTTTCCTGCGTCCGAGGAACGAGGATAGGGGCCAATCTTTGGAAAAGTTGGGTCGGCTAAACCATAGAGTAGGCCGTAGCGATTGCCTGGTTGATTTAGAACATTGGCAACTAGCGTAATGTTCAGTTCAGAATCAATCTCGTAGAAAGCGCCGATTTCCCCTTCCCATACCAATGCATAGCAGGGGGTACCTTTCGGCAGGCTTGACATGCCGAAAGCACAAAGTAGATGCGACCGCTCATGAGAAGAGGAGAAATAGCGGACTGTCCTTCCTAAGAGGCGTCGCTGGCCGATGCTTACGTTGCTCTTCGACACGCCACGGTACCCGGCATGAACATCCGACCCATGTAAGTACTCGTAGTGGTCGCGTGGCCACCAACCGCCAGCACAAATGACGTCTGGGATTTCGTTGAGTTCGCCAAGGGCGTTGACAACGTCAGTAGTAGATATGGACGAGTGTCGGTAGTTCGAGTTTTTCTCTGCCTCGACCGAAACCACCAATTGCGCGTCCTGCACATAGACAATGGCGCCGTCGTGACCGAGGTTGTATGAGAGAATCTTCACGTTTCTAGCGACCTCTGTCTTGAGCGACCCTCGGCGATCGTTTCCTGTTCAATCCGCCATGCCCGATGCCCAGTAGCGAGGTGCACTTGGTGCGTCTTCTCTTTGTAGCGCAATGGCCGTCCAAAATGTACGATATAGGTCCCGCTACGTAGTACCGAGAATTTGTAGCACCAGCGCGAACGAGAACCTCTTCTTAACGACGGTGGATCGGGATGAAACAGGAGCAAGACGGTACCGAGCACCATCGGCAGCGCTCGGAGTTCGTCAGAAAGCTGGTTCAACGTCGCCTGGATCAGCACTCTATCGATAATCGGCATAGGCATCCGGTACCCAGAACGATCGTGCAGTTTTGGCATGACCATCGGAATTTGCCGCACGACGTCGAGGAATGTATCGCGTCGTGGACCCGTTGGAAGACAAGCGGCTTCACGCATCACTTATTCGACGGGCACGCTGCCAAGGCATTCATCCGTGGGTCATTGAGTCTGCGGCACGAGCACGCTTTCGAACGCTGCTACCATCCGTCAATGCAGGCCGACTACTTCCGGCTTTGCTACTTGCTAGTTGAAGGCGGCTTCTATGTCGATGCGGACGATGTCTGTGTTGGCGCCGATATCGGCTGGTTGTTCGAGGACGGTCGCCTCAAACTCCAGCCTCTCTGCTACGATATCGCTTCTCAGGTCATGGTTAGTCCGTCCCTGTTTCTTTGCGCTGATGCCTACGACCCGAACTGGATTTTTTACTTCAACAACGATCCACTGGTAGCAAGCCGTGGGCACCCGATCGTCGAACGTGCGCTCACTCAGGCGACAAGCCTTCTTGAACTCGCTCCGGGGGACGCATTACCTGAGATTCAGGAGACGACCGGGCCGGGAAATCTTTCGAAATCGATTTTCGATCTTGGCACGAGGTCGGGGGGCGGAATTGAAGGCGATTTGGTTGTATTGCGAGAGTGGGACTCGCTCGCTATCTCGCGATGGCCATTGAGCTACCGCAATGATGCAAGAAATTGGCGATTATCTAATAAAAAAAGATTTGATCATAAGGACGGATAGTCTCCAAAAATGAACCTCTCGAAACCGCTACGCTCAGCGTCGCGCCTTCTCCACATCCTGTTCTTGCATTGTCGATTCCGCCTGCCGAGGCAGCGGTGCCCCGCGTTCCTGGGGGCCACGGATGGGCAGCAATCCGGGATAGGTCCGATTGTGGTCATCAACTTGGACAGACAGCCGAATCGTTGGACTGATATGGTGCGCGAGCTCGATTGCATCTTGGACGCTTGCGGCAAGCCGCTTCCGGAGCGCGTCATTCGATACTCCGCATGTGACGCACAACTTGATCCTCCAGACTTCCTTGATGGCGCCGACGTCGACCCGTTTTACACCCTCGGCGACCAGCTATTCGTCGAGCCGCAACCTGATGCGGTGCCGGATGCATTTGAACTTGAGCGCCCGATTAGGATGAGTCAGGCAGAGATCGCCGTTGCATGCTCGCACATCGGCATCTGGAAAGCGATCGCGCAGTCCAGTGCTTCTTATACTCTAGTACTTGAGGACGACGTCTGGTTCGAGCGCCGCTTCGGGCGGATCCTCGAGCAGGCGTGGCGCGAGATGGAAGACGCCGGCCGGGCCAGTCCAATGTTCGATATCTTGTACGTGTCGTACGGGGAGGTACGCCACGGTGCTCCAAAGGAACTAGTTTCGAAAAACGTGTTTCGCCCGGAGCGCGGTCTCTGGTACATGTCCGGTTACGTTCTGTCGAAGGAGGGAGCTGAGGCGCTGCTTGACCTTCTTCCGTGCCGCGGCCCGATCGACCTCTGGATCAATCACAAGTTCCGAGAACTGGAGGTTCGGGCATTGCGCCGCCCGGTGATCAACCAACGTCGCGATCTCAACTCGACGAATTCGTACTCGATCCTCCCAGCGCTGAGCCGGATTGGCATTCTCAACGGCGACGCGGCGCTGTTTCGTCGGCGGCCGACCCATTCTCCGGTTTTCGCGTTCGGAGCCCCGGGATCTGGGCTATCATCGCTCGCCATGGCCCTCTCGATGCTTGGTTATCGCTGTTGCAGCGATTTTGACAGTATCCCGGAATGCGAATTTGAGAGCCTGCTCGCAGGTCGTACCGATCGAGTCTTCGATGCTTACGTCAACATAGGTTCGCTAGGACCGCAGATACGAGTACTGGCACAGCGCTATCCAAGCGGCAAGTACATCGTGATCGACGGCGTAGCGAAAACCGCTGACGGCAACAACAGCGCTATACTAGCCGCGTTGGAAGGGGCCGACGTCCTTCATTTGCATCGCGAACACACAAGCAATTGGCGTGCACTTTGTGAACACCTGCAGTTAGCTCCTCCGGATGGGCAATACCCGGCTATTCGCGAAATTGGACTGCGAAGGCACCTGCGAGTGTCGCCAGACAGGAAAATGGCTGTTCCTGCAAGACGGCTTCGGCACGACCCGTCGCCGTGGATAGCGAAGCCACACGTAGGTTGGGCCGGAATTGTTGCGAACGCGTTCGAGGAGCAGGAATTGTCAGATTCTTTGCGAGTGTGCTTCGAGGACGATCTTGCTCTTATCCGGTCCACGCGGTGGCTATTGCGAAATGATACCTTCCCTGGAAATCTCGGTCTTTTTCGTCCGGCCAACGTAGCCTTAGCAGCGGGCGGCGGTCTCTCACTTGCGGTCATTGAGGAGCCACTTGGCGTTCGGAATTTTAGCGCGGCGGCGATCTCGAGCCGCGCAAGTTTCCTGTTCGGGCGCTTTGAAGCGACGCTGCAAGCTACGAATGTTCCGGGCCTGGTGACCGGTTTCTTTCTCCACCGTGACTCGCCCCGACAAGAGATCGATGTAGAAATACTAGGGAACCAGCCAGACCAGCTTCTGGTCAATGTGTTCTACAACCCGGGCACCGACGGCGCTAAATTCGACTACGGCTATAGGGGAACACCCGCTATCATCAAGTTGGGATTTGATGCGTCAAAGGCCCTGCATCAATTCGCGATCGAATGGAATCCATGCGAGATCAGGTGGTTCGTCGACCAGAAGCTGGTTCACCGTCGCGCCACATGGAACCCCACCCCGATCCCGCATCTACCAATGACGTTGCACATGAATACTTGGCCGACCCGCTCACGAGACCTCGCGGGCCGGCTAGCGCTCCGTGCGCTCCCTGCATCAGCGATCGTGCGCCGGGTCGCCGTCGATACATACAATGCAGACTCACGGGCTCACGACCAGCCGTCGACCGCTCGCGACGTTTGCAACTGAACTTCGGCTCTGGGTCAAACTCGGCCCTCCAGCCTCGTAGCCCTGGGCTTCCGGTTACCCTCCATCAGCGGACCTGTCGGCTGGCCCGAGAGCCGCTCATGACCATGGCCGCCTTCGGCGAGTTTGCCTCCGAAAGCGGCCATACAAGGATGAGGTATGGGCATCGGTCCGCCCTGCTAGCTGGAACGCAACCGTGCGTGCCGTCCCGGTGGCCCGAGCTTCTTCAGCGCCGCCGGCCGCCCGCCGACTTTCGTCTGGCGCCCCCGACGCGCTTTGCACGAGCCTTGGCGCGGACACCCGGCTTCGCCTGCGTCCTGGCCGCAGCCTTTTTGACCTTCGGCGCTGCACCCTTCGACTTCGTCCTCGCAGCCGCGCTCTTGCGCCGGGCCTTCAGGGCTCCGGCTCTCTGCTTTGCAGCGGGCTTCTTTTTGGCGGCTGGCCGCTCGGGCCTAGCGTCAGGTGTGGCTGCCTTCTTCTTCCGGGTGGCACGCTTCGGTCGCCCCTTGGGGGCCGCCGCCGTCTTCTTTGCCGCCGTGGGCTTCATCCACGCCCGGCGCACGGGCTGTTGCTCCGCCGGCTTCGCCGCCCATACCTCGGGCGCTGGCTCCGACTGCGCCAGTTCCTCGGCGTCGCCGCCCACCAAGGGTTCACTGGAGAAATAGGCGATCATTGGTTCGAAGTAGCTCTTCTGCCAGCCTCCCTGCTCATAGCCTAAATGCCCCTCCGGCACATTGCTGTGTGAGAGCGTAAGCAGAGTGCCGGCGTCGCCCTCTTCGAGCGTCACCGTTATAGTCGAGTCCTCGTGATCCTCCGGGAACTTGGTCGTGCGCCAGGACTGCACGATGCGCTCGCCTGGGACGAGCTGCAGATTGCGCCCGGTAATATAACCGTCCCAGGCGGAGAACTCGGCGCCGATCTCGGCTGACATATTCGCCCGACCGCCAGTCATCTCGGAATGGGCGAGGCTGTCGAGCCAGGCGTCGTAGACCTCACGCGCCGAGGCGGGGATGACGGCGGTCAGCGTATAGTCGTATGGCATGGTCTGAGCCTCCCTTGCTGGCTGATCAGTAAGCCCTGTCAATCCCGCTGCCGCGACCCCGAACGTCGCGCTGCGAGTTAGCGCCTATTCTATCTCTTCTGGCGACTGTGGTCATACGCCTAGACAAGGAAATACCGGCCTCATACAAATTGCCAACAAATGCCCCAACCGCCAGCGCCGCGAGCGGTTACCGGGTTCACCGGATCACGAGATCCAAACTTTAGCCGAGCTGCCGGCACTCATCGCTCGCGGCGGCTGAGTCGTTTGCAATCAGCCGAAACGGCAAAAGCACCCCGTCGAATCGGATTAAATCGTTGGGATATAAAGACGTTGGCTATGACCTGTTGGATTTTGTGGAGGGGTCCGAAGTTGATGGCGTCATCTTCTTGCCAAGCCCGTTTTGGGCGGCATCCGTGCAATTGATTGCAAAATCGCGCCCAACTTCCATGTGGTTCTCCGCATGACGCAGCAGCCTGACCAGTCATCCCGGGAGGTTCTGGCGGGCTTGGTAGAGCGCGTCACTTTCCACAATGCCGAGAACGGGTTCTGCGTGCTGCGGGTCAAGGCGCGGGGCCGCCGCGACCTGGTGACCGTCGTAGGGCATGCCGCTACGATCTCGCCCGGGGAGTGGATCACCGCCTCCGGCGAATGGGTCAACGACCGCACCCACGGCCAGCAGTTCAAGACGCGCTTCATGCGTACCTCCGCGCCGACCTCCATCGACGGCATCGAGAAATATCTCTCCTCCGGCATGATCCGCGGCATCGGGCCGGTCTACGCCAAGAAGATGGTCCGGGCCTTCGGCGAAAAGGTCTTCGACATCATCGAGGCGGACCCCGGCCGGCTGCGCGAAGTCGATGGCATCGGCCCCGTCCGCGCTAGACGCATCACCGCGGCCTGGGCGGAGCAGAAGATCGTGCGCGAGATCATGGTCTTCCTGCACAGCCACGGGGTCGGCACGGGGCGAGCGGTACGCATCTACAAGACCTATGGGTCGGATGCCGTCCAGGTCATGACCGAGAACCCGTACCGGCTTGCACGCGACATCCGCGGCATCGGGTTCAAGATAGCCGACGCCATTGCCATGAAGCTCGGCACCGAAAGGACCGCGATGATCCGGGTCCGCGCCGGGATCTCCTATGCCCTGACCGAGGCGATGGATGACGGGCATTGCGGCTTGCCAACGGAGGAACTCGGGCCGCTGGCCGTCGAGTTGCTGGAGGTCTCAAAGGAGCTGGTTCAGACCGCGCTTGATCTTGAGCTGGCCGAAAGAGCGGTGATCGCCGACGCGGTTGGCGACACTCAATGCGTATTCCTAGCCGGGCTATATCGGGCCGAGAAGGTCATTGCCGAGCGGATGCTGTGCCTGGTCAACGGGCGGCTACCCTGGCCCTACATCGATCCGAAGAAGGCGTTGCCTTGGATCGAGCGGAAAACCGGCCTGTCCCTGGCGGAGAGCCAGGTCGCCGCGCTCCGGCTCGCGCTGCTCTCCAAAGTCCTGGTCATCACCGGCGGGCCGGGTGTTGGCAAGACGACCATTGTCAACTCCATCCTGCGCATTCTGGCGGCCAAGGGCATGACGCTCCTGCTTTGTGCACCAACGGGCCGAGCCGCCAAACGGATGACTGAGGCAACGGGGTTCGAGGCCAAGACCATTCACCGGCTGCTCGAGGTCGGTCCGAGGGGTGGGGGCTTCAAGCGCGATGGTAACAACCCCCTCGAATGCGACCTTCTGGTCGTCGATGAGACTTCCATGGTCGATGTCCTGCTGATGCAGGCGCTGATGAGGGCGGTCCCCGACAACGCCGCGCTGCTGATCGTCGGCGACATCGACCAGCTGCTTTCCGTCGGGCCCGGGCAGGTCCTGGCCGATGTGATCGCTTCGGGTGCCGTACCGGTCGTACGGCTGACCGAGGTCTTTCGGCAGGCCGCCCGGAGCCGGATCATCACCAGCGCGCACCGTATCAACCATGGCCTTATGCCGGATCTCTCCAGGCCCGAGGGCGACAGCGATTTCTACTTCGTGCAGGCGGACGAGCCTGAAACCGCTATCCCGAGGATTATCGAACTTGTGAAGACACGCATCCCGCAGCGGTTCGGCCTCGACCCCATTCGCGACATCCAGGTGCTGTGCCCAATGAACCGTGGCGGCGTTGGCGCCCGCTCGCTGAACATCGAGCTGCAAGCGGCCCTCAACCCGGCCCGCGAGCGCAAGGTGGAAAGGTTTGGCTGGACATTCGCGCCCGGCGATAAGGTCATGCAGATCGAGAACGACTACGACAAGGAGGTCTACAACGGTGACATCGGCTACCTCGACGATGTCGATCCCGACGCGGGCGAGCTCACTGCCACCTTCGACGGCCGCGCCGTTACCTACGGCTTCGGCGAGCTCGATACCCTGGTGCCGGCATATGCCGTGACGATCCACAAGAGCCAGGGGTCGGAATATCCGGCGGTCGTCATGCCCATGATGACCCAGCACTACGCCATGCTGCAGCGGAACCTGCTCTATACCGGCGTCACCAGAGGCAAGAAGCTGGTCGTGCTGGTCGGCCAGAAGAAGGCGGTTGCCATCGCGGTGCGCAACGTCTCTGGTCGCCGTCGTTGGTCGAAACTGAAGGAGTGGCTGCAACCCCAGACGGCTCGCAATTGAACGATAGACCTGGGCGTCAGATCACCAAATTCACCATAACCGCGCTGCGCTTCGGCGGTGCAATAAATTGCACGCTCCTCTGCAGCCCGCCCCTAGGTAACTTGCCTTGCAAAGAGGATAGCGGTTGCAATTGATTGCAGGTAGATCGGCAGGCCTTAAGCAATGAAATCTTGGTCATGTTGGGTATCTTGGTCATGTTGCTCACCTAGAAGAGAAGAGCACCCCATCACTTTTCTCTAGCTACCCATCATGACCAAGATACCCAACATGACCAAGATACCCAACATTCTGGCTTACTGGATACAGCTCAGCTGCGGAAACCCATTACGCACATCCGAATAAGCCACCTCATTGCTCAAACCCATCCACTTTCCCCTTCTCCGCAAGCTTCCACGTCCAGCCCGTGATCGCCTTTCCGTCGTGCACTGGCTTCTTGACGATTTCCAGCTTAATTGATGCACGATGTAGCGTCTTCTTCGCGTGGCCATGCTCCTTTCCCGCGCTGTAGATGGCCTCAGACTTCATCGGTCCATGCTTCAGCAGTTCCGCTAGAAATAACTCTGCCTCAGCTTGGGCTCCGGGCTGCTTCGCTGCCCCGTCAGCTATGAGTTGATCCGCATCGATTTCGATGGTCCCCAACCATTCGATAGAACCTATGTCGCACTTCGCTGACCCGTCCAAGACCACGAACTTGGAAACAAGCCGATACTCCCAGGGCTTGGGAAGCACGCCCCAGTTGGACTTCGTACAGGCGAGGATTCGAGTTTCCGGGTCGTCCGGGTTCTTCGCGACGATCAGGCCCGATCTGGCGGCACCAATCATGGCGATAGACCCACCGCCCCGGTAGAGAGCCTGCTTGCCGCCCTGCTTGTTCAGGTGTCGTACGCCCAGAATGGCTGCACCAGTTTCCTCAGCGAGGGCCACCAACGGCATCAAGGCTTGCCTTACTTGCTGGTCATTATGCGGGTTGGCTTTCAAACTGATGTATCCCACTAGGGGCTCAATCACGACAAATCGCGCACCGCTTGATCCAATTTTTTCCGCCAACAAATTGATGTCTTCGGGAATCGACGGGGGACGTTTCGACCCGTCCCTTCCGAGGACATGTTGCACGAGAGAGACTTTTCCCAAGTCTGCGCCGGCCGCCTTTAGTCTGGGCACGACAGTACTTCCGAGAGAGTCTTCGCAACTCACAATCACCACGGCGGACGGCTCACATGCGTAGCCGCCGGGAAGGGCCGCTCCAGTAGTGATTCTAGCCGCAAGATCGAGGCACAGCGTCGACTTACCCAAGCTAGGATCACCGTCGAGGATGCTGAGGGCGCCGTATGGCAACCACTGCGGCCACAACCATTGAACAGCCTTGAGCGGCACCTGGCTGGCGAGCACTGATATAAGCTTGCCGCCGAACTCCGATCCCTTGTGGTCTTCGTCGCTCAGGCCCAGCCATTCTATGGACTTTTGGGCAACCTCAGCGCCGGCGTCAGCCAAGAGATTTACGACCCGTGGCCATCCAGTGGCGGGCGCCATCTTCTTGATCTTATTTTCAGTTGCCAATACAACATCGCCCCGCTGCTTGGCTTCTTCATCCCCCGCAGCTTCCGCCGCATGCTGGAGTAGATTTGCCACTCGTTTACCCGGAACGCCGCTTCGCAGCATGCCACCCGCCAGGGCCATCGCGAGTTCGTTTCGGGTTCCGGCTGTTTTAGGCCAAGCTCGTGCAAGTAATGTGGCAACGGCTAGCTCGTTCACCGCGCCCAGGAGGGTCAGCTCCGAAACTTCCGTCGGTAACCCTGCATGACCCTCGTCAAATTCGATCTGCTCGCCGGTCTCATGTACCGATGGAGGGAATACCGTCAGCGAGCCAGTTGATCGCAACTCTAGCAACACCGTCGGGGCTGACTGGCCGATCTTCGCCTGCCGCTTGAGTGAGGCACCGGCATTTAAAACGGAGTAAATATAGTGACTTTTCGGCTTCGCCTTGCGCCCAAAGATGCAATTGGTGGGAGGAAGAAATTTGGGTGCGAGTTTGATGGCCTCGAGGGTGTCGAGGTCGATATCCACTAGGCCATGTGAAGGCGACCCTAACTTCACCGCGATGTTAAGCTGGCCGCCGAAGAGACTCGGAATGTTGTCGCCGTCGCACTGAAGTTCCGGCCAACCCTTCAATTGCGGCTTTTTCGATCCTAGTGGAATCGGAACTAGCGCCATACCGCAGGTTTGATACGCCTGAGCGGCCTCAACAGGAGTCGAGAGACCTGCAAATGGTTGAACGGAAGTCGCAGCCGGTGGCGCGATCACGACTTTCTCCTTAATAGTTACGGTCATCGGACTGCCTCCCGTCGATAGCCGGCAGGCGCTCGGCGGGTATCAAGCCACGCATCAAACCGGTCAAGGTCGATAAGAATCTTTCTTCCGATTCTCAGAACCACTCCCAGTTCCTCAAGTCCATTGCCCGGCATTGCGCGACCTCTGCTGTCTTTCCGGGTCGCGGCCTGAAACAGCATGTGTCGCAACGCCGAAACGGTTAGCCATTCGTAACCCGGGATATTGGGAATTGCGGGAACCGTTGCTATTCGGCGGCCCGCGAGAAATGCATTGTCGGTAGCCATGTCTATCCTCCTCGATTCCTGTGGCGCACGGTGTGTCGCCTGATGTCGGGGAAGATCGCGCTAACGCGCTCCGATAAAAATATCCGGCGTGACGTAGATAGGAGAGATTATCAGGTCAGATTCTTTTTGCGTATGACACCAAGTCAATATGGGCGCTGCGTTGGCTTCTTTCCGAGGGACGGCCAGCCGCATGTGGGCCGCGCCCAATCAGATACTTTCTAATCGTGATTCTGCTGAACGATGGCAATCTGTCGCTATGCACAAAAGAGGGTAGCTTTTCCAACCATTCAGCCATTTTCTTGGCTGTCATATGGGGATGGTCCTCCCATATCAATTGGGCGGCATGAAGGAATCTGAGTTTCGCCTTTCGATTTCGCTTACTTGGGCCGGGCGCACTTTCTGGCCGTTCCACGGCTTTACGCAATCTGGCCGAAATAGTGTGCTTGCCCCGCTCCACGAGTCGTCGAACAAGCGTGCCCGGCGAAAAGAGCGGTTCTCCGCTGTCAGATTTGGTGACGCTCGACAACGTTCCTTTCTGCCATTCTTTCTTAAGCCAGAAGAAAACACGGCTTGCGGGGCTCGCCGACTCGGGTTCGAACGTCGGGATTGGCGGTAGGTCTGGGTCTATCTCATTGACCAGCAATGCGGCTTGCTCGAGGGACCAGGTGGCTTTATCGGCCCAATGCTCCAGGTAGGAGTAATCAGCCATGGTCACCCGGTCCCAAATATTTTGTCATTCATTGCGGTGACAACCCGCGCCGTATGTTGCTCCGAGAGATGCGCGTAGCGTTTCACCATCTGTAGAGTCTTGTGGCCCAGGACATCGGCGATCTCAGCTAAGGACGCGCCGTTCATGGCCAGATAGGAGGCGGTGCTATGTCGAAGGTCGTGAAAGCGAAAATTCTGAATCTTCGCACGGAGAAGAGCACGGTCCCAAGCTGTTCGAATGCTGACTGACTTGCCCTTGCGGCTTGCCTCAAAAATCAAGTCCGAGTCTGAATGGGCCGACCCACGTAGCTCCTGCATCACCTTTAGAGCATGTCCTACTAAAGGCACGGCTCGTCGTTCGTCATTCTTGGTCTTGTGAAGGACGATTACCTGGCGCTGAAAATCAACGTCTTGCCAACGCAGACCTAGCAGTTCCCCTTGGCGGATGCCGGTTGAAAGCGCCAGCACTACGGCGGGGTAGAGATACAGATTGCGACTCTCCCTGCATTCAGCGAGCAACCGATCACGTTCCTCATCCGAGAGAAATCGCACCCGCCCCGACGGCTCCTTGAGCCTCGCCACCTTTCGGGCGGCTGAGTTCTCTAGCCAGCCCCATTCCCTGACCGCAATCGAAAGCGCATGAGAGAGGGCGGCGAGGTACCGATTTACTGTTCCAGGGCCACGGCGCGTGCCACCACGCACCACGCCTGCCGCTAATTGGTCACGACACTGTGCGATTAACGCCGGAGAAAGATCGGCGAGCGTGTGTGCCCCCAATTCGCTTCTCCACCAAAGTAACTGGGAAAGCTGGTGCTGGTATGACCGCTCCTTCCTCGGAAGGGTGGTCGCGATATAGCGGTCTATGAGGTCCCCGACCGTATGACGCCTAGCTTCGGAAGTTTTGAAATGCCGCCCTTCTCGAATTGCGGCCTCAGTCTGCTGCGCCCAGCGCCGAGCATCGGTCTTGCGCTCGAATGTGGCCGATTGAATTGGCTGGCCCTTTAATCTCACCTGCACGCGATATGATGTGCGACCGTCCTTGGATCTTCGTGTTTGTAGGTATGCCACTGCTACGGTCCGTCTGTTACCGAAGCACCGTAGTCCTCCTGGGAGTCGGTTACAATTGAATTGCACCACGGATGCACCATGGCGTCGAACGGCCAATGCTAGATGGCATTTTGTTAACGATCTAATATATTGATTTTCCTGGTGCCCGCTGCCGGACTCGAACCGGCACGGCCGTTGCCGGCCAAGGGATTTTAAGTCCCTTGTGTCTACCAATTCCACCAAGCGGGCCCGGCTGCGGACAGTAGGACATCCGCCAAAGCGAGGCCAGACGACCC
>Ga0209517_10007244_pt1 | contig 13375 bp, 10 predicted proteins | sample PeaSoiMetSII2010_FD_187695 | JGI IMG/M metagenome (GOLD analysis project Ga0209517, IMG submission 187695) | Peat soil microbial communities from Weissenstadt, Germany - SII-2010 (SPAdes) (version 2) | ecosystem: Environmental > Terrestrial > Soil > Wetlands > Peat | place: Germany...
ATTGCCTTGGCGAATGGCTTACGACGAGGCCCTTCTCTGTGGAGCCAAGCCGGACAACACACGATCGCATCGTTGCCGCTCGCACCACACACCGCTCATCGGCGGAGCGAGTTGCAGGCGATGTACGGGAAGTTCGAGGCCGAGATCGAGAAACTGAACCAGCGGGTCGAGGAGCAAGCGGGCGAGCGTCCCGGCGCAACACTGCTGATGACCCATTCAGCAGTGGGGCCCATCACGGCGTTGGCTACCGACGTGTTCCTGGGCGATCCCAAGCGGTTTGCTGACGGCAAAGCACTGGCCAGTTACGTGGGGATCATTCCGAGTGAACACTCCAGTGGCGGCCGGCAACGGTTCGGTGGCCTGAGTAAACAAGGCCATCCGCTGTTGCGGTTTCTCTGGTGTGAGGCAGCAGCACACGCCGTATGCCGGGACCCGGAGTTACAGCGATTCTACCGCCGCAAATTGGTCCAGAAGGGTCTGGGGAAGGCGAGAATGGCCGTGGCTCGCAAGCTCGGGATCCGGCTGTGGATCCTGTTGCGGGACCAGATCGATTATCACGAGTTCTGTCGTCGTGGACAGATGCAGCAGACGAGCGGTGATGCCTGTACGGGGATGTCTGGAACGCGCTAGGGTGCGAAGAGTCACCGGCCGATTGATTAGGCTACCCGCCTCCCTACGGGGAGTTCGAATAACTCATCATGGTCGATCGTGATCGAAGAGATGGTTGATGGGCAACACCGAACGAATAAAACGAAAACAGGCTGAGCACGTTAGGGCGACACAGACGAACGGAAGCAACAGCAACAGACGCTGTTCGTGCGCCGACGAAGACGTGTGCTCGAACCCACTGATCAGCCAAAGAAAATATTCTTGCAACGGCCGGCGTCGTTAGAGATAGCGCGTTTATCAGGACTTAGGCGAACGAAAGCGAAATCGGACGGGCTATTCAACAGGCGAGGGATGAGGTGTGGGTGTTCACGCCAGCGTGCGAAACGCCTTGGCCGAAGGCGTCTCGCGGGACGAGATTCGCCACGCCATATTGCTGTCCATCACCACAATCGGGTTTCCGAACGGTCAAGCAGCGCTTAGCTGGGCGGAAGACATCATGCGCAGAAAATGAAGGGTGTCCCAATACAGGTGCAGTTTGCCGAATGGCTCTGCGTCATTTGCCGCGAGCTTGTGTCGAGTGACGCAGGAGTTTCTTCTTCATCGTCACCGTGGCAGCCATGTCGGCCAGCGTCGTGACCTCGAGATTATTCATCAGCTGCTTGCGAAGACCTTTCCAGGTCTCGTGCAGCGGGCACGGGGAGTCATCTGAGCAGCCTTCCAGACCCACTGCGCATTCAGCAAACTGATCCAAGCCGTCAATCGCCGCGACGACATCGCGCAATGTAATCAGTTGGGGGTTTCGCGCCAATCGAAACCCGCCGCCGGGCCCGCGGCGCGACTCCAGCAGGCCCTTCCGAACCAACTCCTGCAATACCTTGCCTAGAACAGGCGCCGGAAGGCCTTCCGCCTTGGCGATTTCCATTCCCTGCGCCGCGCCACGGTCGGGAAATCGAGCCATGAACACGAGGGCGCGGATCGCGTATTCACAGGGCTTTGAATAGATCATAAAGGAATACGGACTCCATTTTCCTCAGTTCGTTGATTAGCGTCAAGTACCATGTCTGGCCCTTCGTGAAGGGCCATTCTTGTGTGAATTGCCGGGGACCTCAAAAAAGTTCTTGACAAGAGAGCTATTCAAGAATACAAGGTCCGTATATCTTATATTTGGTGATGCGATGCTTTACGGACATGCTGCCGAGGTTGCGATTCGCGCGGCCCTCTACCTAGCGGGCAGACCGCCGGGGGAACTCTCCCCAGTCCACGAAATTGCCAAAGCGACCAAGCTCCCCAGCGCATACCTCTCCAAGGTCATTCAGCGACTGGCGCAGACCGGTCTCGTTCGGACATTTCGCGGACCCGGCGGTGGGATCGAGCTGGGCAAATCTCCCGAAGCGATCACCTTGTGGTCCCTGGTGCGTGCAACCGAGGGCCCGTCGGACGTTGACCGGTGCGCCCTGGGAATCGGCATCTGTTCGCCCGACAACCCGTGCCCCCTCCATGGCCGATGGGCGCCTCTTCGACAGGATTTCGAGAAGTTATTGGAAGGGACGACCCTCGGTGCGTTAGTGCGTGAGTTGGCGCAGGCTCCGGGCAAGGAACAGTCCAGCCATCAACGTCAGTTTCGAAGAACTGACGCCTTCTCCAACAGCGAAATCACTCGTGAAAGGCAGGATCGGCCATGAGATCAGCTTGGACCGTAAGAATCGGCCTCTTGGCGATCAGCACATTCGCATGCCTAGGAAGTCCGGCTGTCACCCAGGCCCAGGTGCCGGCGGATTATTTTCGACAGAACTGCACGGTGTGCCACACGGTAGGCAAAGGCCGCCTCATTGGTCCGGATTTGGAAGGCGTCACGAAGAGGAAGGATCGGGCATGGCTGATCAGGTTTCTCCAGAGCCCGCAGGCCATGATCGATAGCGGTGACCCGTATGCCGCACAGCTCCTGAAGGATGCCCATGGTATAGCGATGCCCAATGTCGCGGGTATGACGCCGGATCTAGCTAGTGCTCTGCTCGACCTGATCGAAGGGGCCCCGAGTCCTGCGAAATCTGAATTGGCTGGCGTCGCCATTGACGACCGGCCATTCACCGCAAGCGACGTCGTGATGGGACAGCAAATCTTTCTCGGCGAGCAACCGCTCGCAAAGGGCGGTCCCGCTTGTGTCTCATGCCACACGCTCGGCACGATTGGTGGCCTGGGCGGCGGGCGGCTCGGCCCTGATTTAACGCAAGTATTCGACCGTCTCGGCGGGCGTAGAGGCCTCGGAGCGTGGCTATCCGCTCCGCCGACCCAAACCATGCAGTCCGTTTTCCGCAATCATGCGCTCCAACCCGAAGAGATTCTTCCTTTGCTCGCAGCGATCGACGACGCGAGCAAGGGCAGCCGGCCTGCGGATACGTCCTCGATGGCGAAATTTGTTCTGTTTGGCTTCGGCGGAATGCTGGTTGGACTCGCCCTGCTTCAACTTGCGTGGCGAGGGCGATTCCGGTCCGTTCGGCGAACGATTGTCCGGACACAAGTGCGAGGTGAGCAATGAAGCGCAAAGACGCTCTTTCGTGGATTCGCGATGAATCGAACCCGCAGCTGCGGGGATGGGAAGAGTTCTATCGCAATCGCTGGCAGCACGACAAGATTGTACGCAGCACGCATGGCGTGAACTGCACCGGCGGATGCACCTGGCAGATCTATGTGAAAGACGGAATCGTCACATGGGAGATGCAGGGTCTCGACTATCCCTCGCTGGAAGCTGGCTTGCCTCCTTACGAACCGCGCGGTTGCCAGCGCGGAATTTCCTACTCCTGGTATCTCTATAGTCCGCTGCGCGTGAAGCATCCCTACTCGCGCGGAGTGCTACTCGATCTGTGGAAGGAAGCGCGCGCCACGCACGAAGATCCAGTTGAGGCTTGGAAGTCGCTCGTGGAAAATCCCGAGGCTCGACAGCGCTGGCAACAAGCGCGGGGCAAGGGAGGCTTTCGCCGCGCCGAGTGGGACACGGTTCTCGAACTGATCGCCGCATCCTGCATTTACACGATCAAGAAGCACGGTCCAGACCGCATCACCGGATTCTCGCCGATCCCGGCGATGTCCATGATCAGCTACGCCGCAGGTTCGCGGCTGTTGCAACTGATGGGCGGTGTTTCGCTTTCCTTCTACGACTGGTACTGCGACCTGCCGAGCGCTTCGCCCGAAACATGGGGCGAGCAAACCGACGTCCACGAATCCGCGGACTGGTACAACGCGAAGCTGCTCGCCGTGATGGGCTCGAACCTGAACATGACGCGCACTCCTGACTGCCACTTCGCTGCCGAGGCGCGCCATAACGGGACCAAGATGTGGGTGTTCTCGCCAGACTTTAGCCAAGTATCGAAATACGCTGACGAGTGGGTGGAGATCAACGCAGGCCAAGATGGCGCGTGGTGGATGGCCGTCAACCACGTCCTTCTCAAGGAAGCACACCACGAAAAGCAGACGCCCTATTTCCTCGACTACACGAAGAAGTATACCGACGCCCCGTACCTTGTCGAGTTGCATGAAAAAGAAGGCTTCTTGCAGCCGGGCCAGATGCTTCGCGCCAACCGGATCGAGGGCTATTCAGGAGTTGAGAACGGCGATTGGAAATTCCTGATGTGGGATGCAAAAGACCTGCGCCCGAAGATGCCCATGGGCAGCTCGGGGTTCCGCTGGGGCAAGGAGAAGGGCAAGTGGAACCTGATACTGAAAGACGGCGTGGATGGGAGTGAAATCGATCCCACGCTCACGTTCCTCCAGGCAAATGACGGAGTGGTCCAGGCACGGTTCGACGATTTCGGCGAGGGCCGCACCATATTGCGCGGCGTTCCGGTCAAGAAGATCCATACGGCCGATGGCAAGACCGTGACAGTGGCGACCGTATACGACCTGCTGATGGCGCAGTACGGCGTTTCGCGCGGCCTGCCCGGCGAATATCCGCGTGACTACGACGACGATTCGCAACCCTACACGCCAGCATGGGCGGAGAAATATACCGGCATGGGCCGCGAGATGGTGATTCGCTTCGCGCGCGAATGGGCCACGACGGCCGAACTCACAAAGGGTCGGTGCATGGTCATCATCGGGGCAGGCGTGAATCACTGGTATCACGGGAACCTGATGTATCGCGCCGCGATTCACGCTCTGATGTTTTCGGGCTGCGTAGGCGTGAATGGCGGCGGCCTGGCGCATTACGTGGGCCAGGAGAAGCTCGCGCCGATGGAGCCGTGGTCGGCGATCGCGTTTGCACGAGATTGGTTCCCAGCCTCTCGCCTGCAGAACGCACCGAGCTGGCACTACATCCACACGGACCAATGGCGCTATGAGAAGAGCTTCACCGATTATCACACGGTGCCGGCCGATCAACCGCCGGGTTCACTTGCGGCGGGGCACACCGCCGATACGCAAGTGCGCGCCGTGCGCAATGGCTGGTTGCCATTTTATCCGCAATTCAACGTGAACCCGCTTGAGCTTGTAAAGCAGGCCGAAGCGGCGGGCGCGAAGAATCAGGATGAAATCAACGCCTACGTCGTGCGGCAACTTTCTGAGAACAAGCTGAAGTTTTCTGTTGAGGACCCCGACGCCCAGGAGAATTGGCCGCGGATCTGGTTCATCTGGCGTGGCAACGCGCTGCTGGCGAGCGCAAAGGGCCATGAGTTCTTTCTGAAGCACTATCTCGGCACGCATACGAACGCCATCGCCGAAGACATGGCCAAGGACTCCGTTCAGGAGATCGCCTGGCACGAAACGGCGCCCGTTGGAAAGATGGACCTGGTCGTGGATTTGAATTTCCGCATGGACACGTCGGCTCTCTATTCGGACATCGTCTTGCCGGCCGCGACCTGGTACGAAAAGGCCGACCTGAATACCACGGACATGCACAGCTTCATTCATCCGTTGTCAGCCGCCGTGCCCCCGTGCTGGGAATCGAAGAGCGACTGGCAGATTTTCGAGGCCGTCGCGAAGAAGTTTTCAGAGCTCGCGCAGCCGCACTTTCCGGCGCCCGTTTGGGATTTGGTGGCTTCGCCGCTCGCGCACGACACGCCCGCGGAGATCGCACAGCCATCGATCGCGGACTGGAAACGCGGCGAGGTCGAGCCGATTCCCGGCAAGACGATGCCTGGATTCAAGCTCGTCGCCCGAGACTACCAGAATCTCTACAACCAGTTCATTTCCTTCGGGCCGCTCGTTCGCGAAAACGGTCTCGGCGTTCATGGCACGAGTTATGCCGTGGACGATCTTTACGACGAATGCGTTCGGACGCTGCCGACGAGTTCCTGGGGAGGGAAACGGTATCCATCACTTGCCGATGATGAAGACGCCTGCAACCTGATTCTGAAATTCGCGACAGTGACGAACGGAGAACTCGCCTACCGCTCCTACAAGAACATGGAAGAAAAAGTAGGACTCCCACTGGTGCAGCTGGCCGAAAAGAACCGCGGTGTTCGAGTTGACTACAAGGGGCTGCAAGGTCTTCCGCAGCGTCTCATCAACAGCCCGATGTGGTCCGGCTTGACCGAAAACGGGCGCGCGTACTCCCCTTTTACCTACAACGTGGAATGCGGCGTGCCTTGGCGCACGCTGACGGGACGCCAGCACTTCTACCTTGACCACGAAGGCTACCTACAATTCGGGGAGCACTTGCCCACCTACAAGCCAAAGCCGTCACCCGCCCAATACGGTGACCTGCGCCTGAGCCAAGAGGCCGGACCTACAAAGATGCTGAGCTACCTGACGCCGCACGGGAAGTGGCACATCCATTCGACCTACGGCGACAACCATCGCATGACCACTCTCTCGCGTGGCGTCGAGCCTCTTTGGATGAACGATAAGGATGCCACCGACATCAGCGTGGTGGACAACGATTGGGTCGAGGTGCATAACGACAACGGTGTGGTTGTGACTCGCGCCGCCGTCAGCGCGCGTATTCCGCGCGGCATGTGCATTCAATACCACTCGCCGGAGCGCACGCTTTCTGTTCCGAAATCGCCGATGCGGAAAGGGCGTCGCGCCGGGGGCCACAACAGCCTGACTCGCACGCGACTCAAGCCGAACTTGATGGTCGGCGGCTACGGCCAGTTTACGTACCACTTCAACTATTGGGGCCCGACCGGCAGCAACCGCGATACGCGCGCCTTCGTGCGCAAGCTGCCCGAACTGAAATGGTAAGGAAAGGAGCGCCGCAATGAACGTTCGCTCGCAGATTTCGATGGTTTTTCACCTCGACAAATGCATCGGCTGCCACACGTGCAGCATCGCTTGCAAGAACATCTGGACCGACCGCAGGGGCACCGAATACATGTGGTGGAACAACGTCGAGACGAAGCCGGGCACCGGCTTTCCCACCGATTGGGAGGACCAAGGGAAATACCATGGCGGCTGGGAGATGCATAACGGCAAGCTTCGACTGAAATCCACCGGCAAGGCAAAGACGCTCTTCAATATCTACCACAACCCGTCGATGCCCACGATGGACGACTATTACGAGCCCTGGACATACGATTACCAGCACCTGTTCACCGCTCCGGCAGGGGACGACCAACCCACCGCGCGGCCGGTCTCGATGGTGACCGGCGAACTCATCAATATCGAAGCTGGGCCGAACTGGGACGACGACCTCGGCGGCTCTCCGATCTATGCGGCGAACGACCCCAACCTGAAAGGCCTGAGCCATGACATGCAGCAACAGCTCATGGCCGTAGAGCGGCTCGTGTTCTTCTATTTCCCGCGCATCTGCAATCATTGTTTGAATCCTTCCTGCGTCGCTTCCTGCCCGTCGGGAGCTCTGTATAAGCGCGGCGAAGACGGCATCGTGCTCGTCGACCAAACGCGCTGCCGTGGCTGGCGCGCGTGCGTTGCGGCATGCCCCTACAAGAAGATGTTCTTCAACTGGGACACCGGCAAATCGGAAAAGTGCATTCTTTGCTTCCCGCGACTCGAAACCGGCCAGGCCCCTGCTTGCTTCCATTCCTGCGTCGGCCGCATCCGCTACCTCGGCGTGTTGCTCTACGACGCATCGCGGATAGAAGGAGTGGCCAGCCTGCCAAGCGACCAATTGATTGAAGGCCAGCGCTCGCTAATCCTTGATCCGAACGATCCCGAAGTGATCGCCGCGGCGCGCGCGAACGGCGTGCATGACTCGGTCATCGAGTCGGCGCAAAAGTCGCCCGTCTACCGTTTCGTCAAGGAATGGAAGCTGGCGCTGCCGCCGCACCTCGAATATCGCACGATGCCAATGCTGTTTTACGTGCCGCCGATGTCCCCGGTGATGTCGAACCAGACGAACGGCGCGATCGACCACGTTTCGGACGATCTCTTCCACGACATCGAAGAAGCTCGCGTACCGATGAAGTTCCTGGCGAATCTGTTCGGCGCAGGCGAAGAGGGTCCCTTGCGCTACGCGCTGCGCAAGCAGAAGGCGGTCCGCTGGTACCGCCGCTTCAAGACGGTCGGTGACGTGGATGAGAAGACCGCCATGCGCATGCTGAGCGAAGCGAATTGTTCGCCGGCAGAGGCCGAGGCGATCTACGAGCTCACTTCGCTCTGCACGTTTGACGACCGCTTCGTCATTCCCCCGATGCACCGGGAAGAAGCGATCCAGATGATGGAAGACCCGCTCGAGCACAAGCAGAGCGTGGGATTCGGATTCCTTTCCGGCCCGAAGAGAGGAATGTGATGACGGGAGCGAACGAATTCGACTTGCTCGCTTCGCTGGTAGGTTATCCCGGAGAGCAATACCTGAGCAACGCAGTGCTTTGCGTCGAGGCGCTTGCTGAAAGCGATCCGGAAGCAGCCGTGCCGCTTGGCGAATTCCTCGAACAGACGCGCAGTGTTTCTGTCGAAGGGCTTCAGGAGCTGTACGCGGCCACGTTCGATCTCGATCCGGCTTGCTCGCTTGAGGTCGGCTGGCATCTGTTTGGCGAAAACTACGAGCGCGGCGAGTTCCTTGTGAAAATGCGCGGAGAATTGCGTCGGCTCGGCGTCGCCGAATCCACTGAGTTGCCGGACCACCTCACGCACACTCTCGCGGCGCTCGGCCACATGGAACCGCAGGAAGCTGCCGACTTTGCGACGGCATGCCTGTTTCCGGCACTGGATAAGATGCGCGCGGGGCTCAAGGGGAAGTCGAACCCCTTTGAGAACGTCCTGTTAGCTGTCAGCCAAGTGTTCGAGCACCGGTATCCACGGCCGGATCCTGAAACAGTTCCGGCGGAACCCGCATTTCGCATTCTGAACTCAGGAGGACGGTGATGACTTCCGCGCTGCCATTTGCCGACGGCTTGTGTTTTATCGTCTTTCCGTATCTCGCGATGTTCGTCTTTTTCCTGGGGACCATCATGCGATACCGCAAGGCCCCGTTCACCTATTCGAGCTTTTCGACGCAGTTTCTTGAAAACAAGCAGCACTTCTGGGGGCTCGTGCCGTTCCACTATGGCATTGTCGCCGTTCTTCTTGGACATATCGTCGCTTTCCTTATCCCACGCGAAATTCTTGTATGGAACAGCCGGCCGCTGCGTCTCTACGTGCTGGAAATCTCCGCCCTGATCTTCGGTCTGTTGACACTGGTTGGTCTCATCGGTGCGATTCATCGGCGGCTGACTTTCTCGAAAGTCCGTGCGGTCACAACCGTCATGGACTGGGTTGTCTTCGTACTCCTGCTGGCGCAAGTAGTGAGCGGCGTGTACGTCGCCGTCTTCCATCCGTGGGGTTCGTCGTGGTTCGCTGCAACCGTGGCGCCGTATCTCTGGTCACTCGTCAGATTCAACCCGGATCTGGGCTTTATCGCGATGATGCCACTCATCGTGAAATTCCACATCGTGATGGCTTATACGCTGATCGCAGTCGCGCCGTTCACGCGGCTGGTGCACATCCTCGTGGCGCCGAACCCCTACTTCTGGCGCAAAAACCAGGTCGTGCGATGGTATCGCGCCCCCAACGAATCCTTGTGAGCAGGTGGCTGCACTTGTCGAAAGAGACTCAAAACACTTGTGACCGGCCCCGCGGCATCGCCCGCGTCGCCACCGCGGCGGCCGTGTTTGGTGTCGCACTTCTCTGCCCGGTTCCTGGGTGGGGACAGTCACAGCTGACATCGCAATCGACTTCGCAATCTTCGGCGCAATCGGGATCGCAGTCGGCGAAGCCCGACTCAACCCAAACAAGCAAACACAAGCTCGGGCCGCTCGAAATCTACGGCAGTTGGCGCGTGCGCGTGGAAGGCTGGGACTGGTTTGAAGGCAGTTCGGGGAACAACTCGTACGCATTTCCGCACTCGCTTCTGCGAGTAGCGATTGGACAAGAGAGTGAGAATTTCGACTGGCAGGTGGAGGCCGCCCAAGACGCGATTTTCATGCTCCCCAGGGATGCCATCGTCGCAGCGCCGCAGGGGCAGCTCGGGTTGGGTGGCACGTACTACGCCGCGAATGGAAACGGCCGCAACAACGCAAATGGATTCGTTAAGCAGGCCTACTTCGGGATCAATCACCTAGGGCGCGGTAAGCTGCGGCTGGGGCGCTTCGAATATCTCGATGGCACCGAGGTCAAACCAAAAGACGCTACGCTCGCTGCACTCGTGCAGACGCGAATCGCTCAGCGACTGATCGGCAATTTCGGCTGGTCGGCAGTTGGGCGCAGCTACGATGGGGGACAGTTCAGCTACAACTTCGGTGAGAACAACCTCACCTTAGTGGGTGCCCGAGCGACCCGCGGGGTCTATCAGGTGGATGGGATGGGCGAGCTGGACGTCGACCTTTATTACGGCGCCTTCACCGTCCCCGTCGAGGCCAGGCACGGCGCTGGAGAACTGCGGCTGTTTGGCGTGGGCTACATCGATCACCGCACTGCCGTTCTGAAAACTGACAACCGTTCTTCGGCGGCCCGGGCGGCAGACCACGGACAAATCCAGATCGGAACTTACGGTGGGGATTATCTCCATGTTTTCAACACCGCTGCAGTAGGCAAATTTGACTTCCTGCTCTGGGGTGCAATCCAGACGGGCGCGTGGGGGCAACTCACCCAGCGCGCCGGTGCGTTCGTTGGCGAATTCGGGTGGCAGCCACCCGTAAAAACCCTGAAGCCTTGGCTCAGTGCGGGTTATTCCTACGGCAGCGGTGACGGGAATTCCAAAGATTCCGTGCATGGGACTTTTTTCCAGGTGCTGCCGACTCCGCGGCCCTACGCGCGGTTTCCTTTTTACGACATGGAGAACAACGAAGACTTCTACGGATCGCTCAATCTTCGTCCCCATTCGAAGCTCGCGCTCCGCAGCGAGTTGCACGCATTGCGTCTGTCCAGCCGAAACGATCTCTGGTATCTGGGCGGAGGCGCTTTCCAGCCGCATACGTTCGGATACACGGGTCGCCCCAGCAACGGCAACCGTAGCCTGGCCAACGTCTGGGACCTGAGCGCCGACTACCAGGCAACGCGGACTTTCGCCGTCGGGCTTTATTACGGGCACGCTTGGGGTAAGGCCGTGATCGCGAGCATCTATCCCAAAGATCCCAACGGTCAATTGGCTTACGTCGAAACGAATCTTCGCTTCTGAAGCAGGCGTGGAGGGAGGAGCACCATGAACGACATCGTGGGATCACCCCGGCGAGCCCTGTGGAGTGCGACGCTGGGCTTCTTCGTCGGCTTCGCCGCAGTCGCTCTTTTTGGACCGTCCGCGAACCTCTTCCAGAAGGTCATGGGACTGGGCCCACTGGCTCTTGGTTTTCTCGTTGCCGCGCCCTCGCTTTCGGGTTCGCTGCTGCGGATTCCGTTTTCGGCATGGGTGGACACCAGCGGGGGGCGCAAACCGTTTATCTGGCTGCTGAGTCTTTCCGTGGTTGGCATGGTCGGCCTGTCGTTGGTCGCTCGCTTTCTCTATCCCACACATCTGAGTTACACAAGCTATCCGCTGCTGATGGTCCTTGGCGTATTGAGCGGCTGCGGAATCGCAACGTTCTCCGTTGGTATCAGCCAGGTTTCGTATTGGTTCCAGCAACGGAAGCAGGGACGCGCTCTCGCCATCTTCGCCGGAGTCGGCAACGTTGCACCGGGCATTTTCCTGCTGCTTGTGCCATTTGCCCTGCGTCACTTCGGTCTTGCATGGTCCTACATTCTCTGGCTGTGCATCCTCGCCGCTGGGACAATTTTCTATGCAGTCCTTGGCAGGAATAGCCCTTACTTTCAGCTGCTAGCGAAAGACCTGGCGCCCGCGGATGCTCGGGTCCGCGCACACGAACTCGGACAGGACATATTTCCAGCCGGAAGCCTGAAGGACAGCCTTCGATTGTCTGCTCGAGTGTGGCGGACTTGGGCGCTCGTCTGGATCTACTTCACGACCTTCGGTGGTTTCATGGCGCTGACCGCATGGCTGCCCATCTACTGGACTTCTTTCTTCGGCGTGAGCGTGGGGCATGCCCTGATGTTGACCGCGGTGTTCTCGATTGTCGCCTCCCTGATTCGCGTCGCGGGCGGCGTGCTCTCCGATCGGCTGCAAGAAGGAGGAGAAAACACCGCGATTCTGGCGCTGCTGATCACGCTCGTCGGTGCGCTGGTTATGACGAGTTCGCGCCAGTTTGAACTTGCCGTTCCGGGAGAAGTCTTGATGGCGTTCGGCATGGGAATCTGCAACGCGGCGGTTTTCAAGATTGTGCCCCAGGCCGTGCCACAAGCCGTGGGAGGCGCTGCCGGATGGGTGGGTGGGCTCGGCGCGTTCGGTGGATTCGTGATTCCACCGGTAATGGCCTTTGCCGTGCGCAATCTCGGCCAGCCCGGCTATGCCATCGGTTTCATCACGTTCATCTTTCTATCGCTGTTTTCGCTTTCGATGGCCTGGATTCTCAAATACGCGCGCGAGGAGACCTCACCGCAAGCTTCTCCCGCACAAATCAATGAGGCGTCAGGCCCGCCGGCATCAGCGCGAATGAGCCGCTAAGGAGCATCGCGGATGACTGCAGTGGGACACCTCTCCAAACCAGCAGCGATGACTCGCGTCACGATTTGGCCACTGGCGCGGGAGCAGGTACGCACGCTAAGTCCCGCGTACTTTGCGATGGTGATGGCGACCGGAATCGTGGCCATCGCCGCGGATCTCACCGGAATGTTTCTGGTGGGTCGCGTGCTCGCGGGAATCAGCCTTATCGCCTATGTGCTCCTAGTGGCCATGACCCTGGCCCGGATCGTCTTCTTCCCGCGGGCGGTCTTCCAAGACTTAATCGATCATCAGGTGGGTGTCGGGTTCTTCACGCTGGTCGCCGGGACAGCAGTTCTGGGAAGCCAGAACGTGATCCTGTTCGGTATGTACCGTCTCGGCGCGGCGCTGTGGATTGCTTCCTGCGCAATGCTGTTCGTGATCGTCTACGCGGTGTTCGCGGCCTTCACAGTTAAGGAGAAGAAGCCAACCCTGGCGGAGGGCATTCACAGCGGGTGGCTCGTCGCCGTGGTCGCCACGCAAGCTGTCGCCACGCTTGGTGCCCAGGTGATGCAGGCGTTCCCCGGCCAGATCGACAAGATTGCTTTTGTATCTGTCGCGCTTTGGTGCAGCGGGGGAATGCTCTATATTTGGATGATCTCTCTGATCTTTTACCGCTATACCTTCTTCCCACTCCAGGCACGCGATCTGAAGGCGCATTATTGGATCAACATGGGCGCGATGGCCGTCTCTGCCTTAGGCGGTGCCATGCTCCTGCGTTTTTCCGCCGGCGTGGACCTCTTGCAGCAGATCGCTCCATTTGTGAAGGGTTTCACACTGTTTTACTGGTCGACGGCAACTTGG
>Ga0209517_10007248_pt1 | contig 13368 bp, 9 predicted proteins | sample PeaSoiMetSII2010_FD_187695 | JGI IMG/M metagenome (GOLD analysis project Ga0209517, IMG submission 187695) | Peat soil microbial communities from Weissenstadt, Germany - SII-2010 (SPAdes) (version 2) | ecosystem: Environmental > Terrestrial > Soil > Wetlands > Peat | place: Germany: Weissenstadt...
AGCTGCGAGCCAGTCTCGAGAAACATTGGAAGAACATCACGCAGCGATGGTAGAGCTATGCGCCAACTCATGATGTGGACCATTCGCGCCTACCAGCTTGTCTTGAGCCCGATGTTGGGTCCTCGCTGCCGTTTTTACCCCAGCTGTTCCTGCTATACCCACACGGCGATCGAACGCCATGGCGCCTTCATCGGAACCTGCCTCGGGCTGCGCCGTATCCTGCGCTGCCACCCCTTTGCAGAGGGTGGCTATGACCCTGTGCCGGACAAGAGAAAAATCAATGCCTAATACCCGCGTCATGCTTTGGGTCGCGCTTGCCGCCATCCTGTTCCTCAATTACGAAGCGTGGATGAAGGACTATCCCGCATCGACACCGGGATCGGCGCAATCGACCATTGGCGGTGCCGCTCCGAACTCCTTGGGCGATTCCGTGCCGCTGGCGAATGCGCCGGCGCAGAACGCGGCCGGAGCGGCTGCAACCACGCCGTCCGCAGCGGCGCAGCAGCCCGCGGTACCACTGGGCGGTACGGCGGCACCCGCACCCATGGATACCCGCGCGGCGGACACGGACACAGGCGCGGCGCAGACCGCGGAGCCGGTGCATGTCGTCACCGATGTTCTCGATATGGCCATCAACTTGAAAGGCGGCGAGCTCGATCGCGCCGACCTCTTGCAATACCCGTTGCACAAGGACACACCCAATATTCCGGTTCGTTTATTCGACAATGCGCCCGGCGACTCGTCATACGTGCTGCAGAGCGGCCTCACCGGCGCAGCGGGCGAAGCGGCGCCCACGCATCTGGCGGTCTGGACGTCGGCGGAAAAATCCTACGCACTCGCCGCCGGCGCCGACGAGCTGCGCGTCCCGCTCACATGGTCCGATGGCCACGGGCTCACCGTCACGAAAACCTTCATCTTCAAACGCGGCGGGTACGCGATCGACCTCACCTACGACGTGCAGAACGACGGCGGCGCTGCGCGCAGTCTGGCTGCTTACTCTCAGTTCTTGCGTCATTGGGTACACGCGTCGCGGTCCTATTTCGATGTCGAGACCTACTCCTTCAAGGGGCCCGCGGTCTACGACGGCACCAAAGCCCGCGACCTCAAAGTCGAGAACGAGGCGGACAGCAAATTCTCGGAAGTCGTAACCAACGGTTGGATCGCATCGCTGCAGCACCATTTCGTCTCGGCTATCGTTCCCGAGGCAGGTTTTGCGAACAAGGTTCAGCTGCAAGTCCAGGGCCAACAATATCTGTTGAGCGCGACGGGACCGATGCTCTCCATTCCAGCGGGCGCGAAAGCCGCGTTTCACGAGACGTTGTTCGTAGGGCCCAAGCTGCAGACGCAGCTGGCGGCCGCCGGACCTCGATTGGACCTGACGGCGGATTACGGGTTGCTCACGGTTCTCGCCCATCCGCTTTTCGTCACGCTCAAATGGGTTTACGGCCTCGTGGGCAATTGGGGATGGGCCATCATCATCGTCACCGCCCTCATCAAATTGCTGTTCTATCCGTTGAGCCAAGCGAGCGGCCGTTCCATGGCCAAGATGCGCGCGATTGCACCGCGCATGAAACAGATTCAGGAAACCTACAAGGATGACCGCGAGAAGCTTGGGCGCGCGATGATGGAGCTATACAAGCGTGAAAAGATAAACCCGTTGGCGGGTTGCCTACCGATGGTGGTCCAGATCCCGTTCTTCATTTCTTTCTATTGGGTCCTGCTGGAGAGCGTGGAGATGCGGCAAGCGCCCTTCCTGCTGTGGATCAATGATTTGTCCTCGCGCGATCCATACTTCGTGTTGCCGTTGCTCATGGGCGGCGCGATGTTCGCTCAGTTCAAACTGAATCCGGCGCCGCCGGATCCCATGCAAGCCAAGATCATGCAGTTCATGCCGTTGGTCATGACGGCCATGATGGCGTGGTTTCCGTCGGGATTGGTGCTGTATTGGTTGACCAACACCGTGCTCTCCATCGTGCAGCAGTGGCGCGTGAATCAAGTGGTCCAGGCTGAGGCGGCCAAGCAGCGATCGTAAGATCGCCGGCAAGGCGCAGGGATTCTAAGGTGACACCGCCGCCCTACGGTATACCCGATACCATCGTCGCCATCGCCACTCCCGCGGGTCGCGGTGCCGTCGGGATCATCCGGCTGTCCGGTGCCGAGACGCCGCGCATCGCCGCCGAGATTCTCGGCGCGATTCCCCCTCCGCGCATCGCCTGCTTGCGACGTTTTCTGGACGCGGACGGCGCGACGTTGGATGCGGGGCTGGCCCTGTATTTTCCGGCACCGGGCTCATACACGGGTGAGCCGGTGTTGGAGCTGCAGGGTCACGGAGGAGCGCTCATCTTGGACGAGCTGCTGCAACGCGCGCTTGCGCTGGGAGCAAGGATGGCTCGTCCCGGCGAGTTCACCGAGCGCGCCTTCTTGAACGGCAAGATGGACCTCGCTCAGGCGGAGGCCGTCGCCGACCTGATCGATTCAGGAACCGCGGCGGCTGCGCGGGCGGCAATCCGGTCGATGCAGGGCGAATTCTCGGCGCACATTCACGGCCTGCAATCGCAACTCACTGAATTACGTGCCTATGTCGAAGCGGCCATCGATTTCCCCGACGAGGAAATCGACTTTCTCTCGGACAACGCACTGCAGGGCCGATTGTCGCAGGTGTTCGCTGCCTTCGAGTCCATCACCGCAGCCGCCCACCAGGGCGCACTGCTGCGCGAGGGACTGAACGTGGTGATCGCCGGCAAACCCAATGCCGGCAAATCCAGCCTTCTCAACCGACTGGTCGGCGCTGACATTGCCATCGTCACGCCCTTACCCGGTACGACGCGCGATGTGCTGCGGCAACAGGTGCACTTGGACGGCTTGCCGGTCAATCTCATCGATACGGCAGGATTGCGCGCGGCCGCCGATGTGGTGGAAGCGGAAGGTATTCGCCGTGCCAGGGCGGAGCTGCGGGGCGCCGATCGAGTGCTCTACGTGCAGGATGCGACGCTCGCCGATCACGTTCTGCCGGAGGAACTGGAGGCGCTGCCGCCCACCGTCCCCGTAACCTGGATCAACAATAAAATCGATCTCCTTAGGCTAGCGCCGCGCGTCGAGTCAAGCGGGGGTGTTACGCGGCTGTTCGTGAGCGCGCATACCGGCGCGGGCCTCGATCTGCTTCGCACACATTTGAAGACGAGTGCGGGATATCACAATGGCGAGGCCGGTGTCTTCTCGGCGCGCCGCCGACACCTCGATGCCTTGGGCCGTGCAACGGATCTGGTGCGGCGTGCGGCGGAGACCTTGCGCACAACCGAAGCATTCGAACTGTTCGCCGAGGATCTGCGGCTTGCGCAGCGCAATTTGAGCGAAATTACGGGCGACTTTACGAGCGAGGATTTGCTCGGCGAAATCTTCGGCAGCTTCTGTATCGGGAAATAGCCCGCGAAATCGCGCGGTCAGGACTGCTGGATGCCCCAGACCCGCGGCGCGCTAGGCACCCTGTTTACCGTGTTCCAGCTCCGGCATGCTGTCGGTGTCGATGGAGCGGGCCACTCGGATCAGCACGGCGAAGGCCGTTAGTACACCTAAAGTAGCAATTCCAGTACCCACCGGGTAATGCCAGAACAACCAAAGCATGGTTGCGGACGAAAGAGCCACGACCGTCAACAAACTCCAGAATTTGTTAAGCGCGCACGCCGACTTGGTCATCACAGCCCCCGAATCCCAATATTCACCGGCCCTACAAACTTTATACCCGTTAAACAGCGAAATCGCCATATGGGGAAACCGTAATGTTCATCCAGAAATAGGCGAATGCCCTCTCTAGCCAAGCATGGTTTCCCGGCGCCAGTGCCTGGCGGTGAGCACGAACAACAGGAGGGCGAATAGCGCCGATGACCCGGCGGAGGCCACGACGTCGACTATCGCAATGGGTTCGTCCTTGAGCACACTGGTCATCAACAAATGTTGGCTCAGCGAAGGGATGAACATCAGCGATCTCGTCGGTTTAAGCGAATAAATGCTTGCGAAGGCGATAGGTAAAGTGGGAACGAGCAGCACCGTCGTCAGATAGGTCTGTGCCTCTCGGTAGCTGCGGGTGAACGAAGCGACGAAAGTCATCAAGGCAGCGCCCAACGGGACGAACGGCAGGCATATGGCAAAAAACGCCAAGGCAGTGCTTACCCCCAAATTGGCGCTCATGCCCAGTCGTTCGAGAGGCACGAAGCGAAACACGAACACGAACGCGGTGAGGCTGATGGCAAGCGACAAGCACATGTACGCGCACGTCGCCAAAATCTTCCCTCCAACCAAGCTCCCGCGGGCCACCGGCAGACTGAGCAGCGCTTCCAACGACCCTCGCTCGCGCTCGCCGGCGGTCGAATCGATGGCGAGGTACAACCCGCCCATCAGCACGGCGAACAACACGAAATAGGTCATGAATCCCAGCACCACCACGGCGCGCCCGGCGGGCGTGGCCACGTCCATCTCATTCACGGCCACCGGCATCGCAAGAAGTGGACTCACGCCTCTGACTTGCAGGCGTAGCTGTGCGACGCCGCTGCCGTAGGCTCCCAACAATAGCCGCGCGCGGTCCGCGCTTTTTCTCGTTTGTGAGTCGGCGCTGTCCGCCACGAGTAACACGGGCGCCGGCAGTGCCGCTGCGAACCGAGGCCCGTAATCCATCGGCAGGATCAAAACTACCTGCGCGGCGCCGCTGCGCACCGCATCGCGGGCCGCGCTTTCCGAAAACGACGCGAACGTGAGCTGGACGCCCTGTGATTCGAGATAGCGCACCAGCCCGGGTGCGTGGTCGCGACCGGAAACGGTGAGATGCAGCGGCTCGTCCGATTCGGCGACGCTCTGATTGAGCATCCTCGACACCATGGCTCCGAACAGCAGCGGTCCGAACAGGGGCCCGAACAGCAGCGCCGAGATCAATGTGCGGCGATCGCGCAAGTTCTCCAGGAATTCCTTGGCGAACACGGTGAGCAGCGCGCGCATCAGCTGACTCCCTCGGAGTTCCCGAGCACGTTCAGAAACGCTTCTTCCAGCGTCTGCGAGCCGCTTGCTTCTCGAATCGCCTGCGGCGTGCCGTCCGCGAGCACGCGGCCCCCCCCGATGATGATGATACGGTCGCAGAGCGCAGCAACTTCCTGCATGACATGTGAGGAAAATAAAATGCAGCGGCCCAGGGTTTTCAAGGCATGAAGCATTTCGCGCAAGCTACGGATGGCCATGACGTCGAGCCCGTTGGTGGGTTCATCGAGGATGAGATTCCCTGGGTCGTGCACCAGCGCGCGCGCGAGCGCCACCTTGATCCGTTGGCCCTGCGAGAATCCCTTGACGCGGCGGTCGATGAACGTCTCCATGCCGAGCGCGCGCGCAAGTTTAGCCGCGCGCCGGTGCGACTCTTCGCGCCTGATGCCTTGCAGCGCCCCGAAGTAATCGATGTTCTCGCGAGCGGTAAGATTATTGTAAAGACCGGCCGCATGCGGCAATACGCCCAAGTGAGCGCGCGCGGCCGAGGTTTCGCCGCGTATATCGATGCCGTCGATGCGGGCGCTGCCGCTGTCGGGTGTCAGCACGCCGTACAGCATGCGCAGGCAAGTCGATTTCCCGGCACCGTTGGGTCCCAGTAGCCCGGTGATCTCACCGTCGCGCGCGGTGAAGGACACGTCGCTGACGGCATCGACGTTGCCGAATCGCTTGCAGAGCGAATTCGCTTCGATCACGGCGTGGGTCCGGTCAATCCGACAAAGAATGCCGCCGGCCGATGCTGTTTGAGGCAATCCGCGTCGAGCGTCTCCGGATCCGGGTTCTCCAAGAATGCCGCCATCAATTTCGGGATGCACGCGGTCGCGACTTGACCATGACCCTCGCCGTCCAGTACGAGATTCCGGTGGTGCTTGAGGCCTTGCGCGGCGCGCAGCGCGTCATTGGGAGGCGTCACCGGGTCGGCCTCGCCGGACAAGAGGAGGGTGGGAACGTCGCTGTGTAACGCGCTGTGCAAGTCCGGATCCACGGGACCTCGCGGCCAGACCTTGCAGATCTCCGCCAGGGCGTCCAATTGATCCGATCCCTGATAGGTTTGCGCGATGCGTTGACGATCGAGGGCAGAGGCGGCAAACAGCGGCTCATCTTCACTGCACACGACACTGTTCTGCATGCCGCTCGTGAGCTGATCGGAAATTTGCCGCGACATCATGATGGTCTGGGAAGCGAGCGGCGCCAGATTTCCAATCGCTCCCTGATGCAGGAGCGTCGGCAAGAGCGCGGCTTCGGTGGAGTTATACGAGAGAAAGCGCAACGCCGCGTTCAGCACGTTGCGATTGAACTGGATCTGCAGCGGGAGACCGCTGCTCGGATCGGAGAGATCGAGTGTCTGCTTGTCGGGGCCGAATCGGTGGCGCAACCCGTCGAGATCGTGCCGCAAGTCGGGATAGGCCGCCGCGCAGTCGGGTGCGTGCTCGCAGCGCGCCACGATGAGGTTCAAGGCGCGCTCCCCGTCGGATGGCGTATCCGGCCCGATGGCTTGTTCGGGATAGGTCACGCCGTCGAGCACCACCGCGTGCGTCGACTGCGGATAACGCCGCATGTAGAGCTGCGCCACCCGCGTGCCGTATGACGAACCGTACAGATCGATGGTCGAATACCGAAGCGCGGCGCGGACTTTATCGAGATCGCCGACGGCTATGCTGGTGGTGTAATAGCGCACTCGATCGCCGAACTTGGCGAGACACGCGCGGGTTGCCTGCCACAGTCGCTGCATGTCGTCCGCGTCGCCCCGCCAGTCATCGGGGTAATTGCAGGACAGCGGTGCGGAGCGCCCCGTGCCGCGCTGATCCACCAGCACGATAGCGTGGTTGCGGTTAACGCGCGCGAACGCGCTCGCATAGCTCGTGTACAGGTCCGTGGCCGCTTGTCCGGGTCCGCCCGCGAGTATGAAAAGCGGCGCCGCCGCTGAGCGTCGATTGAGCGCGGGCACCACGGCGACGTGCAGGTCGATGGATGCGCCGTCAGGGCTGGCCGGATTTTCCGGGACCGCGAGGCTGCCGCAGCGCGCAGCGATGGAACTGATGCGCAGCGGATGCTCGAGGCGGCATTCCTGTAAAACCAAGGGACCGGCGGCGGCCGACACGCGGCCGCACCAGCTCAAAGCGCCGCAGATGAGAGCCGTCCACACAAGCCGCATGCAATTCTCCGCTTCTTCGTGGCTAGTGTAGCGATTCGCTACCCATGCGAGCCCGCGAGTTGGTAGATTTGCGGCCCAGTTCTTCTTTAGCCGCTGAGAAACACCATGTCCGTGATCCGCGAAGATGATGTCATTGCGAGTGTTGCCGATGCCCTGCAATACATCTCCTACTACCACACGCCCGATTTCATTCAAGCCATGGGCCGTGCGTACGCGGTCGAGAAAAGCCCCTCGGCGCGCGACGCGATCGCGCAAATTCTCACCAACTCACGCATGTGCGCGGAAGGTCATCGTCCCATCTGTCAGGACACCGGCATCGTGGTGGTATTCGTCAAGGTGGGCATGGGAGTGACTTGGGATGCAAAACGCGATCTCGATGCCATGATCAATGAGGGCGTACGCCGCGCCTACCTGAACCCCGACAACAAGCTGCGTGCTTCCATCGTGTCCGATCCTGCATTCAAACGCGTCAATACGCGGGACAACACACCGGCGGTGATCCACACGGAATTAGCACCCGGGGACATGCTCGAGATCACGGTGGCGGCCAAGGGCGGGGGATCCGAGAACAAATCCATGTTTGCCATGTTGAACCCCTCGGATTCGGTGGCTGACTGGGTATTGGACATGGTGCCGGAGATGGGTGCCGGCTGGTGTCCGCCCGGCATGCTCGGGGTGGGCATCGGCGGCAGCGCCGAGAAGGCCATGTTGCTGGCCAAAAAATCATTGATGGACCCAATCGACATCGCCGAACTCATCGTGCGCGGGGCGAAATCGAAGCTGGAGGAATTGCGTTTGGAAATCTATCAGCGCGTGAATGCACTGGGCATCGGCGCGCAGGGTCTCGGCGGGTTGACCACGGTGCTCGACGTCAAGGTGCTCGACTATCCGACACATGCGGCATCCTTGCCGGTCGCGGTGATCCCCAACTGCGCCGCGACTCGCCACATTCACTTTAACCTGGACGGTTCGGGACGGGCCGTGCTCCAACCGCCCAATCTCGACCTGTGGCCGAAGGTCGCATGGGTCGCGGACGCGAGTGCGCGGCGCGTTTCCCTTGATGGTTTGACGCGTGCGGAAATCGCAAGCTGGAAGCCGGGCGAACGCTTATTGTTATCGGGCAAGCTGTTGACCGGTCGGGACGCCGCGCACAAGCGCATCTGCGCACTGTTGGATGCGGGCGAACCCTTGCCCGACGGCCTGGATTTTACCGGGCGGGTGATCTACTACGTGGGGCCCGTGGATCCGGTAGGCACGGAGGTCGTCGGACCGGCAGGTCCTACCACTGCGAACCGCATGGATCGATTCACCGAGACCATGCTCGGGAAGTCGGGACTGCTCGCCATGGTGGGCAAAGCCGAACGCGGTCCGGAAACCGTCGCGTCCATCGCCAAGCATCGCTCGGCGTACTTGATCGCCGTGGGTGGCGCCGCGTTCCTGGTGTCCAATGCCATTCGCGCCAGCCGCGTGGTCGCGTTTCCCGAACTCGGCATGGAAGCCGTTTACGAGTTCGAGGTGCGCGACATGCCGGTGACGGTGGCGGTAACCTCCGCTGGGGAATCCGTGCATGAGACGGGACCCAAGGCCTGGCGCAATCAATTCGCTGGCATCCCGGTGGCCGTGGAAGGGCGCCCGGCATAAGCGCTGCAGCACGCCGTTCCCAGGGATGACGTATAAGTGTGCGTGGTGCGGCCTGGTGCTCCCGAACGCGGCGGGACTCCCATACAATACATTGGTAAGAGGCCGCCCGGACCAGCCGGGTCCTGGCACTTTGGCGACGTCCCGTCTACAGTACGCGCCTACTTAGAAAAGGCCAGTGGATTGAAGCGTGATGCGTTTCAGCGAGCGATTTGACGTAATCGTGATCGGCGGCGGCCACGCCGGTACCGAGGCTGCCCTCGCTGCTGCGCGCATGGGCAAGAAGACGCTGCTACTCACGCACAACATCGAAACGCTGGGGCAAATGAGCTGCAATCCGGCGATCGGCGGCATCGGCAAGGGCCATCTTGTGAAAGAAATCGATGCCCTGGGCGGAGCCATGGCGCTTGCCGCCGATCAGGCCGGTATTCAGTTCCGAACCCTGAATGCGAGCAAGGGTCCGGCGGTGCGCGCCACCCGCGTCCAGGCCGATCGGCAACTGTACAAGCGCGCCATCCGCCGCGTGCTCGAGACTCAGCCGAACCTGAAGGTATTTCAGCAAGAAGCGGCCGATCTTATCATCGAGGGCGATTGCGTTGCGGGAGTGATGACTCAGAGCGGGATCGAGTTCCGCGCCACCGCCACCGTGCTCACCGTGGGTACGTTTCTCGGCGGCAGAATCCACGTCGGCCTGGAGAGCCACGCCGGTGGACGTGCGGGCGATCCCCCCTCGCTCACCTTGGCGGCGCGGCTGCGGGAACTGAACTTGCGGGTGGGGCGATTGAAGACGGGCACGCCGCCGCGCATCGATGGCCGCAGCATCGATTTTTCGGACTTGAGGGAACAGCACAGCGACGATCCGCGCCCGGTGTTTTCCTACCTCGGTACGCGCGACGACCATCCGCGTCAGCTGCCTTGCCACATCACCGCCACCAACGAGCATACGCACGACATCATTCGTGCAGCCAGTGAAAGATCACCCATGTTCACGGGTTTGATCGAGGGGGTTGGCCCGCGCTACTGCCCGTCGGTGGAAGACAAGGTGGTGCGTTTCGCGGACCGGTCGTCGCATCAAATTTTCATCGAGCCCGAGGGCCTCGATACGCACGAGATCTACCCGAACGGCATATCGACCAGTCTGCCGTTTGACGTGCAGTACGAGTTCGTCCGTTCGATCAAGGGATTCGAACGCGCCCACATCACGCGGCCCGGCTATGCCATCGAGTACGATTTTTTCGACCCTCGCGATCTGAAATACAGCTTGGAGAGCAAGTTCATCGCCGGCTTGTTTTTTGCCGGTCAGATCAACGGCACCACCGGCTACGAAGAGGCTGCTGCGCAGGGCCTGTTGGCCGGCGCCAATGCCGCGCTGTTTGCCGACGGGCGCGATGCCTGGTGCCCCAAACGCAGCGAGGCGTACATCGGCGTCTTGGTCGACGATCTCATCACCCGCGGCGCGCCTGAGCCCTACCGTATGTTTACCAGCCGCGCCGAGTATCGATTATCGCTGCGCGAGGACAATGCGGACCTGCGCTTGACCGCGCAGGGCCGCGCACTGGGACTCGTCGATGATGCGCGGTGGACGTTCTTTCAGCGCAAGCGCGACGCAGTCAACGAGGAGGTCGCCCGACTCTCCGCCCGTGTCGTACATCCCGCAGAAGTCGATTCCGCATTGTTATTGAAGCTCGGGCAGCCGCTGCTGCGCGAGACGCACGCCATCGAACTGCTGCGTCGACCAGAGTTGACCTACGATGATCTGCAAGCGGTCGCGCCGAGGGAGGCAGTCGATGGCGCCGGCGTGGGCGGGAGCTGGCGAAGTGATGAGCGGCTCACGGAACAGGTGTCGCTGCAGATCGAGGTGCAGGCAAAATATTCGGGCTATCTTAAGCGGCAAACGGACGAGATCGAACGACAGCGGCGCAACGAAGAGCTGCGTCTGCCGGTCGACATCGATTATGCGGACGTCGGCGGACTCTCGAATGAAGTTCGGCAACGCTTGCGGGATGTGCGGCCCGCAACCCTCGGACAGGCCGCGCGGATCCCGGGACTCACGCCAGCCGCCGTGTCGCTGCTGTTGGTACACCTCAAAAAGCGCGACCACGCTGCGTGAAGCGTCGCGCCTCGTCGCTTGCCGCGAGGTAAATTCTTGAGCGGCAGACCGGGCGTCATCCTGGTCGGTCGCCTGGTCGATGCGGAAGAGTTCAAGGTGCTGTTGCAAGACATCGACCGCGGCGGTGTCGGGTGACCATGGGCGGGACGCATGCGTCCCGCGGGTGGCCATGGATGGCCACCCCGGGCTTGCGCGCAGCGAGGACAGCGTAGCGCAATGGTCACCCAGGGCTTGCGCGTAGTAGGGATAGCGCAGCGCAATGCGCATCGACCCCGTTGAATTCGGCGCGCGGCGCCTAATGAATCAGCGACTTCAGGAACAGCGCGAACGTCCTGTAATACGCGTCGCGATTCTGTTTCTTGACGAACCCATGTCCTTCGTCCGTCGCCTCGAGATACCACACCTCGCCGCCGCGGCTGCGCAGCCGGTTGACCAGTTGCTCGGATTCGCTCAAGGGAACCCGCGGGTCGTTTTTTCCGTGTACCACCAGCAGAGGCCGTTCAATTCGATCAGCATTCGTCAACGGCGATATCCGGCGCAGGTACGCGCGCATATCGGGATCGCGTTCGTCGCCATATTCCGTACGTCGCAGATTCTGGCGATACGGCGCCGTGGTGGATAGAAAGCTGACGAAGTCTGAAATGCCCGCTTGGGTTACGCCGCCGCGCAGGCGGTCGCTGTAGTTCACCAGCGCGGCGAGCGCGAGATATCCTCCGTAGGAATCCCCCGCCACTACCACATGTTTAGCATCAAAAGCACTTTGCGCATCCACCCAGACGATGAGCGCGCCCAAGTCCTTGACGGCATCGTCGCGCTGCATACCGTTATCCAGCGCCACATAGCTTTTTCCGTATCCCGAAGAGCCTCGCAGGTTGGGTGCGAGGACGACAAAACCCAGCTCATTCACTACGTATTGGATCCACGGATCGAAGCCCGGGCGGAACTGCGACTCCGGACCTCCGTGCAGCATGACGAGCACGGGGTGCGGACCCGGCCTGGCCGGCTCGTACACGTACACCGGTATTTGGCGAGCGTGGTTTTCTTGCCGATCGAACGTGGGAAACTGCGCCAAGCGAGGCGCCACGAATTTGGCCGTATCCAGCGGGCCCGCTTCGCTGTGCGTCCATGCTTCCAGCCGGTTGTTTGCGAGGTCGAGCACATACGCATCGCGCGGTAGATTGACCGACGCATAGCCAAACGCAAGCCGCTTGCCCTCGGCGTCGAAACGCAGATGATCAATGAGGCCGGCCGACGGCAATTTCGGCGGAATCAGGTCTTGATGAGCGCGTAAATCGAGAATCTCGAGTTTGCTCACGCCGCCTTCATTGCTCACGTAAGCCAGGTAGTGACCATCGCGCGAGATCGCCAACTCCTCGATATCCCACGGGATTTGTTCGGAAAAGACGGTCCTCTCCGCCGTGAACAAATTGACGTAGCGCAGTTTGCCGAACTCGGCATCGCGGTCCGATATCAGGTAGACGCCCTGCCCGTCGCGCGAAAATTTCGCGCCGGCAATTCCCACCTTGGCGGGCGCCGGATCGACTTCGCGCTTTTTACCGGTGCTCAAGTCGACCACATACAGATAACCTTCGCCGATCGATACGTACTTCAGTACCAGCAGTTTGCGGTCGTCCGGCGACCAATCGAGCGGATACCACGCGGCGCTGCTGTCGCCGGTAACCGCCAGGTGCGGCAAGGTTCCTGCCTCCGGTTCCACGATGTCGATGTCGTAGCTCACACCATCGCGAGCGGTGGTGAAAAATGCGATTTCGCGGCCGGAGTTCGACCAGATAGGGGCTCCATTCAACGACTTGCCGTCGGTGAGAAGTTTCGCCGCCGGTCCGCCCATGCGTTGATAATAGAGCTGGGCATTTTCGTTGCCGCCCACATCCTTCATGAATAGATAGCCGATGCGGCCGGGGTCCGGCGAGAAAGCGGCTTCCGTGACCGGCTCACGGAGGAACGTAATCTGTCGTCGTTCGCCTTCCGGCTTTTCCACCACGTGGAGTTGATCGACGTCGCCGAAGCGTGTCGTGATCAGCAGCTGGCCTTGCGGCGACCAGCCGAGCGGAGTCGCTTGACGCGCACTCAAGTACCCGTCCACCTTCTCCGTGATGTCCGCCGGAGCTTCCGGGATATTGTCGAAGACTAGATTGCCGCGCTCGACGCGGGATGCGGCCGAACCGAGGGAGCTCAACAGCAACGACGGCAAAATCAACAACCACAAATAATTTCGAGGCATTATTCCTATGTTCTCACGTGACGCGGATAATGTGACCAATGGCAGGCTTCGAGCATCTTCTGAAATCCTACGACGTCGGCGATCAGCTCGACGATATTGCGAGTTCCGACCCACCGGCTTACTTGCGCCGCTGTTTCGCCGAGGGCATCTCGGCACCCGAGTTGTCCCTCACGCGAATACAGCAGCTCGCGGTGTGCGGGA